>Ga0180438_10003182_pt1 | contig 25239 bp, 20 predicted proteins | sample SS_ome_12_FD_132455 | JGI IMG/M metagenome (GOLD analysis project Ga0180438, IMG submission 132455) | Hypersaline lake sediment archaeal communities from the Salton Sea, California, USA - SS_3_D_2 metaG | ecosystem: Environmental > Aquatic > Non-marine Saline and Alkaline > Hypersaline >... | reverse complement strand
CCGTACAGGTGAGCACACTCTCCGTATACGAGGGCACGATCCGCTGCCCGGGTTCGACTTTCAGAAATCGCCCCCCGTCCCAGTTTCCATTGAAAAGGTCCAGGAGAAGAGAAGGATCACCATGAATGCACTCAAACTCAAGCCCCAGACTTTCGGCACTCCTGCGTGCCCGGTTTCTGTATTCTTTTGATTCAGGCATCCCCCAGTCGATGAATGCCATGGTGGTATAGTTCTTCACCCAATGCTGATCCCACTCCTGAATGAGGTAGCGGGAAATCTCATCGTCAAATTTCTTTCTGTACTCAAGGTATTTCTCCCTGTAGGGATCGAACACTCCTTCGATGTCAGATTCCCGACCAGGGTCAAACCCTGTCTCAAGCCACCCTTTTGTATACCAGTAGGTACCGGGCTTCTCCCTGAAATGCGCAGCATAGCGCTCATTGGATCCGAGCAGCATGCCGATACAATCCTGCACCTTCGGGATCACGATCGTGTGCTTCCTGGAGAATATCCCCATGCTTCCTTTGCTGCACAATCCATAGAGAAGGACAATGGCATCATAAGGCTGTCCGCCGGTGTCGATATCATCGATCTCCTGCTGGATGAGCCGCCGAAGCTCGAGGGGGTTGTTGTGAAGCCTCTGGGGGAGCCAGTAGAAATCCAGCTGCGAGGTGACACGATGTTCGAGAAAAGCAATTTCATTCTTGAATATACTACATCCAATTGCAGCAAGATACATGGTATATCCTCTTGAGCATATTGATGAAATATAATATTCAAATGTTGTCACAGGGAGAGAATAATTCAGCTCAGATGAACCGCCTGATCATACCAGAGCGTGTCTTCACCAGCACGATCGGGAGTGTGCAGGAGCCTGCGACTATTTCGGAAAGCCGCTGGTGCGTGACTCTCTGCAAAAGCGGATCATCGCTTGTACCCAGAATGATGAGGTCATGGCCGGACGACTCGTTCATTATAGCCCGGGCCACATCATCAGCGAGTGCCACTTTTTTTCTTATCTCAAATTCGCCATCTCCCAGAAATTCACACTGCTCCTTCAGGAACTGATCGAGATTGAACCGTTTCTTCCCAGAATCCACATGAAAGGCGGTAATACTCCCATCCTTCTCGCAGAGAATGCTTGCGATCTCCAGAGCGAACACGCCTTTCTGCCCTCCTTTGACCGGTACGAGAATGTTCCTGAACATCCTGTTTGCGCTTTCCTTGAAAACCACGATGTCGCAGGGTGCACGCTCGATCACTGGATCTATGGTGCTTCCAAATGTAAAAAGGTGTGATTTCACTTTTCCCGTGTACCCCATTATGAGCAGATCTACCCGTTTCTCCTTCACCGCCCCGACGATTCCCCTGGCGACATTCCGGCAGTATCGTATGGTGGTGCTCACCGGAAACAGTGGAGCAAGGTAGAGCATCACCTCTACCATTGCCTCTTTTCCGTTGAGCATATACTCATGTGCATCGGTAAGGGGCACCTGCTCGGGCACTGCAACCATGTGGAGAAGTTCCACACGTGCTTTTTTTGCACCGCAGAGCTTGTAGGTGCTGCGGACAAGCCCGAGAGCACTTCCCGGATTTGCGCAGGCAACCATGATTCGGTATTCTTCCCCCTCCGGCGCTTTTTCCTCCTCCAGCACAAGGATATCATGTTCGCCCGTTTTTACATGAAATCTCCCGTAGACGTGATACAGAACAAAACCCGCAAGTATCCAGAGTGGAGCGATTATCCAGGCAACCAGGCTCATATCTATGAGCCACACCGCGAGCACAGCCTGCGCGACAATCGCAAGGAGCGGGAAGAGAGGAAAAAGGGGTATCAGAAACCCGTAGGTGAGCTCGTCACCCATGTTATTCCTTATCCTGATGACACTGATGTTTACCATGAAGAAAAGAAAGAGAAACATGATGCTCGCGCTCGAGGCAACGTCCATGGTTGGGAGAAAAACCGCAACGGTTATGACAATAACTCCGGTAACCACGATTGCGGAGTAGGGAGTCTTTCTCGCCTTTGAAATCCGTGAGAAGAAGGGCGGGAGCATGTGATCGCGGCCAAGAGCGTAACAGGCTCTGGTCGCTGAATAGATGGTTGCGTTCAGGGCTGAGGTCGATGCAAAGATGACTGCGAGGGTAAGTATGATGTTCCCGGCGGGCATGAGCCGTGCGATTGCCTCTCCGAATCCTCTCTCCCTGAATCTGCCGATCCACTCCCAGGCAGGGCCCTCCACTCCCTGCATACCTGTCTTCACCGAAACCACAGTCGCAAATGCCACGAGAACATAGGTCATCGTCACGATATACACTGAAAAGAGCATTGCTTTTGGGAGGTTGCGTTTGGGATCTATCGCCTCGTCTCCAGCCTGGGCAATTACCTCAAATCCCTCGAAGGCGACATAAGTAAATCCCATTGTTGTGAGAAGTTTTGACCAGCCGTAGGGCAAAAAGGGGGTGAAATTGTTGAGCCGCGCAGGATCCCTGAGCGCAGCATACACGCCCACCAGGCCGATGAATACGAGCAGCAGCGTCTGACCCATGGTGAAGAAGGCACCGATCTTCCCTGTCTCGGAGGCGCCTCTGAAGTTTATATACACGAAGAACAGGGAAATAACCGCGGCAAGCAGCTTGACTGCGCTTTCAATCGGAATCGGAAGCCAGTTCAGAAACCCAAAGTGCCCCAGGTATCGCAGTACATATATGGAAAAAGTGAGGGCGTACACGCTTCCTGCCACTGATGAGGCAAACCATTCCATCCACCCTGCGAGGAAACTGGTTCCCCTTCCGAATCCGATGCGTGCGAAGTTGTATGCCCCACCAGCTCTGGGAATCGCTGAACTCAGCTCTGCGTAGGACATGGCCGTGAAGATTGCAATGAGCCCGTTGAGAGAAAAGGTGAGAATGACGCCGCCCGGACCAGCAACGTAAATGGAGGTTCCCACACCGAGGAACACACCAGCACCAATCATCATGCCGAGTCCCATCATGGTGATGTGGAAAAGGCTGAGATCCCTGGAGAGTTCCGCGTGAATGGCCGACCTATCTGCCAACCCTTCGCTCCTTCAGTATCTGCCTGAGATGTTTATTCTGCATTCGGGAGATATGACCGATCGACCTCCAGCACCAGAACATAAGGATGTTTATCAGAGCCAAAACGACCACGATGACCGAAAGACCAGCGATTGCCTGAGCGCTCATTCTGAGTTTCCTGTGCTCGTCCCCTGTATCCAGGTTTTGATGTGTTCCCTTAAGGCACGAAACGCGAGGGCCCTGTGACTGATCCTGTTTTTTTCACTCTCTCCCAGCTGTGCCATGGTCATTCCGTAGCGGGGCATATAAAAGATCGGATCATAGCCAAACCCGCCTCTTCCCTGCGGCGCCTCGGCAATGAAACCGTCCACTCTGCCTTCGGTGAAGTGGTAGCGTTCTTTTCCCAGATAAAGCACCGCAACGCAGGTGAACCATGCACTCCTCTCATTCCAGGGGACACCGCGGAGCGTTTGCAGAAGGAGCTCGTTGTTCTCCTCATCCGTTGCATCCGGGCCTGCAAAGCGTGCGGAACGAACACCCGGCCGACCACCAAGGTGCGCCACACAGAGCCCGGAATCATCGGCCATCACCGGGAGGCTGTGCCTTTCATACACGGCCTCCGCCTTTATCAGTGCGTTCTCCCTGAAGGTATTCCCATCTTCCTCAACGATTGAGCTGTCCCCGAGCTCGTTCAGATCGATCAGCCGAAGAAGACCCCGTGTGGAGCGAATGTCCGAAAGAATCTCTTTTATTTCCGATATCTTGCCCGTGTTCCTCGATGCAATGACGATTTCATTCAATGTAGGTATCATCTTTTATCTCTAATCCTCTGGGCGTCTTTTCGAGGAATTCCTCCTCGGACACTGCAAACAACGGTGATATCTCAATCTTGTGCTCAGGCAACCCTTCCTGCCCCCTCAAGACGGAGATTCCCGCCCTTTCGAGCCATCGGGCGAACATTGCAAGCTGATCCCTCAGAACTGTTTGGGGGGAATCAGCTCCTGTCCTGTTCTTGAGCGGCGAGAATTCTTCTTCTCTTCGCACTTCCATGATAATGGAGCTCGAGGTAGATTTCAGGGCATCGAAAATGAATGTTTCAATCTTGTATCCGTTCGGTTTTCTGGGGGAAAGCCATTTCCCCCGCAGGTTCATATGGGGTATCGCTTTGTGTGCAAGATGCAGGGGGAGCATTGATACTTCGCTCGCCATTTTCTGAGCAAAATCCACATTTATCATGTGGATGGCGATGCTTCCTGCGCTGAAGGATCCTTCGGTCAGGTGTTCATAGTGAGACACCACATCCGCAAGCTCAGAATATTCGATCACCGAAACCTTCCCGTCGACACGCGCAAATACTCCGATCTTCTCTTTCGGATCAGCCTTGTGCACTGCTTTTGAAGACATCTCGCACCGGCTCCTTCTGTGATACCCTATGAAAGCGGGATCAAGTATTTTGATGAGCACGTTGTCCACTTGAAAGTAGAAGATCTCCTCAATGCCCCTTTGCTGCAACCAGTCGAGTGTTCCAGTGTCAGCCAGTGCGGAAAAGGTTCCCCCATGCCCGGAGGGGCTCAAAAATAAACCGTATTTGCTTTTGAGGAAAATGTGACCCTTTTCATCGAGTGCAGGAAACATCCCCTGATCTATGAACCGGATGTCTTCTTTTTTGAGCCCGAAATAGTCGTGCTCTCGGAAACATTGGACAGTCGGCTCTCTGTTCGTTGCACTCACCATAATGATCCATGGTACAGGAACCGAGTATTTCTCCTGCATAAAAAGGATCTTTTCGGAGTGCACCTGAAACAGGGTCTTTTTTTTCAGTGGAGTGACCGGAAATGCTCCCTTTGGAATATCAAGCCCGAGCCGGGAGCTCTGCCCCCCTGCTGCCGTGAAAGCGGCAATCCGACCGCTCCGAATGAACTCCTCTCCGAAATGCATAGCCTCTTGCTTGCGATCGATCTCTCCCCGTGTTTCAGGGACGGATATGACCTCGGGCACTTCAATCTCCTCTGTTTTGAGCACAGTCTTGTGGAAGAGTTTCTTCGCCTCCTCGATAATTCGATAATCGATGCTCCGCACCTCGGAAACCAGGCAGTCCCTTTCAGCTTCATTCAGCTCTTCCCAGAAATGAAACAGATGCCCCTGATCCTTCTCAAAGGCTTTTTCAATGATACGCTGCTCCTCAAAATTCCGGCCCTTCGTCATTTTCACACCTCTTTTTCCGGCAAACTCAGCACGATTTCTTTAAACTCGTTCCCCCGATGGAATTCATTTCTAAACATTCCGAAACTTGCAAATCCAGGAGATAGAAGAATGGTATCTCCTGGCGGGGTGTTCTGGTACGCATCCAATACTGCAGAGCGGAGGTCTCGGTGAATGCGGTGATCTTTCCTGAGCCCGCATTTCAAAAGGCGCTCAGTGCCGCTCCCCTGAAGAAGCACAAGCCTTGATACCCTCTCTTCAATTGTGCGGATAAACGCCGAAAGCTCGAGGTTCTTATCTGAGCCTCCAGCGATGAGGGTGATTCCACCGCTGAAGCTTCGTATTCCCTCTATAGAAGCGCGGGGAATCGTTGCGGATGTATCATTGATAAAATTGATTCCACCACGGCTTCCCACAAACTCAAGCCTGTGCGCTATGCCTTGAAACCGCCTCACTGCTTTCTCTATATCTCTGGCATCCATGCCCTCTATCGAAGCAGCAGCCACTGCAGCGAGCACATTGTACAGATTGTGGGCTCCGGGAAGCTGGATCGAGCTCACCTTTAAAATCGGGTTTTCCTCTCCCCTGCTCCTGTAATAGACCGTTCCATGCGAAAGATAACTGCCTTCTCCATGAAAGTCGCCCTTCATTCCAAAACTGACGAGGTTGACTCCTTCCGAAGGCGTAACGAGCTTCCACACGGCGTCATCCCTGTTGACAACGAGCACGTCTCCCTCACTCTGGAAACGGAACAGCACGGATTTATCGTCGAAATATTCCTTCATACTCGGGTAGAAATTCAAATGGTCCTCAATGAAATTGGTAAAAACACCGAGGCGGGGGCTGAATCCTTTCGAGGCAATCCCTCCGAGCTGAAAACTCGACAGCTCCAGGATCATGAGACATCCTTTCCGAACCTGTGGAAGTAATTCCAGTACTGAACCGGTGAGGTTTCCTCCGATCAGTGCATCAGAATGCCGGGCACGCATGATCGAATGCAGGAGTGAGGCTGTGGTAGATTTCCCCTTCGTACCGGTGACTCCAAATATGTTATTCGTGACGCTTTCGATTTCCTCTAAAAATATGCCTATGTCGGTTTCTACCGGAACTCCATTCTTGAGGGCGTATCGTATATAGGGAGAATCAGCCGGAACCCCTGGATTTTTTATGACGAGATCGGCGCTGCGGAAATCCTCAAACTCATGCTTTCCGAAGGTGAAACGGATCTGCGCTCTCCGACTGAGCCTGCCGATGCTCTCCTCGAGCTCGCTTTTTGTCTTCAGGTCTGTCACGATGACCCGTGCTCCCAGCGATGTGAAGTAGTTGGCCGCACCGACTCCTCCACCGTGAAACCCCAATCCCATTATCAACACTGTTTTGTTTTTATAGTTTCTCACGGTTCGTACGTAAATTTAAAAAGCCCCCTTACGGGTATCATAAGGGGGTCTTCATTGTAACAGGAAAAATAGGGGTGTATCAATATTTTTTATTCATTCTCATCTGCATCTTCCTGAGCTTCTTGAGCTGTCTTCGTTCCGCTGCCTTTTTTTTGTTTTTTCTCATGGTCGCCGGTTTTTCGTAGTATGCCCTCTTTTTCCATTCACGCAGTATTCCGTCGCGCTCACATTCCCGTTTGAATCTTTTCAACGCTCTGTCGATCGATTCACCATCTTCTACCTTCACGACTGCCACCTGCTCTCACCCCCTCTCCCGACCGGAATCAAGCTGTACTTTCGGGCCGGTTTCCACGGACAAGATAACACCCCGGATAGAAAAAAACAAGTCATTTACTCAGCGTCTCACGCCGATTTTTCTGCGAACCTCTTCAATTGTCTCCCTGGCCCAGGCATGGCAGCGCTGTCTGCCCTCTTCCAGCACGCCGAGCACATAATCAGTATCGCGGTCGAGCTCCCATTTTTTCTCCCGGATAGGTTTAATAAATGCGTCTATGTTTTTAAAGAGTATTTTTTTGCAGTCGATGCAACCGATCCCTGCAGTCCTGCATTCCTGCTCAACCCAGCCTATCTCTTTTTCTGAAGAGAAGTTTCTGTGGAGGGTGAATATGTTGCAGATCCAGGGATTCCCGGGATCAGTTCGTCTTTTTCTCGCAGGATCTGTAACCGCCACCCTGAGCTTGCTCCAAAGATCTTTCTCTTCCTCGAGAAGAGCGATGAAATTGTTCATGCTCTTGCTCATTTTCGTGTTTCCGTCGAGGCCCTTGATGCGTGGGACCTCTCCGATCAGAGTTCTTGGCTCCGGAAAGGTGTCACCAAAACGGCTGTTGAACCTGCGAGCAATTTCCCTTGTGAGCTCCAGATGCTGTACCTGATCCTCACCCACCGGAACAGCGTTGGTCTTGTACAGGAGAATGTCGCTCGCCATGAGGATGGGATATGTCAAAAGCCCGGTGTTTATATTGTCAACATTCTGCTGCCTTTTGTCCTTGTACTGAGTCATTCTTTCCAGGTCAGTAACCGGGGTTATCGCATTCAGGATCCAGGTGAGCTCCGTATGCTCCGGTACCTGCGACTGGATGAAAAGCGTGCACTTCTCCGGATCGATTCCTGCAGCAATGAGTGTTTTCGCCCCCTCCATGGTGCGAGCATGGAGGTCCTCCACCTCATAGAACACGGTGATCGCGTGATAATCAACGATACAGAAAATGCACTCGAACGTATCCAGCAGGTTAATCCAGTTTTTTATCGCTCCGAGATAGTTCCCGATATGGATCACTCCTGAGGGCTGTATTCCGCTGAAAATACGCTCCTTCATTCTACGCTCCAAGGATGAATCCCGGGAGATCGGGAGCATCATGGAATCAGTTCCCGAAACTGGGAACCGCTCACTCCCCCTGTCCCAGTGCTCTCAATAAAATGCAGATGACTCCTGCAGTAGATGTTCCCCTCTCCGTATGCGTTCCGTTTGGTGATCTCAGGGAAGAAATATACTCCCTGCCTCTCTGGAGACAGGGTTCGAGGCCTGCTGCGTTAGATAGGCTTAACGTGTATCGCCTGAAGGCCCTTCGGACCTTCTTTTATCTCGAACGATACTCTCTGATCCTGGGCTAGGGTTTTGAACCCATCGAGCTCTATTTCAGAATAATGGACGAAAATATCGTTGCCATTTTCTGTGCTGATGAAACCAAAACCTTTCTTCTCATTGAACCACTTGACTCTTCCTTCCGGCATGTGAAAAAAATCCTCCACAGATTAAAAGAATCCTTGTGTAAGCACAAGATAGGCAAATCTACACCGTAAGCGTTTTTTTGTCAACAGTTATTTTTTCTTATTTTTTCATTATTGACCTTTTTTGTTTGTTTGGTCTTCGATGACAGAGGAGGACTTCCCGGGAATCAGTCTCCTCACGAGCGGGATGATGCCCCGTTCGGATTTCCTCATCTCCTCCTCCCCCTCTCTCAATGCGCTCTGCCATGAGGGAGCGAATCCCGGTGCTTTGTCTGTGAGTATTTCAACCGCTTTCTGATACACATGAAGTTGCCGCAACTCTCTCCTGCCAGGTTTTTGATAATAAGATTGGAGGGTTACACGGAGGTTTTCATTTTCATTTTTCAGGTTTTCGATTTCCGATTTCTTTCTCTGGGTCTCCTCCGCTTCTATCTCCAGCTTCAGCTGGATATGGCGTCTCAGGTTTTCGATCTCTTTTTTCAGGCTTCTCTCACGGAACTTCGCCCTGATGAAGAGCACGATACAGCCCGCAATCCCGATGTAGAGACCGATGAAAAAGGGACGGAGGAGAAAATCCGATATGCTGGTTACTGATTCCATGTCGACCCCCCCCTCGGAAAAACCCCGTGCTTCAAGCGCATCACAGTAACAGGGGAAAGATCAACATACTGTAACAGCAGTATTTCCCCGATGATGGCTGTAATAATGAATATCTGTGAAAAGAGAAGATGTCAAGAAAAAGATCAGTTCGTCTCTCCCCTTCCCTCCAGGCTCACTTTGTACTCTCCCTCATCAGGATCTTCGCTCCCGATTACGAGGCGTGCCGATCGCTTCCCTGACTTGACCGGATTGAATGTGACTCTCACGCTGATTCTGTGACCGGGTGGGAGCGCAGCAGAAAAAGAGGGGACTTCCAGAGTAAAATCGTCCAGCTTCCCTTTGAGGATGATCGAAGAGATGACAAGATCACCGCTTCCCTGATTCGTAATGTCGAAGAGCACTGTGGTTTTTTCCCCCACATACGTGTCAGGGAAGAAATACTTTGAACCGTCAGGATAGCTCCTTCCGGACACTGAGACATTGATGTCAGGCTGAGAACCGCTTGATCCATAGGCATACAGGGAGAACCTATAGCTGTCTTCATCAAGGTCATTGCTCTTTACTTCAATGGTCGTTTTTCGCATCTTCGTGTCCTGGGGGGTAAACAGGACGAAAAAACTGCTGCTTCCACCTCCAGGGATCGGGCTTGAATAGGAAATCTGAGAGTCGTCTACTGCAAAAAACACGTCATCCTTCGAGATTATCGAGTGGAGCATCAAATCTGCCATACCTGTGTTTTCCACGGTAAAGGGCTGCACTTCTACAGACCCGAGCGGTACTGGACCCATGTCGAAGGAATCATCCTTCGCCACCTCAATGATGTTGATGTCCGGCACCGGTTCTGTTGCTCCGGTCCCTGATATGGAAAAAGTGAACGGGTTTGCATCCGGGTCGGTGCTCCTGATTTCAACGATTTCTTCATGCAAGCCGCTCTCATTCGGATCAAACCGTACGGTAAAGAGACCGGAGTCTGCCGGATCGATATACATCGGGAGACTGGAGTGCACAATGAAGCCATCCGTGTTTGGGTAGGGAATGGAAATGCCGGTCACCAGAAGAGGCGCACTGCCGGTATTCATGATGGTAAAATCCGCTGATGGAGGGTCCAGATCGCCGATCCATACGGATCCAAAGTCGTAACTGCCCACAGTATTCTCTATGACTTTCCGATCCTGCCGCAGGACGATATCCGGGATGGGGTATTCATACCCTTCTCCGGACATGGTGAAATGAAATTGTCCGGATAAAGGATCGTCGCTGAGAATCGTCACCACGGCAGACTTCGGTCCCGGTATTGTTGGAGAGAAGATCAGGTCAAACTCTACAGACTCCCCCGTTTCGACAGCCGAAGGAATTTCGGGTGCAACGCTTCTGAAGTCATCAGAGCGGGTATATACGCCTGGGGTGATATATAGGTCCGCGAGGTCGAGAGTGGCGGTTCCCCTGTTTTCTACTTTTACCTGCACTGTTTTCTCCATACCCACAGAGACGGCTCCAAAATCGTAGGGTGCGGGAAGGATGTGATCGCCGATACATGCAGATATTGCAGGAGTCCCGCTCCCAGAGGCGGTCCCGTACCCCTCTACTGTAAAAAGGTATCGCCTATTCTCGGGATCGTTACTCACAATGAGCAACTGAGCGGAGAATAATCCCGAAGTGTTCGGCTTGAAAGAGACTGTGAAAGAACTGCTCTCCCCGGGTTTCAGAACAGAGATCAGGGAAGTCGTATCGATGGTGAAACAGAGAAGATCTTCGTTGAGGAAAGAAATGCCCGTAATCCTCAGCTTTGCATCTCCTCTGTTCTGGATGGTGAATATTCCATACCCGTAGGAATAGGGGTCTACCTCTCCGAATTTGTAACGTCCGTTATTCGAGGGAAGAGGCAGGGAACCGCTGCTCACATGTATATCGGGCATGCTGGTTGCAATCTCGAAAATGTCTACCCGAAGCCCGCAGCCCGCGTTGAGAATGAGAATAATAATGAGGAGTATGCACTTTTTCATCTTAAAGCTTTACGTTTTACTTTTTTGACCTAGTGAAAGGTCCTCCTCCCCTTATATACCAATATAGCTCATTTTCTCATTTTTTCAGATCAAGTAACTCCAACTCACATTGACCGCATAATGAACCAGCATTAGAGTTTATTTCTGGAGAAAAAAATATGGAAGAAAGAGCGCTTTTGACAAGGCGAGAGCTGATTCGAAGATTCGGAACCGGTGCGTTCCTCTTTTTTGCATCCTCTCTGGCAATCCCGCGCAGTGTCATTGCACAGGAAACACAAACAAGACAAGAACCCGATGTCATCATCAGATTAAGAGCGGTAGAGAGACGCATCCCCTTGCTTGAAGGACCCCATACCGTGACCTGGAGCTACGAAGGGGAGCTTTTGCGAGGACCACGGGAATCACTCATCCCTCTGGAAGGATCCTATCTCGGTCCAACGATTCATGTGTGGAGGGGACAGAGAGTCCGCATCATCTATACAAATCAGATACCTGAGCATTCCATAATCCACTGGCATGGGCTTCTCGTTCCGGAAGAAATGGACGGTCACCCCCGGTATGCAGTACCCGAAGGCGGAAGCTATACCTACGAATTCGAGGTAAAGAACAGAGCAGGAACCTACTGGTATCATCCGCATCCCCATGGGAGGACAGGAGTGCAGGTGTATGCGGGTCTCGCTGGGTTGTATATCGTCCACGATCCTGAGGAGGCGCGCTCCATTCTTCCAACAGTGCCCTACGATGTACCGATCGTGATCCAGGACAGAAGTTTTGACGAGCTGAATCAGCTTGTGTACCTCAGCACGATGATGGAACAGATGATCGGTTTCTTAGGAGACAGGATACTTGTGAACGGAAGACTCGACCACTTCCTCTCTGTGGACCCGAAACCCTACAGACTCAGAGTCCTCAACGGATCGAATTCCCGTATCTACAAACTCGCCTGGGACACGGGCACACCCATCACCGCAATCGGAACCGACGGAGGTCTTCTTGAAAAGGCGGTTCATTTGCCCTATGTGGTGCTCAGCCCTGGGGAGCGAATCGACCTCTGGATCGACTTCGGGGATTTCATGGAAGACAAGGTGAAGCTCTTGAGTCTCCCCTTTTCAATCGGTGCTTCAGGCATGATGGGAGAAATGAGCGGCAGGGACATGATGAGAGCGGAACCACGGCGGCCAGGTTCACCCCTCCTCCAGGGGAGCTCGTTCCCGGTCATGTCCTTTTTTATCAGACCGGGGAAAAAAGCAGCTCACGCACCCCCAGGGCATCTCTCGAGCTTTCGGCGATATTCGCTTTCCGATGCAATCAACAGCAGAACACCCCGGCGGTTCATTTTTGCCATGCAGGGTATGAGACCCACCATAAACGGAAGGCAGTTTGAGCTCACCGGAGTAACCCCGGAAGAGACTGTGCAGCTGAACACCACCGAGCTGTGGGAATTCGTGAATGCAGGGGGCATGGGAATGATGGGAATGATGCAGCAGCCGCACCCGGTGCACGTACACGGGATACAGTTCCAGATCGTGGACCGACAGGTCCACAACCGGGCGCTTTCCGGATGGGAGTCACTCAATGAGGGGTTTGTGGATCAAGGCTTTAAGGACACGGTGCTCCTTCTTCCCGGCACTGCCCTGAGGGTCGCCATGCGGTTTGGGGACTATCCAGGGCTCTTTCTCTATCACTGCCACAACCTGGAGCATGAAGATCTGGGAATGATGCGGAACTACCGGATCAAGTCTTGAATCGGGGTTGCTGCCTGTATGTCGATTCTGTAAATATGAAAAATATTCCGAAGAATCGGTGGACAAAAGAGATGGCCATGAAAACAAAAGATGTGACAGGAGAACGAAGTTTTGTCGTGTTCAAGACTGCCTTTGGAGAAATGTCCATACTCTGGGGGATGCTGAGAAAACGAGTAACGGTATACCGAATATTCCTCCCCAGGCAAGGAGCAATCATGGAAGAGCTCGTGCGGGAGATGGCACCAGGAGTGTCAATGGAAAGCTGCACCCGAATCGAAAAGTGTACAGAGATAATACAGAGATCTCTATCCGGGGAGGAAATCTGTTTCGATCTGGACCTGCTCCACTTTGAGCAATGCAGCCTCTTTCAAAGGAGGGTGCTCCTTGCAGAGGCACAAATCCCCCGGGGGTGGGTCGGAACCTACGGAGGCATCTCTGAGTATCTTGGCGTTCCGGGAGGGTCGCGTGCAGTCGGCTCAGCTCTGGCTCGGAATCCCTTTCCGATCTGCATTCCGTGTCACAGGGCAGTGAGATCAGACGGGAGTATTGGCGGATATCAGGGAGGCCGGGCTATGAAGAGCGCTCTCCTGACGATGGAGGGAGTTTCGGTGACAGCGCAGGGAAAGATCGAATGCTTAAAAGACCATGTCCACCATTACCCGGCGGTTACTGAACCAGACAACCGCGGTTTTTTCTCTCCAAAATGGCCGATGCACTGAGAAAGTCAGAAAACATGGAATTTTCATAAATTTTCTCTCCATAAATCAGGAAATCATGTATATTCATTGTAGCGTGGGTGTGCAAAACCAGAGAATGAAGAGGTGGGGAGACAGATTTGACCAACAATGAAAATCTGCTGCTTGCCCTCAGCGAATTTATCGCGGACAGAAAGGAGGGCATACTCGCTGGAGCCTACGAGCTGGAAATTGCGAACGTAGAAGATGGAGCGATCCTCGATATGGAATCCTTCGGTATAAGCGTGAGCGGAGAAGGGAAGTTCAAGATCAACATCGATCTGGTTCCGAGAAAGAGCAGCGAATCGTCAAAGTAAACAGAGGAGCTTGAGCAATGCCTGAAAAAAGAGATCGTCTGATTGTGGTATGGTCGAGCGGTGATCGTGAGGTTGCCCTGAAAATGGTATTTATGTATACCTATAACGCGAAAGCAAGGGGCTGGTGGAAGGACATCATCTTTATTGTATGGGGTCCGTCAGCAAAGCTTCTTGCAGAAGACGGGGAGCTTCAGGCGTATCTGAAAAAGATGCTGGACGAAGGCATTATCGCGGAGGCGTGCAAGAGCTGTTCCGATATGTATGGGGTAAGCGGCACGCTTGAAAAGCTCGGGATCAACGTGAAATATATGGGCGTACCGCTCACTGAGTACCTGAAAGAAGACTGCAAGGTCATCACCTTCTAATTCTCACAAAGGAAATCCAGGTCACTCGAAATGAGAATTTTGGTTGTGGAGGACGACAGGAAAATCGCTTCCTTCATCATAAAGGGACTGAAGCAGGCAGGGTACACCGCTGACCATGCGGCTGACGGGGAAGAGGCATTTCTCATGGCTCAAAGCAGCTGTTACGACGCCGCGGTCGTGGATATCATGCTCCCGACAATGGATGGTCTCACACTGATCGAAAAGCTCAGGAAGGAAAAAATCGATACCCCGGTCGTCATCCTGAGTGCAAAACGTTCTGTTGATGATAGGATAAAAGGGCTCAGGGCAGGGGGAGACGACTATCTGGTAAAGCCCTTTTCTTTTTCAGAGCTTCTGGTGCGGATCCAGGCACTCATGCGGAGGGCGAACATGTCAACTTCTCCTGTGAAGCTCACAGTCGGTGCCCTCAGCATGGATCTTCTCACCCGGGAGGTCAAAAGAGACGGTAAGAAAATCGAGCTCCAGCCAAGGGAATTTTCCCTTCTCGAATATTTCATGCGCAATACCGGAAACGTGCTTTCTAAAGCGGTTATTATGGAGCATGTCTGGGGTTATGATTTCGATCCACAGACCAATATTGTTGACGTACTTGTGAGCCGTCTTCGCAGTAAAATCGACCGAGATTTCGAGAAAAAAATGATCTCAACGATCCGCGGTGTAGGATATGTTCTCAGGAATCCTCAAAAAAGTCAGTAAAAAAATCAACCTCAGACTCTCTGCAGTCTTTTCTCTCCTCTTTATCGTCGGCTCACTGCTGCTCTTTGGCGTCATCTATGTGATGCTCAGCTCCTTCATCCTTCGAGAGGATGCAACCGCACTTCGGTTGAAGATGCTCGAATTGTGGGTTCACTATGAGTCAGGGGGCCTTGCCAACCTGATTCAGGAGGTCAGGGAGAATACACGGGGCAGGGAGCCCTTTATCATACGGGTCGCTGACAGCAAAGGGAGCACCCTCTTTCTGCATATTTCCGATATATTCGGCGAAATCGACCTTGAGCAGTTCGAACGCGAACTCCCGGCGCAGCACGGAAAAATCAGCCGCATGAGACTGAAATCACCAAAACGTTCCCTCGAGGCATCCACGATCGGGCTTGCAGATGGCAACATTCTTCAGGTCGGTATAGATGTCACCAACCGGGAGCGGATACTGAAAAGGGTTCGCTCCACCTTCATAATATCCATCATACCTCTCGTGCTCATCAGCTTCTTCACCGGATCTCTGATCGCGGCCAGAGCCCTGAGACCCATCTCGAGATTGAGCACAGCAGTACGTTCCATTATTGACACTGGTAAAATTGAGGCAAGAATTCCACAGGAAGCTTCGCGTGACGAGCTCGGAGATCTGGTGAGCCTTTTCAACAGGATGCTGGAAAAGATTGAAACACTTGTTGAAGGGATGAAAGGCACCCTCGATGCAGTGGCACATGAACTCAAAACTCCGCTGACGAGGCTTCGCGGAAGTGCTGAGATGACACTGCATGCACAGTCAAGCATCGAATCCTGTCGTGAATCCCTTGGCGAATGTATCGAGGAGTCAGAGCACATACTTACGATGCTGAATACCATTATGGACATAAAAGAAGCGGAAACAGGTGTGATCACATTGAGTAAAACAGAACTCGACATCTCCACTCTGATACGGGAATGCGTGGACCTCTACAGTTATGTCGCGGAGGAAAAGGAGGTTGCCCTGCATGCAGCGGTCCCTGAGGAAATCATGATCTCTGCAGACAGGGGACGGATAAGAAGAGCAGTGCTGAACCTGCTCGACAATGCGATAAAATACACCCACAGAGGAGGGAAAATAGAGGTGAGTGCAGTTCGGGAAAAGAGGTTCATCCTGATATCTGTGTGTGATAACGGCACGGGTATCGATAACGAAGAACTTCCCCATATCTGGGAACGTCTCTACAGGGGAAGGGAGCATTCGGGAAATCCCGGGCTGGGACTCGGTCTGAGCTTCGTGCGTGCGATTGTAGAGGCCCATGGAGGAGATGTGAGTGCTGAAAGCGCAGTTGGCAAAGGATCGAAGTTTGTAATTCGTCTCCCTAAATGAGAGAGACCAAACTGTAATGTTCCTGTAACAGTTATGAAAGGATACAGCAGTATACTTGAGGGGCGAGCATTCACAGTAAAACGAGGAGGCTCATGATGTCAGGACAACTTTTGAGAGGAGTGCTGTGCTCGCTCTGCCTTCTTTGCGTACTGGGTGTTGCATCAATTGGAATGGGAGCCGGGATACAATCACCTTCAGAAGAGAAATCCGGGGAAAATCAAGATCAGCTCGATGCCCTCAGTGTACTGCAGAACAACCTCAGAGAGGTTGCACAGCGGGTTGTGCCTGTGGTGGTGGAAGTCGATTCAGTGCATTTCACCAAAAATGATGATCTCGCTCCAATTGATTTCTTCTTTGGACCGAAAGAGCAGATGGAGAGATTTCTTTCAAGACGCGGCAGTGGCTCTGGTGTAATCGTCAGACGTCTTCAAAAAAAGGCCTACGTGCTCACGAACTATCATGTAACCAGGGGGGCAGATCAGATCAGCATCCGCCTCTTTGATGGAAGAGTGTATAATGCAACCTCTGTCGGGAGCGACAAAAGAAGTGATCTGGCGCTTCTTGCATTCGAAACCGAAGAGGAGCTCCCTGTCGCAAAGCTGGGTGATTCCGACCAGGTGCAGATCGGCGATCTCGTATGTGCTGTTGGGAATCCTTTCGGGGTCTACCCCTCAATCAGCATGGGGATTGTCAGTGCAGTCACGAGAAAGAATCAACTGGATACCCGGTTACAGGGTCCTGCCGAATACATTCAGACTGATGCAACCGTGCACCGCGGGGCGTCCGGTGGTGCTCTGGTAAACATCAGGGGTGAAGTAATAGGGATAAACAGTTGGATTGCACCTCCCCCAGGCGGAGAAACAGGCCTCCATTTCACCATCCCCATCAATGTGGTAAATGCGGTGGTGGAGGATCTCATCACCAAAGGGAGAGTCGGCTACGGATGGCTGGGCATCAATGCAGGGAACCTGCTCCCGGAGGTAAAAAAACAGATGGGATTGGGGAGCCTGAATGGCGCACTCGTATTCAATGTATTCAAAGGCTCGCCTGCGGACCGATACGGGTTGCTCCCCGGCGACTTCATCATCGGCATCAACGAGAAAGAAATAACCGATGCATCTTCGCTTCTCTTCGCCGTTTCAGAACTCTCAGTGGAGCAAAGCGCTGAATTCGAAATACTGCGCTACGGCGACCGGATAAGGCTCCGGGTGAGAATCTCTGAACGGGATGAAGAAGGTGATATCAGCCGTCGGATGGGCTCCCTCTGGCCGGGAATGACCCTTCTTTACATCACGGAGGAACTTCACAAACAGCTGAACCTTCCACGGAAAATGGGAGAGATCATCGTTGGCTCGGTGACGCCCGGAGGACCGGCCTGGTCTTCAGGTCTGAAACCAGGCGATGTGATTCAGGAAATCAACGGGGAAGCAGTGAAGAGTATGATGCACTTTTACCGTTCACTGAACACACAGGAAGACAGATCCATCATTCTTGTGTACAGGAGAGCCACGGCATTGATTTTTGTACTACAGCGTCCCCAGTAATAACAGTGGCGAAGCATCTCCGGTTGAAAAAGACTCTTGCCTGTGCTACACTTTTAAAAAAGGGGTTTTTCCCTTATGAAATTTCGGCATATTTTCCTGCTTTTTTTGATGTTCAGTTTTTATGACCCTGCCCACAGCGATGATGTTCACTCCTTTTCCCTGCAGTCCTGGAATATCGACATGCGAGGGGAAGGGAGCGAGCAGGCGATATTCTCAGAGGGAAGCCGCTTTCACCCGGTATCAATACAGATGAATGTCCCACACTACGGCTGGGTGTGTGTCAGCGCTCCCAGCTACTATTCACTCACCATGAAAACCCGAGCCGACATCTACATAGAGGTCTCCGATCTGAGCCATGACGCTGTGCTCCTCTATTTTGGGCTGGACCCCACCTATAGTGAATGGTTGACCGCACGTGAAGGCCAGATCCTTTTCGTTGAGGATTATTTTGTGGAGCCGGGAAGCACTCTCTATTTTGCAGTCCACATGCGTGAGACGGAAACTCCGTGGCTCGAAGATCATGGTGAAATGACATCTCATATCGAAGAAACGGCTGATAAAAACAGGGAAGACATACGCATGAGAATCGACAACCCGGAGCGGGAACCAAATCACCAGGAACTCACTCAAAGAATCACCTACACAATCACGGCAAAAGAGGATTTCATTCTTTCACCTGTTGGCATCGGGATGTCGGGAGAAATATATACAGATGCATATGAACTCAAGCCTGGAAGCACTTACCTGCAGACGGTGAGCGCTGACGGTCTCAACTACTACAGAACAGTGGTGAAAACGGGCCCTCATCTCAGAATTACGGCCGAAAATCTCTCCGAACACGCAGATATACTCTGGTTCGATACACAGTCAGGCTCCTATTCGGGTGCATTTACGGTGCGGGAAGGTCGTACGAGAAAGCTTGAAGTTTACGACCTCTCTCCAGGAACTGAGTGCCTGTTTTACCTCTCAGCGGATGTTTCTCGGATCGGTGAGGACAGCACCTTCACAGTGACCATTTCCGAATTCTCGGGGTCGCGATAAAGCCCGCTCCTGCGACTCACCGCTTGAGGGACAATGGCGCGAAGCAGACGTAAGGAACGGGTGCATTGATATGTTACACAGGTTCACCGCCCACAAACACACCCAATACCCGCGCATCTTTTAGGGATGTGGCATCATCGGAGAAAATATCATGGGAAAGGTGGACAAGGTCGGCGTGCTTTCCCAATTCGATGCTCCCAACCTCTGTATCCATACCGCATGCCCGGGCGCTTCCCATGGTATAGGCATAGACCGCCTCTGCGATGGATACGCTCTCCTTCGGATAGAACCTGAGCTCCGGCCCGTCACCCCATCCCCTTCGCTCTACTGCCGAATAGATGCCATCCAGCGGATTGACTGAAGCATAGGGTGAATCGGAAGCGAAAGCCAGGTGTGCACCACTATCAAGTACACTTCTGAATCGGTACAATAGCCGGGCATCTGCTCCAAGTGTCCGTATCGCCCGCTCCCTGTCAGTGGTGATATGACCGGGAACCATGACCGGAATCACCTCGTTTCTGCTCATCGCCTCTATGTCCCCATCATTCAGTGCACAGGCCATGTCGATTCTTTTCAAAAGTCGGGGAACTCCGACCTCGCTCCCGATTCTGTTGAACACCTTCATGGCAATTTCGTTCGCTCCATCTCCCACACATTGCACTGCGCCCCAGAAATAATGCGAAAATTGATTTCGCATGACGGTGGAGAGCTCCTCCTCATCCATGAGAAGCAGTCCGTTGCTGGATCCTCCCCTGTACCCAGAACGCATATATGCGGTGAGTGTGGAGAACGACCCGTCGATGCTCACGAAGAATCCACCCATTCTCAACCGATCGTTTCCGAAGTGAGAGATGAAACCGATTTCTCCCAGACGAAGTGCATCCCGTTCTCCGAACATAATCACCACGCGCGTCTTCAGCCTGTTTTTCCAGAGAAGTTTCATGAGAGTTCGTACCGACTCACTCCCCAATTGGGTGGAGCAGTCACAGATTGTGGTAAGACCATAGGTGAGCATCTTGCTCAAACCTTTCTCAATTGACGAATCCACCACTTTTGTTTTTTCCTCCGGAAGCGCCTTTCTGAGAAGCTCCACTGCTCTGTCGTACAGCAGGCCGTTCGGGTCTCCGGAGGAATCTCTGCCTATTCTTCCTCCGAGCGGATCACTCCTCGACTGATCTATTCCCGCCTTTGCGAGTGCGATCGAGTTTGCTGCAGCCATACTGATATCGCTTGCAAAAAGAACAACCGGGTTGTTTGGTGAAATCGTATCAATATCCTCCTTTCTGAGAGAGAAAAGAAGATGCTTTGCAACCCCCGCAGCCCAAAACCATTCTTCTTTCTTTTTCTCTGAAAGAGCAGACTGAACCCCGCTCAGCAGCTCCTCACCGTGAACCGCTGAAGTCAGGTCGAAATCTTTGAAAAGTATCGAGTATTCCCTGAGGTGCAGATGCGCATCGACGAATCCTGGAATCAGGCAACCTCCGGACAACTCCACAAGATCGGCATCTGGATAGAGGGTGTGCGCCTCATTCGGGTTGGCACTCACATATTCGATCTCGCCGTTCATGACCACGACTGCCTGCTGGATGCTCCTATCAGGATCCATCGTATAGATCGGGACACCGTAAAAAATCTTTCTCTTCATAAAGCTGATCCTCAAGTTCGATGCATATCTATCGAAAATTATATATGATATTACTACAATTGTGGAGGAAAATTGTGCAGCGAAATATTCCCCAGAGCAATCCTCTGATTACACGCCTGAACAACCTGGATTATTGGTCCTGGTGTCGATCCTTCATCGATACATACATGGAATGCCCATTCGGGTGCATCTATTGCAACACCCAGAGAAGATCGGACTTTCAGGGGCTCTCATTCACGAGGAGGCTTCCCGAGGGGAAGGAAACCATCGGTATCGGCCTCATCAGCGACGCCTATACCGGTGACGATCGGCAGAACACAATGGTACACGGAATCCTGGATTTTCTCTTCAGGGAGGGATACTCGGTTCAGATCATGACCAAATCAACCGCAGTAGTGAATGATCTTGATCTGCTCAAGAAGCTTGCACAGAAGGACAGGGTGCGGGTGACTTTCACCCTTCTCACCTTGAACGATTCCCTTGGAAGTCAGCTCGAAGGCTCATCCCCCGGAGCCTACGAGCGGCTCGAAGCCCTCAAAACACTGAGAGTTGCGGAAATCCCTTCAGGGGTCGCTCTCTCCCCTATCATCCCTGGAATAAATGACGGGAAGGAGTCCCTCTGTTCCCTCATACGCGAATGTAAAAAAAGGGACGCACGATGGGTGCTCTTCTCTGGATTCGACATGGTTCCACGCTTTATAAAAAGTCCACTCTGGCAGAGGGTTGAAGAAATCCATAATGATCCCGAACGACTCGAGCGGCACTACAGAAGATTGAGGGAATTTCTCGTCAAATTCCTCCTCAGGGAAAACCTGCCGATCCGTATTCCCAGAGTCCATCTGGACATCTACAAACGAAGGCATCACACGCAGATCGTCAGTGAACACCTTTTCAACCTCTCCTACCTCTTTGAGTTGAAGGAGAACGCAATCAGGATGCTGCGCTACAGACGTGCTGCCTATGAGATAGAAAATCTCAACATCTCCCTCAAATCCATAGCCTCCAGTAAAAAGCTTGGATATATTAAAGGAGTAAATCCTGAGATTGAAAAGGTTATTGAAGAAGTTCTGTACACCGGGGGATCCACCCTCCATACAAAACTCTATGACAGCCTGATAAAAGAATGCGACTGAATCAGGAGTGTTTTACTCCCTGCTACTTCGGACGCTGAGACACGGAGCTCCCAATGGCAAAGACACCGGGAAAGGATCGGATAAGGAACATCGGCATCATTGCACACATAGATGCGGGTAAGACCACGACCACCGAAAGGATACTCTATTACACTGGCCTCACACACAAGATCGGCGAAGTCGATGACGGCCAGGCAACTATGGACTGGATGGAGCAGGAGCAGCAAAGGGGCATCACCATAACTGCCGCATCTATTAGCTGTAAGTGGCAGGGCCACATGATCAACATCATCGACACACCAGGGCATGTGGACTTCACCGCAGAGGTGGAGAGATCTCTCAGGGTGCTCGACGGTGCCATAGTCATCTTCGACGCGGTAAACGGTGTAGAACCGCAGAGTGAAACTGTGTGGCACCAGGCCGACAAATACAAAATCCCGCGCATCGCCTATATGAACAAAATGGATAGAGTTGGTGCAGACTTTTACGGCAGCGTGGAGATGATGCAGAGAAAATTGGGCACGAATCCATTGTTGCTTCAGATTCCCATCGGTGCGGAAGAGAACTTCAGGGGAGTCGTCGATCTCATACGGATGAAAGCCTTATTCTGGAACAGGGAAGATCTGGGGTTTTCCTTCACCACAGAGGACATTCCCGGGGAGTTGAAAGAGGAAGCTCGGCACCAGAGAGAGGAGCTTCTGGAAAAAATCGCAGAAGCGGATGATATACTGCTCGAGAAATATCTGGAAAAGGGGGAACTGGAAGAGGAGGAAATCATTCATCTCGTGCACCTGATGACCCTGGGGTACAGGGGAGTTCCTATATACTGCGGCGCATCCCTCAGAAACATGGGAGTACAACCCGTTATCGACGGAATTGTCGACTTTCTTCCCTCTCCGCTGGACATACCAGCGGTGAAAGGGATAAACCCGAAAAGTGAAAAAGAGGAACATAGGGAGTGCAGCGACGAGGCTCCCTTCGCTGCGCTGGCATTCAAGATCCAGAACGACGCACAGGCCGGGCTCCTGTTCTATGTACGAATATATTCAGGGTTTCTGAAGTCAGGTTCGGTTGTCTACAACGCGAACCAGAAGAAACGTGAAAGGGTGCACAGGATCATCAAGATGTATTCCCATAAAATGGAGAATATCGACACCCTTTCGGCTGGGGATATAGGAGTGCTCGTGGGGCTCAAGGTTGCAGGCACCGGTGATACGCTCTGCACGGAAGGAAAACAGATCCTTTTGGAGACGATTACCTTTCAGGAGCCCGTGATCTCCATTGCCATAGAGCCAAAGAGCGCAAGCCAGCAGGACAGGCTGGAAAATGCCCTCGCCAGGCTCACCAGGGAGGATCCTACCTTCAAAGTGAAAACCGACGAGGAAACCGGCCAGATGATTATCTCCGGAATGGGTGAGCTGCATCTGGAGGTGCTGACGGAAAGACTTCTCAAGGATTTCCGCGTTGAAGCAAATGTGGGGAAGCCGCAGGTCGCCTACAGGGAGACAATCACGAAAGATGCCCGGGCAGAGGCAAAGTTCCAGCGGCAGATCGCGGGAAAAGACCATCACGGCCATGTGGTTGTTACAGTGCACCCGCTTGCACGCGGGAAGGGAAATCAGTTCGAAAACAGGGCGAGGGAAACGGATATTCCGCCTGAGTTTATAGGAAGCGTTCGTCGTGGAATTTTTTCTGCCATGGAACGCGGCGTCACTGCGGGATACCCGGTAATCGATGTGCTTGCCGTACTCGAAGGCGGCTCCTTCAACCAGTCCAGCTCCTCAGAGATCGGATACACTGCAGCCGCCTCTCACGCCTTTGACGACGCCTGCAGAAAAGCGGAAGGGATTCTGCTCGAGCCTCACATGTTCGTGGAGGTCATCACACCGAAGGAATTTGTTGGCGATGTGCTCGGGGATCTCAATGCCCGGGGTGCCAATATCACAAGCATACAGAGCAGGCAGATTGTGGACAGAATCGGTGCGCATGTTCCTCTTTCCAAAATGTTCGGATACACCACGGATCTCAGATCAATGACCCAGGGACGCGCTTCCTTCACCATGGAATTCAGTCATTTTGCGCCGAAGAGCTGATCATTCATGAAGTCTCCCGGGGGACAGTACAGCTCATATCAGGGACAGCAAAAGCCCTCCTCCTTTCACGATCAGGAACGACAGCACCCAGGCGAGCGATATTTCATAAAGGATGGTGAAGAGTGTCCATTTGAATGATTTCGTCTCCTGGCGGATTGCCGCAACCGTCGCGAGACAGGGAGTGTAGATGAGCACGAATATGAGAAACGCGTACGCGGAAAGAGGTGTGAGGCTTGAACTCTTCCTCAGGGAATAGCCAAGCTGTGCTTCGCCTCCTGCATTGTACAGGACACCGAGGGTGGAAACGACGACCTCCTTTGCAACGAACCCGGTGATGAGTGCAACCCCTTCTCTCCAGCTGAACCCGAGAGGCCTGAAGACTGGTTCAATGAAACGTCCAATTCTTCCAATAAAGGATTGAGAAATAATTTCGCTGGCCCGCTCTTTCTGCAACTGTGCAATCAGCGAACTCTTTTCCTCATTGAGTGCTCTTTTTTCCGCCCTGTACCCTGCCGCGCTCTTTTTTAACTCATCGATCCGCACACGATAGATTTCCTCAATGCTCTGTACCCTTTCGCTGTAGACAGTGGCAACATCCTGGGGTATCGGAAAGTTACTGAGAAACCAGATCACTATGGAGCCTGCGAGAATCACTGTACCCATTTTTTTTACAAATATGAAAGCCCTTTCCCACATATGGATCACTACCGATTTAATGGTTGGTATCCTGTAGGGGGGGAGCTCCATCACAAAAGGTTCAGACTCTCCCCGAAAAAGGGTCTTCCGGAAAAGACGCCCGATGAGAATGGCAAGAACAACACCGACCGCGTACACTGAAAAAATCACATTTCCTGCCCTGCGCCCGAAAAAGGCGCCGGCGATCAGCACATATACAGGAAGCCGAGCGCTGCAGCTCATGAGCGGATTGATGAGGATGGTGAGTATTCTGTCCTTTTCGTTTTCCAGAGTGCGGGTTCCCATAATCGCCGGTACGTTGCATCCGAACCCCATTATCATGGAAATAAAAGACTTGCCGTGAAGACCGATCAGGTGCATCACTCTGTCCATCACAAAAGCAGCCCTGGCCATGTACCCCGTGTCCTCGAACAGGGAAATGAGGAAGAAGAGGAGGAGAATGTTGGGAAGGAAAACCGCCACACCTCCGACACCGCTGATGATACCATCGATGAGAAGACTCCGCAGCACCCCTGCAGGGAACAGGAGCTTGATCCCGATTTCCCCAAGCTCTATGAAATATTCGATCCAGCGCATCGGGTAGGCCCCCACCCGATAGGTGATCTGAAACATGAGCCAGATGAAGAAAATGAGAAGCGGGATTCCCAGCAACCGGTTTGTGAGCACCCTGTCTATTTTCTGAGAGCTGTCCACCCTCTCCATCTGATTCAACGAAATGCACTCCTGAAGCAGGCCACTTATGAATCCGTATCGCTGATCCGCGACAAGACTTTCCGGCTCCTCGCTGAAAATATTTCTTAAATGCTTCCTGGATTCTTCT
>Ga0180438_10003180_pt1 | contig 25253 bp, 19 predicted proteins | sample SS_ome_12_FD_132455 | JGI IMG/M metagenome (GOLD analysis project Ga0180438, IMG submission 132455) | Hypersaline lake sediment archaeal communities from the Salton Sea, California, USA - SS_3_D_2 metaG | ecosystem: Environmental > Aquatic > Non-marine Saline and Alkaline > Hypersaline >... | reverse complement strand
TAGTGGCAAACGGGTGCGTAACACGTCGGTAATCTACCCCGAAGACGGGCATAACTCCGGGAAACCGGAGCTAATACCCGATGAGAATGGGGGGACATAAGTCATTCCCATTTAAATGTTCCGGCGCTTCGGGAGGAACCGGCGGCCTATCAGCTTGTTGGTGAGGTTAAAGCTCACCAAGGCTATGACGGGTAGCGGGTGTGAGAGCATGGCCCGCCTCACTGGGACTGAGACACTGCCCAGACTCCTACGGGAGGCTGCAGTCAAGAATATTCCCCAATGCCCGCAAGGGTGAGGGAGCGACGCCGCGTGATCGAAGAAGCCTTTCGGGGTGTAAAGATCTTTTGCAAGGGACGAATTCGTGACGGTACCTTGCGAATAAGGGGTTGCTAACTCCGTGCCAGCAGCAGCGGTAATACGGAGACCCCAAACGTTATCCGGATTCATTGGGCGTAAAGCGTCCGCAGGTGGCTTAAAAAGTCGCTGGTCAAATCCTGATGCTCAACATCAGAACTGCCAGCGAAACTCTTAAGCTCGAGGATGGGAGAGGCAAGCGGAATTGCCGGTGTAGCGGTAAAATGCGTTAATATCGGCAAGAACACCAAATGCGAAGGCAGCTTGCTGGAACGTTCCTGACGCTCAGTGGACGAAAGCGTGGGTAGCGAAAGGGATTAGATACCCCTGTAGTCCACGCCCTAAACGATGGACACTAGGTATTGGAAGTATCGACCCTTCCAGTGCCGTTGAACCAAGCAAACGCGTTAAGTGTCCCGCCTGGGGAGTACGGCCGCAAGGCTAAAACTCAAAGGAATAGACGGGGACCCGCACAAGCGGTGGAGCATGTGGTTTAATTCGATGATAAGCGAGGAACCTTACCTGGGCTTGAACTCCAGCTGCATGCCCTGTGAAAACAGGGAGGCCTTCGAGGGTGCTGGAGAGGTGCTGCATGGTTGCCGTCAGCTCGTGCCGTGAGGTGTACCGTTAAGTCGGGTAACGAGCGCAACCCTCATTCTGTGTTACACTTTCACAGAAGACTGCCTCGGTTAACGAGGAGGAAGGTGGGGACGACGTCAAATCAGCATGGCTCTTACGTCCAGGGCGACACACGTGCTACAATGGCCGGTACAACGGGTTGCCAAACCGCAAGGTGGAGCTAATCCCATAAAGCCGGTCCCAGTTCGGATTGCGGGCTGCAATTCGCCCGCATGAAGTCGGAATCGCTAGTAACCGCGCATCAGCCACGGCGCGGTGAATACGTTCTCGGGTCTTGTACTCACCGCCCGTCACGTCAAGAGAGTCGGCAATACCCGAAGTTCGATGTAGATCGTTCGAAGGTAGGGTCGATGATAGGGACGAAGTCGTAACAAGGCATCCGTAGCGGAAGCTGTGGATGGATCACCTCCTTTCTAGGGAGTTTATCCCGTGTCGACATCACACTCTTCATGAGTTGATGAGTCTAAACGGACTATAAATTTCTTCGACGTGAGGATTTCCTATCACTTTCTAAGCTGGAAAAGGCTATAGATTATGTATCTGCAGAACCGACACTTGATAATTTATTTAAAATAAGGTAGTCTTGAAGTTACATAATTTATAGTCTTTTTTTATTAGCCGGGATATTATGCCCAGTTAATAAGGGGGCAATTAAATGAAAAAACTCTATACACCTCGGCAGTACCATCTGTCTGCCGAGTTCTATGGGGTGAGTGAAAAACTCCTCAATGACCGACAGTTAATCAAAAAAATTCTTACCAAGGCGATAAGTCAGGCGGGTTTGCATTTGGTAAAGTTTTCTGATTACCACCACAGAATATTTGATGGCAAGCTCACCAAGCACCAGGGCATATCAGCGGTCGCGATTCTCGAGGAATCTCACGCCGCAATATACACCTGGCCGGAACACGGCTACTGTTCTATCGATATTCTGACCTGCGGTAAAAAATCCGGACCGGACAAAATAAAACAGTATATTGAAAAGAGATTAAAGCCGGAAAAGGTTAATCAAACCTTTGAATCAAAGGGCTTTTAGCTAAAAATAAACATTTAACAATTAACATTGCCTCGCGACAGCTATTGCTTGCTTGAAGGTTGTTCAATAATAAACGACTAATCATGGTTAAATGTTAAAAGTTAATTGTTAACTATTCGAAGGGCGCATAGCTTCCTCCTTTGCTCCTCGCTAAAGCTCGGAGCTTCGGCGGACAGGCAGCTGGTTATCAAGTTAAAAATAACCGGCAGACGCGATTGAAATATTTTACAAAAAAAATGGGCGCATAGCTCAGCTGGTTAGAGCGCGTCACTGATAATGACGAGGTCCGTGGTTCGAGTCCACGTGCGCCCACCATTTTAAGATATGATTCCAGTCACAACAATAGTTTTACGTTTAATTCTTGCTGTGGTGATCTGCGGCTTAATCGGCCTGGAACGAGAAGTGCATGGCAAGCCCGTGGGCTTTCGCACCGCTTCTCTTGTCGGCCTTGGTTCAGCCCTGATGACCCTAGCAGGAATTTATTTTTATTATCAATTTCCTGCTTCAGCGGTTGATCCTTCCCGTGTTGCCTCGATCGTTGTTAGCGGTATAGGTTTTATCGGCGCCGGGGCGATTATCCAGGCACGCGGAGCAATTTACGGAATTACTACCGCGGCAAGCCTTTGGCTTGTTGCCGGGATCGGTATTGCCCTGGGCATGGGCCTGTATCTGCCGGCCGCAATTGCCGGAGCCTTAGCCCTCGTCATTCTCTGGGCGCTTTACATCATTGACCGCCGCCACTTGGAAAAACATAAAATAAAATATCCAGAATCAAAAGAAGAAAAATAAAATCCCATTATTCATTTTGCCGAGGTAGCTCAGTGGTAGAGCAGTGGACTGAAAATCCACGTGTCGTGAGTTCAATTCTCACCCTCGGCACCACGGATAATGGGGTTTTGTAACAAAAATCCGCTCTAAGCGGATTTTTTGATTTTTTTTAATTTTTTTATTGGCCGGTTGTTGCGGCAACTAGATTTGTCAGGACAAAATCGGCAACTGACCAGGCGGTAAAAATAATCACCAGCCCGACAATACAGGAAATGATTGTCCTTTTTGCTTCAGCTACTTTTTCTTCGCGGCCGCCGGCAAGCATCCATTTAAAGCCGCCCCAAAGCAGCATCACCACGGTAATAATGCCCAAAAAACCAAGCGAGGTATTAATAAGATCGGTGGCAATCAGGCGCGGATCGCGGCTGCCCAGGTCTAAATATTTTTCAACGGCGTCAATGCCAAAAAATTCAAATTTATTCATATGTTAATATTATAATTTACCAACCACCCTTCTTACAACATTTTTCCGTTTTTGTCAAGACCCCCTTGATTTTTAGGTCAAAATCTGCTATAATAGCAATACATTTTTATTCGGGGCGTAGCCCAGTGGCTAAGGCGCCTGCTTTGGGAGCAGGAGATCGGAGGTTCGAGTCCTCTCGCCCCGACCATTAATTAAAAATCGCACGGCCTAAACCAAAGCGGGCCTGCGGCCAAAGCAACGCAAATTACAACGGATTTAATTAATCGGCATTGCCAAAGCGGGCCTGCCCGCCGGAGCTCTGCCGAAACGCAGTAAGGCAGAGCACAGGCGGGTGTAGTATAATGGCTATTATGTCAGCCTTCCAAGCTGAAGATGTGGGTTCGATTCCCATCACCCGCTCCAGGAAAAAACTTTGGTATATTGCCAGAGTTTTTTCTTTAATTAAGATGATCGCAGGTAAAATCGAACCGAGGGATGGTAAGGGGGCGGAGTCCCCTTACTTTTCGAGGAAAATTATTCGAAAACCCGAAGGTTTTCGAAAGAGCCCGAAGGGCGATGTGAGATTCCCATCACCCGCTCCAGGAAAAAACTTTGGTATATTGCCAGAGTTTTTTCTTTAACAAATTTATGATATAATATCTTTGTTAAATAATAATTAGGAGGTATGAACCTTTTTTACTATAGCCCGATTTTATTCATCTTTTTTTACTATTTTTACAGTATTCAGATTGACTTGGGTTTTGAAAAGCCAGAGGTATTTATTACAATCGCCTCTTTTTTGTTTGCAATTTTCACCGGCTTTTTCATTTCCCGCCAGAGCCAGCGCCACCGTGATTTGCGTCAGGAAATAGCCATAAACGACGGTGACTTTACGGCAATATACCGTTCCTTTGGCCATCTTTCACAGAAAGCGCAAAAAGAAGCCGGCAAAATTATTAAAAAGCATTTTCAAAAAATACTGAAAAAGCAGGACTGGGCTTATCACCTAAAGCAGAAATCAACTACATTGATTGATCTACACGCTTTACTAAAAAAGGAAATTGGCGCAAAAAAAATGCCCAGCCTAAAACATGTGACAATACAGTACATTCTTGAATCACTTAATCGCCTGCAGCTGACAAGAAAAAGGCTTATTGCCTATCATCGGGAAAGAATGAATGTAATGCAGTGGGGCTTAATTGCCGTGCTGACAATTATTCTTTTAACGGCAATTTCATTCTTGCATAACACAACATTTATTGTCCCCATTTATAAAGCGTTCTACGCGGTAATAATCCTTGTCGTAATAAATTATATATACCGCTTAAATAATTTGCGCTTATTTAAAGACGCTTACGGAATTCAGTCATCACGTGACGTTATTGAAATAATTGAAGGAAAAAAATAGATAAACAAAAAAAATCGGGCTAAGGCGGCCCGATTTTTTAATTGATTATTTTTTGCTTTTCTTAAAGGCGCGGCGATAATACTCGGCCGCATCTTCTGGTGATACCGGGTTGATAATCAGGCCGGAGCCGATTTCGACGCCGGCCCAGACGCTTCCCCGCGGCTTAATTTTCATGTAAAGATGCTGGTCTTCATCATAGCGCACCTGGTGGAAATAATAATTATAAGGCAGGCCGAGCCGGGTAATCTGCCTTAATACTTTTTTTAAAATTTTTGCCCATTCGGTTTTTTCTGCCGAATTAAGCTGGGTGATATTATCAAGATGCCGAAGCGGCAATATCCATATCTCGTAGTTATGCATTGAAGCATAAGGAGCAAATGCGATCACATGATGGCCGCGATAAACAAGGCGCGGCCCTTTTGATTCCTTGGCAATCGCGTCGCAGTAACCGCAGGTGCCGTGTTGCAGTTTGTAAGCAAGGGTTTTTTGCGATTTGTCAAAAAGGTGCGGCGGCAGAAATTTTGTCGCGAATATCTGGGAATGCGAGTGCTGGAGCGAAGCTCCGGCCGCGCCGCCGTTGTTTTTAAATATTAAAATATATTCAATCTCTTTATTCTTTGACAAAGCTTCGGTGCGTTGGGCATAAACATCAAGTATTTCGGCAATATGGCCGACCGGCAAGTCATCAATTTCCGGCAAATGGTCGCGCGTTTCAATAATCACCTCCTGCTGGCCATAAGCCTTTGGGTTATCAAGGGAAACAGCGGGGAATTTATTTTTCAGTACTTTGATGCGCCAACTTCTTTTACCCCCAATATCGAGCAAGGAAGGTTCGCTGTCAATTCTTTCCGGGCAAAAAGGGCAGGTCTTTTTTTCGCGCGGCCTAACGCATTCGGGCCGCTCAACATCATGGGGACGCTTGCCGCGCTTGGGCGCGATAATGACATATTTATCCTGAATGTAATCTTTTCGTATTTCTGGTTTTTGCATACATTTAGTTTATTTTTTTATATAGTTCAATGTATTTTTTAGCCGCTTTTATCCAGGTTGAGTCAACGCTCATGGCGTTTTTGACAATTTTTTTCCATTTGGCCGGCTTTTGATAAGCATTTAGCGCGGCGCTGACAGCCCTTTTAAAGTCCTCCGCCTTAAACTTATCAAAGACAAACCCGGTTCCTTTTTTCCCCCGAACCTGGTCAACCGTATCATTCAGCCCGCCAGTGCGTCGAACCACCGGAATAGTGCCGTAACGCATGGAAATCAGCTGGCCCAAACCACACGGCTCAAAGCGCGAAGGCATAAGAAAGATGTCCGAACCGGCGTATATCAACTTGGCCAGCGCCGGCGAGCCGAAGAAGGTAAGTGCTTTTACTTTTTTCGGATTTTTCTTGGCAAGCTCTTTAAGACTCTTGGTAATGGCTTCATCGCCATGACCCATTATGACAAGCTGAAAATCATATTTCTCCAAAAGCTCGGGCATGATATCAAGTACTAAATTAAATCCTTTTTGATAAGCTAGGCGGGAAATCATAGAAATTATCGGCACATCCTCTTGCGGCAGCTTAACCCTTTTTTGCAGGGCTTGCTTATTAGATCGCTTTTTTGAAATTGAATTTTTATCATAACGCCGGGGCAGCTCGGAATCGGTGCCCGGGTCAAAATACTCATCATCAACTCCGTTAACAATGCCATATAAATCTTTTTTCCTTTTCCGAAGGAAGCTCTCCAGGCCCTGACCGTACTGTTTGCCCAGTATTTCTTTGGCATAGGTGCGCGAAACTGTATTGATGAGATCAGTCCCCAAAATTCCCTCAGACATCAAATTCAGTTCCTTTTTATTTTTAAAATCTTCTGGCCCAAGGCCCCACTTGTTATAATCAGCCAAACCCTTGCCCTGGTAAGCGAGATTGTGGATAGTATAAAGCGTGCCGATATCCTGATACCAGGGATCGGCTTTTTTTAATTTATTAAGATAAACAAAAATTGCCCCAGTATGCCAGTCATTGGCGTGGATCACGTCCGGTTTCCAGCCTTCCCAACGAATAAAATCAAGCACGCATTTGGAATAAAATACATACCGTTCCATTGAACGTTTGTCAAAAATGTCTTTTGTTTTAAAAATAGCATGGTCAATAAAATAGGCAACGCCGCGATTTCTCGGCAGATTGGTGCGGTAAATATTAATTTTGTAAATTTTATTGCCGAACTTTATTGGTATGTTGCGCCGAAATATTTTAATTTTCCATTTACGCGCATTGATCTGCTTATATTTGGGAATAATCACCCTCGCCTGGTGACCGAGATCATTTAACGCCTTGGGAAGGCCGAGGGCGACATCGCCCAGACCCCCGCGCTTAAAAAACGGGGCGCATTCATAAGAACAAAAGAGTATTTTTAATTTATTTTTTGCCATACTTTTTTTGTAGATATTTTATTATGTATTCTGCCTGCATTTTGCGGATGTCATAGCCGACCATGGTCGGCGCCTTGATGCCGAAGTTGCAGGCAAATTCAGACATTAATATTTTACCATTTTTTAGGACAAAAATGTCATAGGCCATCCAGTGGAAGTTCATTTTTTTGTTAAATTTAAGGCAGAAGTCAAGGGCTTTCTTTGGAATTTGGTCAAAACGGGCCTCGCCGCCCAAGCCGATATTGTGGCGCCAATCACCGCTGCTCGACCTCCAGTAAGCGCAGGCAACGCGGTTGCCAATTACAATTACCCGCATATCCTTGTCAATCGGAACAAACTCTTCGGCATAAAAATAATCTTTCATGGTTGCCAAATCATGCTTCAGGCCTTTGGGACCGAATATTTTTTCAATATATTCGCGGGCCGTTTTTTTGTTATCAATTTTGTGAACGTGCAGGCCGCCGTAACCATGGGCGTCTTTTAAAATAAATGGATATTTAATTTTATTGATAACTTCCAGAGATTTTTGCTTGTCATAACTAATGTAAGTCTTAACCGTCGGCACGTTTAATAACTTAAAGATATTGCTCTGTTTAATCTTGTCATTATAAGCGTAATATTGATTCATGTCGGGAAAAATCGGCTTCTTGATGACTGATTCAAAAAAATAAACCCGGTCATGGATAATTCGATAATGCTCCTCTTTGGTGTCAGCATGCCAGATATAAGCGTCGGCCGGCTTGAGATTTTTTACCCAGTTCGGCGTGTCAATGTCAAAAAGAAAAGCTTTGGCGCCGAGCTCTTTTGCTCCCCGCAAATAGCGGCGATGTTCCCCGTTGTATGCCTGGGCGATTCCGATTTTCATTTTTTTAATATTTTTTTAAATAATTTTTCATAACCGAGCGCCATCTGCTGGTAATTATATCTTTTCTCGACCGAGGCCCGGCATTGAAAACGATCAATCGCATCAATCGATTTTATTGCCGCTAGCAGCTGGGGCTTATTGCGGACAATAAAACCGTTTTTGCCTGAATTGATAATTTCCCGATAACTGTACCTGCTTGAGGCAATGACCGGCGTGCCGCAAGCCAGGGCCTCAAGTACGGTATTGGAAAAACCTTCGTCAACTTCAGAAAGCATAAACACGGCTTTGGCATTCTGGATGAGCTTTATTTTCTTTTGAAATTTACTGGGCTGGATCAGGCCGAGGTAGCGGATATTTTTTCCCAAATACGGCTTTATCTCTTTGTCAAAGTAGGGCTTATCAACTTTTTTGCCGGCAATCCTGAGTTTGATATCGGTTTTACGCGCTGCCCGAACAGCCTGGTGAACTCCCTTATCCCAGGCAACCCGGCCCAGGCACAAAAAATAATCACGCGGCTTTTCTTTAAAGCTAAAATTTTCCGTATCGATGCCATTGTATATAACTGATTTGAATTTGATAAAATCAAACTTTTTTTTCGGCGCCCCGGAAACAGTTGAATAATTTAATTTTTTATAAAATTTTAATAGTGATACCGCGGTCGGGGGCAGGGTTGAAGTGATTACTGTATGGACAATCGGTTTTTTGCTGAACTTGTCAAAAACAGTCGCCAAATGGTCGGTTTGGCAGTTAATTATATCGCAGTCCTGGCTGCGGGCGATTGCCTCGGAAATAAAATACTGCCTTGTTTCAAGGGAATATCGGTACGGCTTTTTGCCAAAATAAATGCTCGTATCCAATTCCCCTTTTGTTTTTGATCCGGGCAAAGCAAATATCTTTACTTTATGGCCGAGGCGCTCCAAGCCTTCAACCAAATGATACATCCTTTTGTTGTATCCGCCGGCGGTTGATTTTATGATTCCGGGCTGTGGAACAATGGCAATTTTCATATTATCGGTGCTTGATGGCGTATTTAATAATTTCTTGGCGCGGATAATAGCCAAGCTCACGGGCGCCGGTGATGCCAAAATTGCAGGAAAATTCAATAACATACGGGTTATTTTTCTTCATCAAAACGTCATAGGCCATCCAGTGATAGCCAAGGCGTTTGCTGATGCGCTCGCAAAGATTTAAGGCCTTTTTTGGTATATTTTTATCAGATACACGGCTTCCCGGACCGACGTGGTGCTTCCAGTCGTCCGGGCTGATGCGCCAGTACGCGCAATAAGTTTTATCGTTGATGACAATTACGCGCAAACTGCGGTCAAGCCCGGGAATAAAACTTTGCGCGTAGAACAGGTTGTGCAGGTTATGGAATCCTTTTTTGGAAAAAATTTTATTTATTGCTTCGCGGGCCTGTTTTTTGTTTTTAATTAAATAGACCGCCAGGCCGGATGAGCTGTGCGGATCTTTTAGGACAAACGGGTAACGGCATTGTGATGTATAATTTTGCGCTTTTTCTTTTTCAGTTGTGTAAAAAGTTTTTGGCGTGGGAATTTTTAGGGCCTCAAAAATATGAAGCTGTTTTATTTTGTCGTTAAAGGTAAAAACCTGGTTAAAGTCAGGAAAAATTTTATGGCGCGAATACTTTTCAAAAAAATAAACCGGGTCAAGAATTTTTTCCCGGTAAAAAGCTCCCCGGTCAATTGACTGCCAAAAATACACATCAGCCCGCTTGTCCATTTTTATCACCTGACCGGCCAAATCGTCGACATAAATATCAAAAAGAATGGATCGGTGACCCAGTTCTTTTATTATTTTTTGGTAATCCTTATTGTATTGGCGGACATTTACCAGCCCAACAGTTATCATTTTCTTTTTTTAATCTTTTTGTAAAGCGCCAGATAGCCGTCGGCCATGCGTTCAACCGAAAAGAGCTTTTCCGCGCGGCGCCGGCAGTCGCCTCGTTTAATATCACTGATTTTTTTGAGCGCGGCAATCATCTGCGCTTCATTTTTTACGACAAAGCCGGTTTTTTTATCAAGTATTAATTCACGGTTTGACCCTTTGTTAAAGGCGACGGCTGGCGTGCCGCAGGCCATTGCTTCAATAATTGTATTTGAACACGCTTCAAAGTACTGGATCGGCTGAAGCACTGCCTCGGCGTTTTGCAGAAGCTTAATTTTTGCCGACAAGCCAACTTCGCCGCGATAGACAATCAGCTTGCCGTCAATATGGGGAATGACTTTCTTTTGTAAAAATTCTGCGTCTTCATCTACCATTTTTCCGGCAATGATTAATTTTTTCTTCAGGCGCTTGGCCGCACGGATTGCCGCATCAACTCCCTTTTGCGGAGAAATACGGCCCAAAAATAACAAATAATCCCGTGGCTGGTCATTAAACCTGAACAGATCAAGATCAACCCCGTTATAAACATGCCCGCGCCAGCGCAAAAATGAGAGGCGGGCTTTAAGGGCTTGCGAATTTGCCGAAAAATTCAAATTTTTATTGGCGCGGAGCAGCTCTGTTTCGTGTTTAAAAAATTCCCCGTAACGGATGGTTACCAAAGTCGGGGTTTTGACAAGCGGCGCAAAAAAGCAGGCCTTATGCTCGACATGGGTGTTTATGATGTCAAAATCTTTCTCCCGCTTAAATGCTTCGGCAATATTCATGTATTCGCGAATTTCCGAGTAGTCGCCGCGAAACGGCCGAGGCTGGACCGCGACAAGCTTGGCCCGCGTATTTGAATTAGCCGTGCCGAAAATTGTTACTTTGTGGCCGCGCCGGACAAGCTCATTGGCGAGCTGGCCGACTGAAGAGCCGGTGCCGCCGCGGGAATTAGACGACGTTTCTTCCCAAAGCTTTGATACAAGGGCAATGCGCATAATCATTATTTAATCTCATCGATATATTTTTCAACGCGTTTTAAAATAATTTTTAATTTTTTGTGCCAGCCGAGGCGGTAATAAAAAATTACCGCTTTAATGCCAAAAAAGGCCTTGTAGTATGTGATTTCTTTTTTTAGGCCAGGCGTCATTTTTATCTTTGCGCTCTTTAGATAAGCGTCAAGAAAAGCCTTTTGGAATGCGTCAATTTGCTTTACGGTATAATAGGGCGTGGCCATAATTTTTACCTGCTCGAGAAAAGATCCCAGATCATAAGATCTAAAATAGAGGTTAGCATTTTCCACGTCAATAATGCCGAGGCGGGGATTTTTAAAATTTTTGTTAAGCAAGATAACGTTTTCCGGATGAAGGTCGCCGTGGACAAGAACATATGGCTTTGAGCCTTTAAAAATCCGGGGGTGTTGCCGCGCCAAAGCGCCCTTTACGCGGATTATCCTTTTAAACAATCCCCGGTCACGCTTGTCAATGTCCCTCATTATGCGCGAGGGGTCAAGTTCGGCAGTGGTGTGCTTTTCCTTTTTAAATATTTTTGCTGGACAAAGGGCATGGATACGGGATACCGCACGGCCGAATGCGCTAAAAACCGGAACTAATCCGGTTTTCTTCTTTTCAAACATGGCATAAAGATTCGGACCACTTAACTCTTTGTAAATAATTGATTTTGTTTTCGGGTCGTAAATAAGCGGCTCTGGAACCCGAAGCTTTGTTTTCCCTGCCCGGGCTTGAAAAAATTTTAGTATATCAAAAAGTCTCTTTTTTATGCCGCTGGAATGGCCCATGGCGTAAAGCCCAAGTTTCTTGCCGCTCGGAAGTCTTGCCTTAACCGCCAGAACAACGTGTTCAAAATTTGGCGTCAGGCGGACCTTGACCGGATAGACTGAAACCTTGCTTAGCTTTTTTACTTTAAGCGCTTTTTTTATAAGACCCTCAAGATACGACTGGTCAATAATATAATGCGTTTTTGCCTTATTTTTTGCCATATTCTTTCCAATGGGTTTCCCAGATTAATTTTTGCAAACGAAAATATTTTTTTTCGGCATTAAGCTTGGCGCGCGACGGGAGCTTTTCCAGGGAACGGATTGCGCGTATAAGCTGGATTATTCCTTTTTCAACTTCATCGGGATTCCAGGTAACCGGGCAGAACGGGCTTGGCCGCATGCGCGAACACCACCAGAATGTGCACGAGGCAAGACCGCGGTCAAGGTGCCAGCGCGCCCAATAATAATTGGGGTCTTTTTTATTTTCATTAACCAGCTTGATAACCAGTTTGGCCATTTTCCATAATTTTTGATGAAGAACATTTTTTGGATCATTCCACAGGCGGAAAGGAATGCCGGCGCTGATTTCTTCGGGTAGCGATTCCCAGGATGAACGAAAGGGAGTGACAAATTCACGACCGCGGCGCTCAAAAAGAAAATCGCTCACCTTTAGAATATTCACATTTTTTCGGGCAACAAGTTTCTGCAAATCACGGCTTTCGTCACGGTGCCAATGCCCGTACATTTCACCGTCGGTCGCGCTGATCCCAACAATTTCGCCCTCGGCCTTATCAAGACGTCGGCTTAGGGTATAGGGCGGGTAGCTTTTTGAAAGATTGCGCTCGCGGAATATTACTTCAAGACCGGTGCCGCGAATATAGTATTTTTTTTGAAAATTAATTTTTTCATTTACCTGCTGCTCATCCAATATCATCCATTTATAGCCGAGGCGTTTGACAATTCGGGCGAGCCGGTTAGAAAAAGCCATTTCCGGGCTATAGAAACCTTTTGGCCGGTAAAGATTGCCAAAGTATTTTTTGTTAATTTCTTCGTTTTTTTCAATTTGATGAATAATCTCACTGTCGGGCAAAAGTGGCAAAATCGGATGATATGCCGCCGAACCGGTAAACTCAACCTGCCGCCGGCTGGCAAGGCGCTTAATGCTTTCGATAATTTTTTGGTAGCCGCGTTCGGCAAGCTGTTCGGTAAGTGAAGCGTTGATATTTAAAGTAAAATAGAAACGCTGGTATTTTGCCGCCATTTTTAAAAGAGGAACATAACTTTCTTTGACTACCTTATCTAAAATTTCCGGAAACTGGTTCGGCGGCTGGTAGATATGGAGAAAGTTCACCCAGGTTAATTCGGGTTTATTTTGTTTTGCCATTTGTTTGTTTTAATTTTATTGCCTTTCGATAGAGATCAACGTATTTGCTTGCCGGTATTTCCCAGGAAGTACTGCGGGCCATTACATGGTTAACCAGTTTTTTCCATTCTTCTTCATGCTCGTAAACAGTAATCGCCCGGACAATTGCCGCAAGAAAATCTCGCGAATCATATTTGCCGAATTCAAATCCGTCGCCGCGGCCGCTGCGCGGGTTGTAATCAGTTACTGTGTCGGAAAGGCCGCCGATGTCACGAACAACCGGCACGGCTCCGTAACGCGAACTGATCATCTGAACAAGTCCGCAAGGCTCAAAGCGCGACGGCAAAAGCACCATATCGGCTCCGGCGTAGAGGCTAGTTTCCAGCTTACGCTTAAACGGAGTCCAGACAATTTTCTTGGGGTGCTTTTTATGGTACTGCTCAAGGCCGCTAATATATTTTTTATCACCATCGCCCATTATTAGGAGCTGGATATCCATGCGCATCAGGGGATCGAGAATATCGAAAAGGAGGTCAAATCCTTTTTGTTCGGCAATGCGCGACGTCATAACAATAAGCGGGGTTTGCGGCGATTCGGGTAGATTATAAAGCCGTTGCACATAGGCCTTGTTCGGCTTTCGCTTTTCCGGATTTTTAAAGCTAAATTTGCGGTAAAGTCCGGGATCGGTTTTTGGATTGTATTCAAAATAATCAATGCCGTTGATTATGCCGAAAACGCGGTCCTTGCGGTTTGACAATATGCGGTGCAGGTCTTGGCCAAATTTCTTTGTCATGATTTCTTCGGCATAAGTTTCAGAAACCGTAGTGATAACGTCGGCATTTAAAATCGCCCGTTTGGCAAAATTAATATATTCCAGCTTTGGATCGTCGAAGGCGGGCAATTTTTTTATGCCGTCATCTTTCCGCGCCAGGGGGACCTTCCACCAGTTCATGCCCATCTGAAAAGCAAGATTATGTATCGTAAAAACTGTTGTCGCATTGCCGAGTACCGCATTCCTCTTGTATTTCTTATTGAATATCTGGGGAATAAGACCGGTTTGCCAGTCATGGCACTGGATAATATCGGCCTCAAATTTGATTTGCGTTAAAAGCTCGAGGCTGGCAAGGCTGAACAAAAGAAAACGCGCGTTTTCATGGGTGGAGCCGTAAAGTGCTTTTCGCTTGGAAAAATATTTTTCATTTTCAATAAAATATATGGGCAGCTCTTCCATGAGCCAGCCCTGCCAAAAATTTACTTTGACCGTGTTGTCTTTATCTATTTTTACTTTGATATCCTGGGCAATTTTTTTAAGATTGTGCTTTTTCTTGTTAATCACCTGGCCGTAAAGCGGCGTAATAACAACAACCTCATGCCCTAACCGTTTTAAGGCTTTGGGCAGAGAGCGGGTCACGTCGGCCAGCCCTCCAGTCTTGGAGAAGGGATGGACCTCGGAGGCAATATGGGCAATTTTTAAAACACGTTTTGCCATAGTTAAAAATTCTTAGTTGCCGCGGCGCAAAGCGCTACTGCTAATGCGTCGGCTGCGTCATCCGGCCGGGGGATGCTTTTTAGATTGAGCAATGTTTTTACCATTCTCTGGATCTGGCCTTTGTCTGCTTTGCCAAAACCAGCCACGGCCTGCTTTATTTGCATCGGGGTAAACTCTTTGATCGGTATTTGATACTGGGCAAGAGTTAAAATGATAATGCCCCTCGCTTCTCCGACCTGAATACCGGTTTTTACGTTTTTACAAAAAAAGAGCTGCTCAACTCCGGCATACTCCGGTTTAAATTTATTTATAACTTTATTAAGATTGTCGGATAAGGCAATCAAACGGTCGTAATAATTCATTGTTTTCGGGGTTTCAATGCAGCCGTAATCAATAAGCTTTATTTTACTACCATCTTCAATTATACCCCAACCAGTCCGGGCGAATCCGGGGTCAATTCCCAGGATAGATTTTTTTCTCTTTGTCGGCATCTATCTATGATTGATAACTAAGCTAAGTTTGAAGAATAATCATTTACGTCATCATCATCTTCCAGGGCGTCAAATAACTTTTCCAGATTTCCCTGTGTTTCCTCGTCCGGGGTAACACGGTCCTTGGCAATCCATTCAATTCCCGAATATTCAATTTCAGTATCTTCCAAAGCCTTTAAAATATTTTTTAGTTTTTCCGGGGCGCAAATTATAACTCTTAGATCCTCCTCTTCATAGATATCCTCGGCCCCGGCGTCAATTAATTTTAATTCCATTTCCTCGGGATTATCGCCTAATGATTTGATGCGCACCACGCCCTTACGGTCAAAAAGATATTGCACACTGCCGCTGCCGGCCATGCTGCCACCATGCGAACTGAGAATGTGCTTAAGATTGGAGACGGTGCGATTTTTATTATCAGTCAAAACTTCAATAATCAGCGCTACCCCGCCCGGGCCATAAGCTTCATAAATAACCTCTTCAAGCGTATCCTTGCCTTCGCCAGTAGCGCGGGCAATTGCCCGTTCAATATTTTCCTTGGGCATATTGGCTGCTTTTGCCTGATCAATTGCCAAGCGTAATTGAAAATTTGTATCCGGATCAGGATTACTTTTTGCCGCAACCGTGATAGCGCGGGCAAGCTTAGTAAAGATCTTGCCTTTTTTCGCGTCAGAAGCGGCTTTTTTATGCTTAATTGAGTGCCATTTTGAGTGTCCGGACATATAAATTTATGGTTGATTTTGTAGGCTAATTATAGCAAAAATAAGGTAAATTTTCAATTAAAAAATAGGCTGATGGTTATCACCGGCCTATTTTTAAATATTTTTACTCTTCTTCGTAGCCGGTACCGGCCGGAATTAAGCGGCCAATAATCACGTTTTCTTTCAAGCCTTCGAGTTTGTCGATCTTGCCGGTAACTGCAGCATTAATCAACACACGGGCGGTTTCTTGAAATGAGGCGGCGGAAAGGAATGATTCGGTTGAAAGCGAAACTTTGCTTACGCCGAGGAAAAGCTCATCCGCTTTGGCCGGCTCGCCTTTTTGTTTTTCCACGCGTTCATTTTGTTCAAGGAAAATTGACTTCTCAACCACGTCACCGGGCAAAAGGTCGGTATCGCCGGCATCAACAATATAGACGCGGGAAAACATCTGGCGGATAATCAGCTCAATATGTTTAGAATTAAGCTTTTGGCCCTGTGAAGAATAGATGAAAAGAATTTCTTTGAGCAGATAGTTTTTGACCGCTTCGGCGCCTTTTAATCGGTAGAGCTGCTGCAAATCGAGATCGCCCTCAGTCAGCTGGTCGCCGGCCTGCACTTCATCGCCGTCCTTTACCCAAATAACCACACCCGGCGGGATAATATACTCGTGCGTCATCTGACGTGTAAAAACAATTATCAAATTTTTATCCTCTATCTTTACTGTCCCTTCTTGGCGGGCGGCAATCGCTGCGTCTTTTCGGGTTATAATTTCATCCCCTTCAAAAACTTTATCGCCGTCTTTGACATTTATTTTATCTCCTTTATCAATTTTATATTTTTCCTCATCAACTCCTTCATACTGAATTTTAACAATTCGCTGGCCCGGTTGATTGATATCAAGGTATTTTTGTCCGGTCGGCGATTCAATAATTTTTCTTTCGGTTTTCTCAACCGTTATTTTGCCGGCGACGTCGGCAATTATTGCTTTGCGTTTTGGCGGACGCGCTTCAAAAAGCTCTTCTACCCGGGGCAGACCCTGGGTGATATCCTGGCCGGCTACGCCTCCGGTATGGAATGTTCTCATAGTCAGCTGGGTCCCCGGCTCACCAATGGACTGGGCGGCGATAATGCCGACGGCCGCGCCCGACTCAACCAGCTTATTATAGGCAAGGTCATAACCGTAACATTTTTGGCAGACGCCGCGGCGCATTTTGCAACTGATAACGCTGCGGACGTGGGCCTCTTCTATCTCAATTCCCTCAATTTTTCTAATGTCTTCTTCGGTAATCAATGTATCCTTTTTGATTAAAACCTTTCCGGTTTTTGGATTTTTAATATCAGAGAGCGTGTAACGGCCGAGCATACGATTGATTATTGATTCGCCAATATCTTCCTGCTCTTTTTTGTTTAATATAATTCCCTCTTTGTCCTTGCAGTCTTTGTCCATAATGACAATATCCTGGGAAACATCAACCAAGCGGCGGGTCAGATAGCCGGCATTGGCGGTTCTAAGAGCGGTATCGGAAAGGCCTTTTCTTGCGCCGTGAGTCGAAATAAAGAACTCGAGCACGTCAAAGCCTTCGCGGAAGTTTGACTTAACCGGCAGCTCAATAATGTCATTTGCCGGATTGGACACCAGCCCCTTCATGCCGATCATCTGCGTGAGCTGGCCCCACGAGCCACGGGCGCCGGATTCAATCATTGTGTATACCGTACCCTCTTTATCCAATGACTCCTTGGAAAGCTTGATGATTTCATCTTTTACGTCGGTCCAGACAGTAATTATCTGGCTATGTCGTTCAGCCGAGGTTAATAGACCCTGGGCGTACTGTTCCTGGATAAGATTGACCTGCTGGTTGCCTTTTTCAATTAGTTCTTTTTTCTTTTCAATAACCGGCAGATCTCCCATCCCCCAGGAATATCCGGAAAGAGTAACCTGCTTAAAGCCGAGCTCCTTTAACTCGTCGAGCAGCTGGGCGGTTCTCTCATTTCCGTAATATTCAAGGCAAAGGCGGACAACTTCTCCCAGCTTTTTTACGCCCATGGTTTCATTAATAAACGGTATCTTCTCCGGAAAACGCTGATTGATAAGAATGCGCCCGACATTTGTTTCAATAAGTTCACCGTTCGACTCAAGCCGCACTTTAATCTTCTCACGGATGGTGATTTTTTTCGCGTTCCACGCGTAAATCGCCTCTTCCGGACCGTAAAAAATCTTTGGTTCGCGCCCGACCGGCGGGTCAATCAACATGCTGATGTAGTAGCATCCCCAAGCAACGTCTTTATTGGCCGTGGCCACCGGATTACCCGTGGCCGGCTTGAGCAGGTTAATCGAGGCAAGCATGATTTCACGCGCTTCGCGTTTTGCCTCTTCGGTAAGCGGCACATGAACGGCCATTTGGTCGCCGTCAAAGTCGGCATTGAATGCCGAACATACCATTGGATGCACTTGAATGGCTTTCCCTTCAATTAGAACCGGGCGAAAAGCCTGGATGCCCAGGCGGTGAAGAGTCGGCGCGCGGTTTAATAGCACCAGCGCGTCTTTAGTAATTTCTTCTAAGATATCCCAGACTTCCGGGCGGTCGCTTTCAATAAACCGATTCGCGCTTCTGATGTTGTGCACGTATTCCCGTTCAATTAGTTTTGAAATGACAAACGGCTTAAAAAGCTCTAAAGCCATTTTCTTTGGAATGCCGCACTGGTCGATTCTCAGGCTCGGGCCGACAACGATTACTGAACGGCCGGAATAATCAATTCTTTTTCCGAGCAGGTTCTGGCGGAAACGCCCCTGTTTCCCTTTGAGCGTGTCAGCAAGCGATTTGAGCTGGCGCTTTTTGCCGGTCGCGGCAATTACGGTTTTTGAATGCCGCGCGCTGTTGTCAATCAGGGCGTCGGCTGCTTCCTGCAGCATGCGCTTTTCATTCCGCGAAATAACCTCCGGAGCGTTTAATTCCTTAAGCCTTTTCAACCGGTTGTTGCGGTTGATTACCCGGCGATAAAGGTCGTTTAAATCCGAGGTGGCAAAGCGGCCGCCGTCTAAGGCGACCATTGGCCGCAAATCCGGTGGAATTACCGGAACAACATTAAGTATCATCCATTCGGGGCGAATGCCGTTTTTATCAAGGCTCTTTAAAAGCTTAATGCGGCGGACAAGGCGGTCCTGCTTGGCGGCTTTTGTTTTCTCCAGCTCTTCCTCAAGATTTTTAATTGTCTCTTTAACATTGATCTTTGAAAGAAGTTCATGCACGGCTTCGGCGCCAATTCCGGCGCGGAAAATATGGCCGTATTTTAATGAATAGTCCTGGTAGTCGGCCTCGGAAATTATTTTTAATATTTTTAGCTCCTTGAGGTCTTTCTCGGTTTGGGTAAAGTCCTTTTCCAGCTCCTTTAATTTATTTTCTTTGATGCCGTAAAGCTTTTCCAGTTCAGGCTGAAGCTGGTCATCTTTAATATTTTTTTCCTGGGCATTTTTCTGGGAGCGCTCAACATCACGCTTGTACTCGTTTTCAATCATTTTCCGCTTGCTCTTATATTCGCTTTTGAGCTGCTCAATGGTCGCCTTTTTCGCTTCTTCATCGACCTGGGTGACAATAAAGCTGCCGAAATAAATAACTTTTTCCAGCGCCTGGGCGGACATATCAAGCACGGTGCCGATTTTTGAAGGCACACCGCGTAAAAACCATATATGCGAAACCGGCGCTGAGAGCTCGATGTGGCCCATGCGCTCGCGGCGGACAATTGAGTGGGTCACCTCAACCCCGCATTTGTCACAAACAATTCCTTTATAGCGTATTTTTTTATATTTGCCGCAATAGCATTCCCAGTCTTTTGACGGACCGAAAATTTCTTCGGCAAACAGGCCGCTTTTTTCTGGCTTTTGCGTGCGGTAATTAATTGTTTCCGGTTTGGTGACCTCGCCGTAAGACCAGGAGCGGATTGCCTCGGGCGAGGCAAGCTTAAGCCTGATGGCGTCGAAGTCAGTTATCTTTATGGTTGGCTCGGGCATAATTTCAAAATTTATTTTTCTTGTTTTTCCGCCGATCGCGGGCCTTCCCCTTCCGATGTCATAATATCAACCCGTTCGCCGTCCTTTAGAAGCTCAACATCAAGACACAGCCCTTTGAGCTCGCGAACTAATACATTGAAAGATTCAGGGATATTTAATTTTTTTATTTCCTCACCTTTAATAATGGACTCGTACGCCTTGCTTCTTCCGGGAACATCATCAGACTTAATCGTCAGGATTTCCTGAAGAGTATGCGCCGCGCCATAGGCTTCAAGCGCCCACACTTCCATTTCACCGAAGCGCTGGCCGCCGAACTGGGCCTTACCGCCGAGCGGCTGCTGGGTAATGAGCGAGTATGGTCCGATTGAGCGCTGGTGAATCTTGTCTTCAACCATATGGTTGAGTTTGAGCATATATATGTAGCCGACAGTCGGCTTGTGCTCAAAAGGTTCGCCAGTGCGTCCGTCATAAACCGTAAGTTTGCCGTCTTCGGCAAAACCGGCTTTTTTAAGCTCACTGCGGATGGTTTCTTCGGGCACACCGTCGAGAACCGGCGTGGCAATGCGGTAGCCAAGGGCGTTGGCTGCCAAGCCGAGGTGGGTTTCAAGAATTTGCCCGAGGTTCATACGGGAAACAACGCCGAGCGGAGTAAGAATAATATCAACCGGCGTTCCGTCCTCAAGGAAGGGCATGTCCTCAAGCGGCACGACCTTGGAAATAACACCTTTATTTCCGTGGCGGCCGGCAAGCTTGTCGCCGACCTGAACTTTTCTTAAATCAGCAACTGAAACCTGGATTGTTTTAATAACTCCGGGAGAAAGCTTGTCGCCTTCTTCGCGGGAAAATATTTTAATGTCAACAACTTTTCCGTGTTCACCATGCTCAAGATAAAGCGAGCTGTCGCGGACGTCGCGCGCCTTTTCTCCAAAAATCGCCCGAAGAAGCTTTTCTTCGGCGGAAAGCTCGGTTTCACCCTTGGGGGTAATCTTCCCGACGAGGATATCGCCGGAAGAAACCTCAGCGCCGACACGCACAATGCCGTTTTCATCCAAATTGCGCAGTTTTTCTTCACTGATATTAGGAATGTCCGAAGTAACAACCTCGGGCCCGAGCTTAGTGTCGCGTACGTCAACCTGATAATGCTCAATATTTACTGATGTGTAGCGGTCATCGCGCACCAGGCGTTCAGACAGAATAACCGCGTCTTCGTAGTTGTAGCCTTCCCAGGACATGAAAGCGACAAGAACGTTTTGACCAAGGGCAAGCTCGCCGTTTTCAATTGCCGTTCCGTCGGCAAGAATATCGCCCACTTTTACCTTGGCGCCGGGTGCGGTTGTCGGATACTGGTTAATGCAGGTTGAAGCGTTAGAGCGCAAAAACTTTTTTAAAACATATTCATGCTCTTCGCCTTTATTATCTTCAATAATGACACGGGAGCTATCAACGTATTTAATTACCCCGTCCTGGCCGGCAGTAATCATGTGGCCTGAATCACGCGCCGCCCGCGCTTCAACGCCCGTGCCGACAATCGGCGCGTCCGCTTTTACGCAGGGCACGGCCTGCCGCTGCATGTTTGTGCCCATAAGAGCGCGAACCGTGTCGTCATGCTCCAAAAAGGGAATAAGAGAAGTGGCGACGCTGACAATCTGCTTTGAAGCGACATCCATATAGTCGATCTTTTCCACTCCTTCGATGCTTGGCTCGCCGTGCTTTCTTACGCCGACTTGTTTTTCAAGATAATAACCGTCTTCATCAAGCGCGGTAGTTGAAGAACAGGTAATTGATTTTGCTTCCTGAAAAGCGTTTAAATATACAATCTCGCCGGTGACATGGGGCTTGACCGGGATTGTTTCAATATCGACTTTCGCCGCTTTGGCGGCCTGGTCTTTGCTTATTTTGTCGCCGGCCTTGATTTTGGCCTCGCTAATTTCTTCCCGGGCGATTTCACCGATTGCTGATTTTCCGTCATTGGGAACATCATGGATGCATTTTCGGTAAGGGGTTTCAATAAATCCGTATTCATTGATTTTGGCATAGCAGGAAAGATGGCCGACCAAGCCGATGTTCGGCCCTTCCGGAGTGGCAATTGGGCAGATCCGGCCGTAATGGGTCGGATGCACATCGCGCACTTCAAAGCCGGCCCGTTCGCGGGAAAGACCGCCCGGACCCATGGCGGAAAGACGGCGCTTGTGCTCAAGTTCAGCTAAGGGGTTGGTCTGATCCATGAACTGCGAAAGCTGGGATGACATGAAGAATTCGCGAACCGCGCCAATTACCGGTCGCGCATTAATAAGTTTGCCCGGAGAAAGCGTGGTCACGTCAAGCGTGCTCATGCGGTCTTTGACAATCCTTTCCATGCGCGCCAACCCGACGCGGAAACGGGTCTGGACAAGCTCTCCGACCGCGCGGACGCGGCGGTTGCCGAGATGGTCAACGTCATCAGCCTCGCCCTGGGTAATATTCAAATGAATAATTTCGCGCATGATCATGATCAGGTCTTCGGGTTTTAATATCCTGTTCTTTTCTTCTTCAACAAATTTCTTTGATGTGTCCAAACCAAAACGCAGATTGAATTTGTAACGGCCGACTTTTCCCAAGTCATACCGGTCATAGTTAAAAAACATCGAATGGATCAGGCTCTTTGCGTTGTCCGGTGTGGCTAAATCGCCGGGACGGATCCTTTTATAAACCTCGATCAGGCCTTCGTCTTCGTTGTGGGAAGTATCTTTATTAATAGTCGCTTCAATATAATGGTTGGTTGGATGAATATCAACATCTTTAAATTGCTCTAAAATCTCCTCATCGCTTGGCCAGCCGAACGAACGGAGCAATGCAGTGGCGGCAACTTTTCTTTTCCGGTCGATCTTTACCCAAATTACATTGCTCGCGTCGGTTTCAAATTCAAGCCAGGCGCCGCGGTTGGGAATTAATTTTGCCCCGTAATATTTTCTGCCGCGATTATATTCAGAAGTAAAAAATGCCCCAGCCGAACGCACAAGCTGGGACACAACCGCCCTTTCTATTCCATTGATAATAAAAGTGCCGCGATCAGTCATGACCGGCAGATCGCCCAAATAAATATCCTGCTCGCGCTCTTCTTCATTGCGCTTGTTGACTAATTTCGCCCGGACGCGGAGCGGAGCTTCAAAAGTAATATTTTTTTCCCGCGAAGTTGTTTCATCAAATTTCGGCTCGTCAAAATAGTAGTCTTCAAGATATAATTCCAAATCACGGCCGATAAAATCCTTGATCGGCGATATTTCGTCAAAAAGTTCACGGATTCCGTTTTGTAAAAACCATTCATAGGAGTCAAGCTGGACCTGGATAAGGTTGGGAAGAGGCACAGCATCACGCAGCTTGGTAAAATACTTGCGCTCTTCTTCCTTGGGCAACATTCTTTTATAGATCATAGGAAAAGGGATTATTGATGAGGTGTATAGTTTATAAAATAATGTAAAGTTTTTAAAAAGTATGCCTGGGGCAATAATAAAAAATTCCCCTAACCACAGTTGGCGCGGGCAATCCAAAAAAATTTTGTTTACTTATTTTTCATGTTTGAGACTTTTCCACCCTAATAAATTATTACTTTTTGGCGGAATTTAGCCAAATTTCAAACTTTGTAGCCTAATATTATCACGTAACTTTATGGTTGTCAAGTTTTATTGGGGGTAATTTAACCTTGTCAAGGCTTTGAAATATTTTGCTTATTTTAGCAAATTTTTTAATAAAAATTCACTGTCAAGTAAAATTTTTATTGAGTTTTCCCCCAAATTATCCACAAAATCACAATTTTATTAGTAAATAGGCTGGCTAGCATGTGAATTTGGCTAAATTTAGCAAAAATGTTTATTTTTAGCCAAAAAAAGTGTCAAAAGGTCTTGACAAATATTTTATTGTGTGGTATTATTGACTGTTAAAATGAAAAATAAAAAAATTATTTAACTGATCCATAAAACCAAATAAGAGGAGAGAGTGGCCAGGTGAGCAATGCTTGCTTGGTATGACCCTGGATTTGCAGGGTCAAAAAAGAGGTTATTTGTATAGAGCCATCTCTCTTGAGCAAATAGCCTCTTTTTTGTTCCTAATAGTAAAAGGCTCATGACTTGGCAAATTTGGAGGAGGAAGCAACTGTTCCAATAACCTGTTGAGGAGCGGGTACATTGGACAGCGGTATCTGCAAGGTTAAATGAGGTCTGACTTCATTCATCCTTGTCACAGAGATGCCATTAGCTTGAGGAGGGCAATTTATTGCCCGACCCTTAAGCACGCTAACCTCCAAATTCGCCGTCATGAGCCTTAAGGAGGATTTCATTATTAGAGAAAGAAATGGAGGGGTCAATCCAAAGATAAGCCGAGCCTATTGGGCAAGGCAAGTCTGAGGCGGTTCTAAAAAGGTCTCGTTCTGGTCCCGGTTCGGGCTCACTAGAACACGTACCTTGGCAGAACTCTAGCTTGTGGCGTGCCATGTGCACAACCCATAAGCAGACACGCCTCCATCTCTTTCTTTAAATCGCATCACTGCCTCCTAAATGGAGGGGAAGAAATTGGGCAAATAATAACAAATACAATTAACTCCCGCTTGTACGGGACTAATTAAGCTCGATTCCTCTCCAGTTAGGAGGCAATGTCGCTTCCATAAAGATAGCAACCAGCAGGGAGGATACCCATGAAGACGAGAAAGACCGAGACCGGACTGTACGTGGCCGAGAACGAGATGGTGCTCACCCGCCGCGGCGAGCGCGAGCTCGATGACGCCGTCTGGAACAAGATGATCGCCGGCGAGATGCTCCGCGACTCCAAGGGCGAGGACACGGCCCGCTGCCTCAAGCAGATGGCCGCTGCCTCCCGGCGCGAGCACGAGATCCGCTCGTGCACCGAGGACTCGGTCAGGAAGGTCCGCGACCAGCTCATGGCCGCGACCACGGCCGAGGGCATCCGCACGTCCCTCATGCGGTGCAAGGCAACGGCCCGGGCCCAGCGCGTCCTGCGCGAGCGGCTCATGGCCCGCGGCATCATCGCTCCCTCCACCGTCCCCAACCTGCCCCGCTAACCTACCTCTTGCTCACTTTAACCCGACTACATCCAACCAGGGTTATTCAAGTGAGCTCCTTTCTCCAGTTTTTCAACCAAGTTGGAAGGCTGAAGGGAGAAATGGTGAAGGCGTAATTGCTGACACCCAACTGCTTCTGCCCGCAAGGGCTTAAAATACAGACCGAACTTTTTATCAATGACCATGAACAGGGAGGAAATCATGAATGGTCATCCCCAGGCCCATGTGGCCGACCGTGCCGCCAAGATCCGGAGGCGCGTCAAGAACCAGTACGGCGGCAACGCCGAGGACCGGGCCGAGCGCCTGGTCAAGCTCGACGCCGAGATCACGTCCCTCTGGGACAAGATCAACCCCAAGCTCGATGAGCAGAAGGGGGCCAAGGCGGAGATCTCCGAGATCCAGGATCGGATCGAGAAGCTCAAGGAGAAGCGCGACCGGCTCAAGGCCAAGCGCGCCGGGTACCGCGAGATCCGCAAGGTCGCCGGCGAGATCGGCAACCTCAAGGAGGACCTCTCGGCAGCCTACGAGCGGCTCCGGCCGGTGAAC
>Ga0180438_10003179_pt1 | contig 25257 bp, 21 predicted proteins | sample SS_ome_12_FD_132455 | JGI IMG/M metagenome (GOLD analysis project Ga0180438, IMG submission 132455) | Hypersaline lake sediment archaeal communities from the Salton Sea, California, USA - SS_3_D_2 metaG | ecosystem: Environmental > Aquatic > Non-marine Saline and Alkaline > Hypersaline >... | reverse complement strand
TTAACTTTCACTTATTGGGCGAGGAAACTTCCATATTTCATGCTACCGTATCTCTTAATCTCTCTGATCTCTATCTTAATTATTTTTGGGGCACTTGCTGCGTTTGGATTTGATCTTGGCTTCTTGCTTGGTGTATCTTACGTGACGGATATACCTTCACCACCAATCGACTGGGCAACACAATGGCAAACTGTGTTACCTACAATGTTTGTAGGCATAGCTGTAGCAGTACTCATAACAGTGTTTTTTGAGCTTCTAATTGAGGGTATGCTCGTTAAATATGCTGCAGATTTACATCAAGGAGTTGAAGGGCCTAGTCTAAAAGATAGTCTTTCACATGCGCTTTCACGATTTCCATCATTGCTTGGCGCTACAATACTGATAATATTGATCATCCTAGGCGTAGTAGCAGTTGGAATTGCTATCATTTTTGCTTTAATATTTGCATTAGCAGGCACAGGTAATATATTAGCAATTATCGCTGGTGTTTTACTCGGCGTCTTGATAATGGTAGTACTTATCATTATTATAACTACATATTTCACAGTGGCCATCCAGAGCATTATATTAGAAGATTCTGGAGCAGTTCAATCACTGAAGCGTAGTTGGTATTTGGTAAAAGGAAAATGGTGGCTAACATTTATCTTAGGAATTGTGATCGCTATTATCACCGGAGTTGTTGGTGCGATTGGTGGTGCAATTGCTTCCATCACAACTATACTAATAGTTTCCATGGTCATCAGCACGATTATCAACGCTATTATCAGTCCGATAGAAATAATAGCTTTTACGCTTTGGTTCTTCAATCTAAAGGCAATAAAGGGCTAAATCCCTCTTTTTTTCTATTAAAAAATGATATATGCTGGTCTTGTATTTATTACGGATTCTAAGAACAACTAAAGGAAGATCTTAATTCTACTGAAATTCTTTCGTTGTATCAAAAAAAAGAAGTAGGAGCATTAGCTGTAACGCCGGTATACATAATTAGATCGCTGTTTAGGAGTCTCTTACCAATTTCTTTGCACCCGCATAGGCGATGACGATCGCTACAATAACAAGCTGAAGAGACGTATAAATTAGCCAGGTAATCAAGCTATCAATAGCACCCAGTCCTCCTGGGAGGATGATGATGGCGGAAAATGTAATGCCATAATGGAACAAGATCATCATCAACATGCTCTCCTCTGTGTTGTTATAAATCCAAGTCATAAGAGTGGCTAGTACTGTGACCGAAATCACATGAACAAGAATAAAATTAGGAAAGAAGAGCACACCATAATTTCCTGTGCCGAATATATCCATAGGCAGATGCCATAATCCCCAGAACAAACCAATGATGACACTTGTGACTGAGGCATTGTACCGTTCCTGAAGCTTCGGTAGGGCAAATCCTCGCCAGCCGAATTCCTCTCCAAGGGCAGCAAGGAGCGGCCATATCAGACCTATCAGCAATACACTGAAGATTTGTTCACTTGTGGGTAATGGGATACCAAATGCTGAACCGATGAGGAGTGTGATTACGGCTAAAGGAGGGATCATGAGCAATGCAACGCCATACCAACCTATGTTGACTCGCCATCGTTTTAATTTACCTAAAAGAGCCCATACACTTCCTTTTCCATAATAAATACGTGTAACAATGAAACCTGATATGCTGGGACCGAAACCACCTATTAATATTAATACAAGGAAGATAGGGGCTATTTCAGTTGGATTAGTTCCAATAGGAAACAATGCGAGTATAACTGTCATTGCAGCCCAAGTCCATATGAAAGCAATCGCTAAAAACATCGCAATAGGATGCTGCTTGGTGAAATCTGTGATATTCATTTATTTAAACCCCTAAGACCATTATTTTTTGCTAAAACACTTCAAGAGAACTTCCGATATAAATTTTGAGTTATTTACGCGCTCGCCATTTTTTACGACTAAGTCTTATGGACCATTTCATTTAAATAACTGATGATACATCAGTTCAACAATCGTAGCTTTTTTTTATTCTTCGCTTAGGATAATAGAGGTAACCACGATGGAAATAAGAATTAGACAAGAAGTTAAAGAAGATTATAAACGGGTTTATGAAATAAATGAAATGGCTTTTGGTCAGGAAAATGAAAGCAAACTGATTGAAAAAATCAGAAGAGGTCCCAATTTTGTTCCAGAACTTTCCTTAGTAGCTGAAAAAGATAACGAGATTGTTGGCCATATTCTTTTTTCAAAAATAAAAATTGTTGGTGAATCAGAATTTGAAACCCTTATGCTTGCTCCAATTGCGGTTATCCCTGAGCTGCAGAAACAAGGAGTCGGGGGAAAATTGATAAAGAAAGGGATTGAAAAGGCAAAAGAGTTGGAGTTTGATTCAATAATTGTTGTGGGGCATAAAGACTATTATCCTAAGTTTGGCTTTCAAAAAGCTTCACAATGGGGTGTTCAGTGTCCATTTGAAGTCCCAGATGGAGCATTCATGGCCATTGAATTAACTGAAAAGGCTCTTGAAAATAAGGCGGGTGTAGTACTCTTTCCTCAAGAATTCATGGAAGATTAGAAAAAGCAAGTGAAAGAAAAAAATCCATAGATCTTAACAAAAAAAGGTGTTTCCTGTGGGTTCTTAAACCACCGGACCTAACACATAAATATCCATTGATTTTGTATAGCCGAGTATTTCAGCTCTTGTTTGCTCACCGTTTGCAACCTCAACTATCTGATCCACAATTTTCTTTCCTGCGGCATCCATTGTCAGTGTCCCTGAGAGAATTCCACTTACATCAACATCAATATGGTCACCCATTCGTTCCATCGTTTGTGAATTCCCTGTGATTTTTACTACCGGGGTCATCGGATGACCTTGAGGTGCTCCCAGTCCTGTAGTAAAGAGCAAAATTTGAGCACCAGTAGCAGCAAGACCAGTCAAAACGGTTATTTCGAAACCAGGCGTATTCATGACGATAAGTCCCTTTTTCGTAGGACTTTCGCTGTAATTCATAACTTCTTGAATTGTGCGTGTTCCGCCTTTGATTATTGCGCCAAGAGATTTCTCTTCAATAGTTGTCAATCCACCACGGATATTCCCGGCAGTGGGTTGTGATCCTCGAAGATCTACTCCAACCGCTTCTGCCCTTTTCTCCATCGCGTTGACATAGCCATATATTTTGTTAGCTACATCCTCATTTGCTGCCCGTCTAGCAAGGATGTGTTCTGCACCAATGAACTCCGTGACTTCGCCAAAAACTACACTAGATCCTGCATCGATCATTATATCTGTAGCAACACCAACTGCTGGATTAGCAGCTAACCCTGACGTAGTATCGCTTGCCCCACACTTGATGCCTATAGTAAGGTCCTCAATCGAGGCAGGTGTTCTTTCACTTTCATTAGCATAGTCCACCAGTTTCTTGGCAATTTTTACGCCTTCTTCAATGGCATTCGTGCTACCTTTCAAGTCATAGATGCCTATTTTTTCAACTGGTTTTCCAGTTTTCTCAATTTCTTCAACAATTCGATCGGCTTTGACACTTTCACAGCCTAAACTCACTACAAGGACTGCTGCTAAATTAGGATTTTTCCCAAGGCCTATCAAAGTTCGTTCAATTTGCTCTAAATCGGGTTTCAGTTGACAACAACCTTGATTATGTAGTAAGGCTTTGGTTGGTCCTCCGACTTGGTCAACTATAGCGCTTACCACTTCGTTTGCACACACAACAGCAGGAATAATTCCAACATAGTTTCTCACCCCAACCGACCCATCAGGACGTTTATAACCCATAAATTCCATAAGTTCACCTCATGGTCTTATTCAGTTTTTTCTTCAATTTCTGTAATTATTAACTTAGTATTCCGCATATCAGGGTAGATAATAGTTAGTGATTATGTAGCTATATATAATCAACTGCAGAAACATCTTCCGATGTCGAAGGTCCGCCAGTGACGCTGCTGAGGCGAGGTGTTTATAAAGCAGACCCTCCTATATCTAAGTGAGAATCGATCCATGAGATAGGCACCCAGCGGTTTAATACTTCGCCCTGGGACCACATCCTTGCCCTCAGTCCAGTAATCCCGTACACTGTCGATTCTGCGGGAGCGCTGACATCGAACTACCGTTTCGTTCAAGGCCTGCACCCTATATGGCGGCAGGTATCCCGCTCAACCGTCCTAGCGGGGGCTCCACGCAAGTTCTCTTGGGTGGATAGACACGAGTTCCTTATGGAATCGATGTCTATTATGAAAGGATCGGTAGTCCCCGTCGTAAACATGCTGCATCCTAATGTAATAACGCTAGATCTTATTCAGTTTTTTCTTCAAGTTCTGCAATAATTAGTTTGGTATTCCGCATATCTGGATAATCACCATCATACGTGTGCTGCACCCTAATGTAATGCGCTTGTCCACACACATTGCATTTGAAGTATTTATCATTAATAACGATTTCTCCTCTTTCCAATTTTTTCTTGAGACGATTCAATTCCTTATACTCTTCATATGTTAAAGGATTTTCTTTTGACTCAAGCGCTTCTTCTCTCAGTTCTAACTCTGAAAGTGTACGTTTCTTTTTTGAATCTGACATAGACTCAGCCCCTTGAACGTATAATAGAGGATTCATGTGTAATCAAATAAATTGCTTTAAAATTCTTCCCATTAGGATTTTCAATGTTAAAAATACTAAAACAAGCAATTTTGATACAAATCTAAGGATCAAGTGATCATCTAAAATGAGTATTCAATCATATGTGCGCTTCTTCTTGTGGCATAGACAAGACGGATGTTTTAGAAACCAAATATATCATAACAGTGCCTAAACTGAGTATCAAGGCAGTTAAAATACTCCATTCAAATTCTATCAAAATAGGATCTATTAAGTAAGTTACTACTGAACCACCTGTGAATAAAGACCCAAAAAAGAAATAGCCAACGACATTCCAGGCAAAATGTAAAGCGATGGGCAACCATAGGTTATTATTAGTTTTATAGTATGCATATCCTAGCCAAACACCTCCCAGCACCATATTAATGCTAAAAAGCAACAAAGAAGTAAAAGACCTAATACCTAAAGAGATCAAAATATTTATCCAATGAAGAAGAGCGAAGAAAAGAGAGGCAATACTAATACTAAATTTAGGGCTATAACGCAGGCTAAGTTGTCTTTGGATATATCCCCGAGAACCCATTTCTTCGATAATACTGATGAAGATCTGAGTTACTGCCATTCCTGGTAAGAAAATTATAGCTTCCTGAGTAATGTTAACAAGAATTCCTCCTATGGCCAATCCAATCACAAGATGAATTAGAATAAGACATGATGAAATTACCAAGCCTATTACTAAATATTTTAACATGCCTTTTGTCCAGAGACCAAACTCTTCGAACGACTCGTTGTTTATCTTAATTTGAAAAAAGATTGGGATCAATAATGCTCCAAGCCAAAAGGTTAGGAGTCCAATGTCACTTCCAAATATCAAAAATATAACAGTTATTACACTATTCAAGAAAAGTAAGATCATACATAAGACTGCACGGACTTCGGGTTGAATATTCAAGAATTCCACTTCTATCTGTCAAAAAGTACCTTTGCTATACACAATATGAAATGAATTACTGATAACTAAGCAAGAAAGCACCAATGCTTTAGAGTGGTGATGAATTGCGTGGTGTTTATATAGTTTGTTGGTGAAACCAATTATTGTACCTACGGGGCGTAGGGATGCTAAGCCTGTGGAGATAAGACCTCCGTAACCCGTCACGGGGATTGAGTCTGTCGTAGAAGCAGGTAGCCTCGATTTTTGAGCACGAGGTAGCTCACTCCTGTTATTCATAAGATTAGGAGGAAAATCAAGAAAAAGTCAATCACCCCTTAACAAGTTAAGGGGCTTGTTCCGTGAGGAGCAAGAGTAATTGGGTGATTAGCCTAAGAGAGGTCATGGTGGAAACACCATGACGACATCTACGTTATCAAGAGAGTTAAAGAACACACCACAGGATGCTTCTCTAGTCCCGTGCTCTGTAAACGGTGGTTTAAACAGAGAGGAAACTCTCAGTGATCATCGTAGAGTACTGACTGATAACCTTGGCGAAGAGAACCTACTCCCTGGGTGTTGGGAGCGGCGGGACTTGCGAGTACCCGTCATTAAAACACCACCCGAAGTCGGGTACATCAACCCCTGTCCTCGCAGAAAGGGTTGTGTGAGCAACGCTTGACCTCAATTCATCCCCCCAACAAGTTGAGGGGTCTTCTTGCGGTGAAAAAATAAAGGTAGCATCCACTATGAAAGTGAATGAAAAGCTTAGCGAACGAAGTGAATGTAGAGGTAACCCTTTTTCTTTTCTTGTTCAGTTACCTTGTATCCCCTATCATTAAAAAATCCAGTTAGATAATCCGCCCAGAAGTCAGCATAGCTATCTGTCGACTTATGAGTAAGCATCAATTGAAATTCTTTTTGACCCTCCAAGAAGTTAAACGAGAGCGTAGTGAAAATATTGTTTATATCAACTAAAACCTTTTTTAGATAGGGTGCTATCTCCTTCTCTAAATCGATAGTCTTCATTTTCTTACCTAACGATTTTTCTAGACCAGTTTCCAACGACTGTACCAGTTCAATGATCTTTTCCTGGGGGTACAGTTCAATCAATTTGTTGAAGGTTGATCTCGAAATGCCTATACGATCGTACTGGGCCATATGACTTCGTTCTAGAAATAGTTCAAAGATTCTTGTACAAAAATGAGAGAAGATCTCATTTTCATCCTTAAATTCAATTAGTTTTTCATATAGATCTGAAGGAATTGTTATACTTTTTCTAACAACACTTGAAGGACTCATAAAATCACCTAGTATTTATTTATATGCGTAATATTGGCTTGATGTACAAATAAGATTCTGTTTTATCGAGAATTGTTTTACGAATATAACTTTGTTCCTTCTTAAAATCTTTTCGCTCCCAAATACCAGAATTAGGAATCCGCTATATAAGAATTAGTTTTTTTTTGTCTTCAAACAAAACTGAAAAGGTAAAGAGTTACGAAGAAAGGATACTTTCCAAGAAATTTGGAATTGTTCAAGTTTTTTAATTATACATTTGATCACTAATACACCGAGAATTTTCTTCATTTATTACTTTGGATGTTAAATAACACCATTCGGTTTTATATATTTGAACTAGTGAACTGTTAGACAACGTTTTTCCGACAAAACTTTGGGATGCAAAAAATGGCATCTAAGAAGTATATCAAAGTATGTTTAGTGGGGGATGGCGGAGTTGGGAAAACGTCCTTACTTCAACGATATATTAGGGATGAATTTAAAGAAAATATCCCACTTACGGTTTTTATGAACTGTGAGACCAAAAAAGTGCGGACTCAAGAGAACGAGTATATTTTATTCTTGTACGACTTCGGCGGACAACAAAGATTTCGTTTCATGCTAGATGATGTTAACCGAATAAAGCCAGACGTAGTGCTATTAACTTTCGATTTGACGGATATGGAGACTTTTTTAAGTATTGAACATTACCATGAGTTAATTAATAAAGGACATATACATAAGTCAGAGGTTCTTTTGGTCGGTTCCAAATCAGATCTTAAACGAAACGTACCCATAGAAAAAATTAAAGCGTTTTGTGATTCAAAGAATATCCATGGTTATGTTGAGGTCTCATCAAAGACTGGCGAAATGATAGAACCCTTATTTTACGAAGTTGTTGAATGCCACCTAAATAATGGGACTCCAATTCAAACACATATGGATGATTGGACCAATTTAACAATAGAAAATAGAAACATTCATCAGCAAACAACTCTAAAGTCCCATTGGAATGTCTAGTTTCAATTTTATTGTAGAGACTGCAAGACAAGATCCATTAAGTCTATAATTTGTATTGGCAGATTATATTCTTTTGCTGCAGAGGAGAATGTTGCAAAACATGCAGGACAGCAGGTAACTAGTGCTTCAGCTCCGAGATCCAACGCAGTTTCTAATCTATACTTAGCAATTCTTGTTGATAAATTTGCGTCTATGGACATTACGCCACCTCCACCACCACAGCATTTAGTTATCGCATCTTCTGGATTTTCCACAAGGTTAATGCCGGGAATTGCTTTCAAAATCCTTCTTGGTTGATCATATATAGCAAAATGTATCAATTCACAAGGATCGTGATACATTATTGAAAGTTGCATTTCTGGTTGAAAATGTATCTTGTCATTGTCTAGAAATTCTGTCAACAGTTCTGTAATATGTATTACTTCAAAGTCTAGTTCTTTTCCCAATAATTTGGGATATTCACGTTTTAGCATGCTTAAGCATCCTGGACAAGAAGTGACCACTTTTTTAGCACCGGTTTCCTGGATCTTAGAAACATTGTATTGTGCTAATTCTTTAGTAGTTTCTTCGTCTCCAAAGAAAAATGAAAGACTTCCACAGCATCGTTCATCAGATCCAAGTGTTGTAAAATTAGCATTTAATGCTTTTAGTATTTGTGACGTTGCACGTGCGTTTTTTCGATAATACGCGGGCATACACCCTAAGAAATAAACTATATCCGCAGTTTCTGGCAATTCTATGTCTTGTCCAATTTCCCATATAGTTCTTTCTTCAGGCAAATTTCCGAGTGGATTATAGTTTTCTTGTATTCTTCGACAAAGTACATCAACTGTGTGTAGTGTATCGCTTTCAAAGGGTATATTTTCTCGCTTAATATTAAAAAGATCCTTTCGGGATGCTAAAAATAGCTCTCCAAGAGAAATGCCAGCAAGACAATCCTTTTCACATTCACCACAAAATGTACACTGATAGAGCGATTTTATTGTTTTTTCTGTTAACGTCCCAAAGCCTTCCAAAAGACCTCTTAAAAGAAGCATTTTGCCTCGAGGTGATGCGGATTCCCACAGAATTTCTTTCGCTATTACGCAGTCTGCTTTACAAAAGGCACATTTTACACATTCAGTGATTTTGTCCCGCATGGTACTTAAGTTTGGGAACTTATTTTCTTGATTCAAGTTGATTCCTCTATTATTGCTTCTCTGCAGGGAATATTTTTCCTGGGTTCATTATTTCTTTAGGATCTAAGATCTGTTTAATCGCCTTCATTATGTTTAACGCGTGTTCACCATGCTCTAGTTCCATATATTTTATTTTTTCAATACCAATACCATGCTCTGCAGTGACGGATCCGCCAAGTTCAAGGGTTTTGTAGATGATTTCATCTGCAGCAGCAAATGCTTTTTTTGATTCCTCTTGATTAAAAGGGATTAAATAGTGAATGTTTCCATCCGCAGCATGGCCAACAATTGAAATTAGAAGCCCCTTTTCTTTTGCCACATCTTGAATGTAACGAATAATTGATAGAACATGTTTCATTGGGACTATTAGATCGCCCAGTATCGTGGAGGTTCTAGACCGAATTGAAACCACAGTAGCTGCTTTTCTTGCCCTCCACATCCGTTCTCTTTCCTTATCTTGAGCAGCCCAGGTAAGTTCGTTACTGTTGTGTTTTTGAGCTACCCATTCAATTAGCTTTTTCTGGGCTTCGAGGCCTGCTTCAGAAAATTCGTGAATTTCAAAAATGACAAGTGCTTCAACTTCAGGAACAAGTTGTTCTTTCTCCATCTCGTTAATTGCCTTTTGTGTTTGTAAATCTATTAATTCGATTCCTGCAGGTGTTAAAACCCTTCGGATTTCGTAAATAGCATCCATCGCATCAGTAAGATTTTGAAAGGGTGCAAAAGCGGTACTTATTTGCATTGGTTTTGGAATTAAGCGTAAGGTTATCTCTGTTATAACTCCTAAGGTGCCTTCTGATCCCACAAAAAGATGAACTAAGTCATATCCCGAACTAGACTTAAGCACGGATTTTCCTGTTTTTATAATCGAACCGTTAGCTAGAACTACTTCCAACGCTAAGATATAGTCCTTAGTTGTTCCATATTTTAATGCCATTAGCCCGCTAGCATTGTTTCCAACCATTCCACCAATTGTGCAGACCGCTCCTGATGGCGGCTCAATTGGAAACCATAACCCAGCTTTTCCAGTTACTCGATTAAGATCCTCATACACAACCCCAGGTTCGACTACCGCAATCATACTTACTGGATCAAATTCAATAATTTTCTTCATACGCGTTAAATCGAGTAAAATACCTTCTTGAGCAATACTGCCTCCGTGTGTAGCTGTACCCGCTCCTCTTGGGGTAACGGCTATGTTGTTCTCGTTAGCTAATTTTAAAATTTCAGCTATTTGGCGGGTGTTCTCGGGAAGAATTACCACATCTGGCTTTAGAAATATATCTATCATGAAGTCACTCGAATAACTTACAAGATCTGCATCATCAGTCGATATATATTGTCCGCCAACAATTTCGGTTAATTGTTCGATGATAATGCTTTCTAAAGGGCTTAACATAATCACGTCCGATCTTAATACAAGTCATTTACATGATCTATTAATTGATAAATGTCCAAAATTTTAACATTCAAGTTATATTTGTCTTTTGAGGCTGAGAAGTTTAATTGGCATGCTGGGCATGCTGTAACAACTGCTTTATTCTTTTCTTCTGCTTCCTGCAATCTTATCTTTGCTATTTGGTTGGCAAGAATTGGATTACTTATTGTAAGACCTCCTCCACCGCCACAGCATTTTGCTTCATCTCTATTTTTATCAAATTCTTCCAAATTGACTCCAGGGATGGATTCTATAATTTTTCGTGGCGCTTCATATATCCCGCAGTGCCGGCCAAGTTCACATGGATCATGATAGAGGACATTTAGTTTATCGATTCCATTCTTTTTAAAAACAAGTCTACCTGCATCGATGTATTCTGCAAGTAATTCAGTGATGTGAAGCACTTCGAAATTGAGTTTTCCTACTAATTTGGGATATACTTGTTTCAATACTCGATAACATCCTGGACAAGCTGTAACTACTCTGCAAGCGCCCGTTTCTTCGATCTTTGAAACATTGTATTCACAAAAACGCCTTGTTGTATCCATATCTCCAAGAAGATATGCAGGTGATCCACAGCATTCCTCATCTCCAAGAACTGTAAAATCGACATTTAGTTTTTTTAAGATGTTGAATGAACGCATAGTACTTTTATGCGGTATTGAGTGATAATTAGCATAACAGCCTTTGAAAAAGAGAAGATCTGCACTTTCTGGGAATTTCTGGTCCGGATTAAACCCTAATATATCCAGATCTTCTTTGGAAAGGTCAAATACGTTTCCACTATCTTTTATAGTCTTTATAAGAGAATTAACACTCTCTGGAGCCTTTCCTAATTCATAAAGGTCACGTCTTCCAGCAGCCAAAACATCTGTAACTTTTATTCCAGCAATACAAGTATTATCACAATTTGAGCACATTGTACAGGTGTATAAACTGTCCCTTACTTTTTCAGTTAAGGTTCCTTGTTCTCTTAACAGACTTCTCAATATCAGCATTTTGCCCCTCGGTGAAAAACTTTCCCAAAATATTTGCTCGCTTACGGGGCAGTTGCCTTTACAAAAACTGCACTTGAAGCACGTATCTAGGCTTTCTTTTGCCTGTATCAGGTTCTTAAAAGAAATTTCCGACATACTAAAGCCCTCATTATATTCAGGGAACACAATGCTGTATTTTTTTTTACTTAATCATGGCGTCATCGCATATAGCCGCTGAGAATGCAAGTTTAAACTGATATAGAGCTAAATATACAGTTCAATTATTCTTAGAACTTCTTTTCATAAAGATTTTCACATACAACTATAAGGATAATCTCTCTTTTTTAGAGATTAAAACTTCTAAGTAGAGAAGTTCTAATATAACATAAATATGTAAAGAATAAGGCAAAAGCAATATGGCGATTGATATTAAATAAAATTTCGCCTTAAATAGTTCTCATAGTCCTATGTGAAGTAGTTGATAAAATAGTCTGCCTTATTATATTGCTTATTCTCAATGATTTTGTTTACCTCGTGATGTACTCTTTTAATTGATAAGTTTCTTAGTTCTTGATTTTCTTTTTCGCGTTTCTTAAACTCAAGGATTCCAAGTGTAAGAACATCCTTGTCAATCCCTTCGTGATACTTACTTCGGGAACTAATTTTTACACCTTTAATAAATCCTCCCAGTTTTAGAAAATTAATACAAGCAAGTGTAGCCGAACTCTGTAGTGCATTGATCCCGGACCAATCACTTTTTGAACGCCCTATGGCAAATCTTATATGAAATTGTCGTCCAATTTTTTTGAGTTGTTTGACTAAAATAGGATGTGAGCATCCAATTCCTAAGAATAGATGAATATATGCCCTTTTTCTATACATACTAATGAATCCCTCTGTTGAAGCCCAGATTCGTAAGGCGATCTGCTGTTCCATAAGAGGCGCATTCAATAAATAGTCTAAATGTGGCTGTGCTTCCTTTAAATATTCATCAATGCTTTGTCCGTTTGCTGGTGATGTTTTTGTATTCCCGGCAAGTCTCAGTAGTTCATCAACGATTTTTTTTACTGATTTTTTGCCATATTCAGTATAACAATCACCCGCAGCAGTATGCATTAAATAAGATGAAGGTAACTCATTGTATTCATAATACATCGCATCAACAAAGTAATCATGTAAGATTTTATTGTCCCCATTGAACCTAAACGTATATCTCCGATGATCCATGCTGCCATCACTCTGGAGACAAGGACAAATAATAGCGCGTTTCAGATCAACGCCTTTGTCATACCAGGTTTTGACTTCACTAGTGAGTGGAGGTTGTATTTTTGAAACTTTAGTGTACCGAAAGAAGGTTTTAAGGTAGTTGTATAATTCTTTTGAGTTGATTCTTTTGCTCTGAGTCTGATAGGGGGGTGGATTTACGTTCAGTGAATCCCTAATTATAGAAATAGTTGCATCAGAACAGTTAATTAAAGAAACTGTAAAAAGTACATCAGAATTATGTGGAGTGAAGTGTTGTATAATATCACGGATTTGTTCAAATTTCGCAGGTAAATCGGTTTTTAGAGAGAATTTTCCTTGATTTATAAGAGAATAAATTGTATCTCTTGAAATGTCATTTGCTTCAGCGATTTTAACTAACTTATCTAAGGGAATTGTTGAATAATTGTTTTCCCAGTTATTTACATGACTCCTACTGACATCTATAATCTTGGCGAGATCTATCTGTCTGAAGCAGTTTTTTATCCGTAAATTCTTAAGGAAATAACCCGCCCCAGTTACACGTAAGCTCGGAACTCTTACTAAATCAAAGAATCCTTGCTCTGTCAAAGCATCCTCTTTTAGTTCTACATAGTATTTAAAAACTGTTGTCTCTCGAATGAGTCCTTTAAAGATTATAGAGTGAAAGTCTTCATCATTTATAGAACTTGAATTTGTTCTCAATTTACTAGATAAAGAGTCTCTCTGTGTCAACTGTATGATCTCACTGATTTTTTACAACTGCACATAAAAGAGAGATTTATAGTTTATAATGAGGGAGAGACTGTTTAGAATGTGAATTACAAAAAAGAATTGTAATACTACTGCAAAACAAAAGAATACTATAACAAATTAAAATAAACTGGAAAAGAAGTTTCAGGGTGGAATAACAGTACCTGGACATAATATGTTGTTGGGATCGAATAATTGTTTAATTGCACGCATAATTTCAAGGCTCTCCCCATGCTCGCTTTTCATGAAGCGCATTCGATGCTGACCTATTCCATGTTCACCAGAAACAGATCCCCCTAATTCAAGGGTTCTGTGCACAATTTCATCCTCTAATGCCTCTAAACGTCTTAATTCATCTTCATCGTTGATATTGTAAGGTATTAAATAGTGTGCATTCCCATCCGCTGCATGTGCAATTATGTAAACATTGATATCGTACTTCTTACTAGTTTCTTGCATAATTCGAATAAGGTCAGGCAACTTGGATGGAGAAAGTATTACATCTCCAATAAGTATCGTTGGCTTGTCGCGCACGAGGGTAACCAAAACAGATTTTCTTGCGAACCACATTTTTTCTCTTTCTTCTTCATTTTTTGCCCATATGATCTCTTTACACCCATTGTTCTCTGCAATCTCTTGAAGGACGATTTTATCTGCCTCAACTTGAGCAGGATCACGTCCGTCTAATTCAAACAATAAAAGACCTTCAGCTTCTGGAAAAGAAGCTTCACTAAGTTTGCCTCCATATTTCTTTGCGAGCATGTTTGTGGCTTTTTGTGTAGGCAAATCAACGATTTCCAAGCCTGCAGGGTTTATTCCACTTTTTACAATCTCAGCAACAGCTCTTGCACTCTCCTCAAGACTATCAAAAAGGCCATAAGCAGTAGCAAAATACTTAGGTATAGGTTTTAGCTTAAGCGTGATTTCAGTTACTATTCCCAAAGTTCCTTCCGAACCTACAAAAAGATGGACTAAATCATATCCTGATGACGTCTTATAGACCGGTTTTCCAAAACGAACTATTCTTCCATCTGCTAAGACAACCTCTAAAGCAATAACATAGTCCGTTGTTGCGCCATATTTCGCACTTCGTAATCCCGACGAATTACTTGCCACCATCCCGCCCAGTGTCGCCACAGACTCAGTTGGAACAGTTGGAGGAAAAACTAGATCAACCTTTTTTGCTTCATAATTCAATTTTTCGCAAATCACACCTGGCTCAACAACAGCCATTAAATTGTCAGCATCTATTTTTTTGATCTTGTTCATTCTTCTAAGTTCGAGAATGATCCCTCCGTGCCATGCAACACAACCACCTAACTCAGAAGTTCCTCCACCTCGAGGAATGACAGGAATCCTCTCTTTATTCGCCAATTTAAGGATCTCTGAAATTTGTTGTGCATTTTCTGGCATCACAACACAATCGGGCTTCTCGAATGCACTTGAAAGGACATCGCTCGAATAGGCTACTAAATCGGCGTCATCCATAGTTATGTAATCGTCTCCAACAATTTTGGCTAACTCTCTAATTATTTCTTCGTCCATCTCTTCTTGCCCCATATTTGAAATATCCAAAATAAGTGAAATGAGTTTCTGGGCAATACATTATAAGAAAAATTGCACTTTTATATTCTTTGAATTAAGCGAATCAAAGAAAAAATAGTTGTACATTTCTTTAAAAAAATACTCAGGATTGAAAAAAGGAGATTATTCATACTTTATAGGCTTCTAACAGCTGGCGCATATGCAGGTAGCGGTATCAAGGACGCCTCGGACTTTTCGCAGTCTATTAAATATAAAGCTGTCTAAATCTTCAGGATTTTTGACTTCAACTTTCACTATTAGATCAAATGCACCGTAAATGAGAAACGCTTCTTCAACGAATTCATCCTCTCTAATTTCATTTAGTAAATCCATTCCAGATTCTTCTGGACTTAATTTCGCAAGAATAAACGCTGTCATTGTCATCGTGAAAACTCACCTCATAATCTATGTCTTTATTTTCTATGTGTAACTATTTTATAAAATGAAGTGTTTAAAATTCTTTTCCCATCCCACTTCCGCAATTTATAATGATCGTTAACGATAGATCGTAAGGTGAAATTTAAAGTTTGAAATCAATCAGATTTGCTTATTCGCTTAATCTCATTTGTAATCCATTCAATGAACTCAGGTGTATCTCCTTTCATTAAACCTGTTAATTCTTCTTCAAAAGAAGTGGGGTTAGTGGGGGTAAGTTTAATGCACCAGCCTATTGTATATGGTGCATTAATAACAACTAAAGCATCCATCATTAATTTTCGATTTCTCTTTTCAATCGTTCCAGAAAATGGTGAATACAATATGTTAGTACCTTTTGCTGAATCTAATGCTCCGAATGGCTTGTCACATTTAATTTGACTACCTTCTTTCTGAAACAATTCAATTAAAACCACTTCATCTGCATTTTTAATAGCGAAATCGGTTAATCCGATGGTTACAGATTCTTTAGAGTCTACTTTAACCCAAATATGTTTTTTGGAGTAGTATAACTCGTGAGGAAAATCGTATCCTTGTATCAAACCCATTTTCTTCCTTCCATTTCAAATTGAATGCTAAATTAGTAGTATACACAAATTGATGTGGCTTAAACTACATTCCATCTATAATATATATGAAACTTTATATTGATCAACTAAATATGTGATCACGTACCTAAAATCTTCCTTGAATGTGACAATTAAACTTACTATTGTGTAATTTTCAAATAAACAAATAAACTAAGACTTCATTGCGAGAGTGATGATTTTTCGACCGTTCTCTTAATAGAATTAATACATGAAGGTTCTAGAACAGAATGGCGGAAATACTTTCCAGAAAACCTAAAAAAGGGTTCTTCATATTATTACTTAGATAAAACTAGGGGATTCTATTGATTCACAATGTGTACATTCTCAAAGTTGATGGCACCTGCTTAATCCAGAGAAAATATGGTTCTTTAGAAGTTGATGAGGCACTCATATCTGGATTTATAACAGCAATTAATACCTTTGCCGAGCAAATCATTCAAAGACAAGTCGATGAAATCGTTATGGGCGATTTAAAGTTCATTTACTCAAGATCTAGCCTCGATGTTATTTATGCAGTTTGTGCTGATTCTAAGACATCTAGTGAAGAAATAAAAGAAGTTTTCGATCAAGTTGATGAAAAATTTATTGAGATGTACCAAAAAACCTTTAACGATGATGTACTCAAAGATAATTCCATATTTAAAGAATTCATTCCCTCTCTTGACACGCTTGTGCAAAAAATGATAGCTGATAAAGAAGCACGTGCTATTGGCAAAAGCGTTGTTAGCATGTTCAAGAAATTGATTCGGTTGACTTCAGATGCGAGTAGTTCGCCAGGGGAGACACCCACTGAAAAACTGCAAGATAGTACTATAGAAATCACTCAACCAGAAGAAGGACTAAAGGAATTAAATGATGTCTATGCGCTGAATACTGATGCTTTAAAGGCTGTAAAAAGTATTCCTGCTCAAGATATGCAATATAGATTGGCTTTACAGTATATAAACGGTGAAAATACAATTGAAGATATTATGCTTTCGCTACAACTCCTTGGATATAAACTAAAATCTGCGAAGTATTTAATTGAATTCTTTAAAGAATGCGAGACGAAAGGCTATCTGAAGCGTGTTAAGTAGCGATCTTATAAACATTAATTTTCATTAAATACGTGTGAAATGGTAGTTTGAGAATATTGTTCAGCGTTCTCTTTTTCCTTCTATGAACTCTTCAACATTCGTATGTGCAACACTATCCACTATCTGTTCTGGAGGATGTTTAAAACCATAAGACGAGATGCTAGTTAAAGGTCCACCTATGCCTCTATCAAGTGCCAATTTAACTGCACGAATAACATCAATAACAACACCTGCACTATTAGGCGAGTCTTCAACACTTAGTTTTAGTTGTACAGTTACTGGTAAATCTCCGAATTTTCGACCTTTCAACCAGATATAGCAAATCTTTTTGTCTCCCAAAAATTTAACATAATCAGAAGGTCCAATTCTTGTTGGGGTAGGATAGGGAACTAAACTAGTAACTGCTTCAGTCTTTGAGACACGTTTAGTCTTTAAACGAGCCTCTACAGTCATATTTTCGAAGTCAGTATTTCCACCTATATTTAGTTGATAAGTTTGGTCAATTTTTACGCCTCTATCAAGAAATAGATTTACTAAGGATCTATGTGCTATCGTTGCACCAACTTGGCTCTTTATATCATCACCAGCTATCGGGATTCCACGTCTTTCAAATCTCTCAGCCCATTTTTTGACAGATACAATAAACTCAGGTATACAGTTTACAAATCCGCAACCTGCTTCTAGCGCAGCCTGGGCATATATTTTGGTACCTTCCTTTGAGCCAACAGGTAAGTAATTGATTAAAACATCCGTCTTTGTTTCTCGTAGAATACTTGCTACATCAACCGCTTCAATAACATTTGGGTCATAGCAATGAAATGAATTAACCATATGAGGGGCAACGCCATCTGCAATCGGACCAGGTAACACTTTAATATTAAAGGTTTCGATATTTTTAGCAAACACTTCACAGCAATTTGGTTCTGCAAAAATTGCTTCCGAAAGATCTTTTCCAATCTTTTTTGTATTGACGTCGAAAGCGGCAACAAATTTGATGTCTCTAATGTGATATCCGCCAAAATTCACATGCATAAGGCCAGGAACCATCTCATCTTCTTTAGCATTTCGATAGTATTGGCATCCTTGAACTAATGCAGAGGCGCAGTTTCCAACCCCTGCAATTGCAACGCGTACTTCCTTCAATTTATTTCCCTCAAAACAAGTTCTGTCAATCAACTGACTATCAAGTTATTAAATAAAGTTCATTTCATCTGAAATATCTTTTTCGGATGATATTAGATCTCTTTTTGAATGTAAATCTTTAGGACTTAGTCAAATACTTAAATCTTCTGTAAATTGGATGCTTTTCTACATTTTTAATTCTATTTAAAAAAAAGTGTGGTCCTTTCCAATTTCCCCTTAAAGAGTTACATATTCACGAATGCTTGAAAAGTTCGAAATATTTACTGACTAGACGCATTAATGCAAATTTAATTGATCTAGTTGTGACTTTCGTGTCCATAAAGTTAGTAATTGGTCTTACAATTCTAAAGGGTGCATAATTGACTATTTTTCGAAGAATTTCTTCAAGAAGGAAAAATGCATGATTTGCTTTCTCTAAGTTCTTGTTATCAAGATATGTTTTAAACGCGTCAGCAAGCAAGAGATATGCATTAAATAAATTCTTTTTTTCGTAATTTAGCACTCCATATTCATACTTCACATCCGCTAAATACATAGATGATTTCAAACGAAACTCTGAGATTATATATTTAGATAGAGGTTGGATTTTAGAAAGATCGCCCGTCCAGTGTTCCAGAGCTGCCTTATTTTCACCTTCAAAGTCTTTAACCAACTTTCTAAGGTCACGAGTAATCTTTCTATGAGCAACTGATTTAGCTTTTACTCGTGCAAATAATGACGCTGCAATAAATTCACCATATTCAATTATAATCGTGAATTCCTCTTTTTCAATAACTTTAGGAGGTGTTTTTGTTTGTGTTGCTTCTGCAATCAGAGAAGAGATACCTGCAAGCGCTCCAGTCATCAGGGCTTCATCAGTTTCAAAAGACCCAAAACTTACATGATCTATCCCTAAGCCAGTATTTGTATAGACATACAAATCAATAAATTTGTCAGCATCTACTGGTGAAAACAAAAGTGAATTAATTACCATAATAATACCAATGAACAATATTGCCACTGATAGGCTGGGAAGGGGATTGAATGCAACAACTTTCGGAGAGTATGCAACAAAGAAGGTTGATACAGACATTCTTTCGACTGTAAATTCAAAAACTGACCCAGTATCTTCAAAGCCCTCTTTAGAAGCATAAACTTCAAATGTATAACTACCAGGTGCAAGATTTACAGTTTCTATTTGAATATCATAGACTCCTTCATTTTCAGTAAAATCCAAATATGAGCCTTCTTGAAATGTGCTGACAGCACCCATTTGCTTGATCTGTAATTCGTTACTCTCAACTTCATCGTATTCATTTATTGAATAAGTCTCATCCAAGAATTTTAACGTGATATTAAGTCCTTCAACGACATTTCCCCATCGCGTAACATTGATTTGGATATCCAATGAATGTCCACGTCCAATTATGCCTTCAAAATCTGCATTAACCGTTAGATAGTTCTTAGCTTCTCCGCTCTCTTGAGAAGATTCATCTCCATCTAAAGATTCACTGTTAATCTTAACAATCGTGTCCAGAAAACCAACTTCAGTACCATTATTCCATAAAACTTGCAAGCGATAATTCCCAGTTGGTTCGTTATATGGAACCTCCCAATCTGAAAAAGTAATTCTACCATTAGAATCTGCACCAGAAGTTTTTGTGTGTGCCACATCTGTCGAATCTGGTTTTAATACCGTTAAAGTTGCAGTTCCTCCCCCAACCGATCCACTTAGATTTTCAATATATGCGTTAACACGCATTTCGTCACTTGAATAGAAAGTTGTTTGATTGAAATAACCAGCTTTAGAATATTCTTGGGAGTAAACTTCATCTACGTAGTTAGGTGAAGTAAAATGAAGCTCCCATGTACCACTTTGTGAGATGTTGTAAGGAATAGTAAGATTATAGAGACCATTAGCATTGAGGTCCAAAGTGACATTTGACGCGTGTTCGCTATTATCAGGAGCCTTTACAGATGTAATAGTCCAATCACTTGGAATGTCAGTTATTTCTAGAGACCCATTGAAGTCATCATCTGGAATATCAAATTCATACTCTAAAGTCCATTCTACATCATTTCCACTCGTTACGCTATATGTTGAATCGGCGCTGTAAACCGTTCCATCGCTAAACTCACAATAGAGTGTGTAATCAATAAATGTATGAATGAAATCAGGTAGTTCCTGATATATGATATCAAAGTCAAAAGTCCCATCGCCCCTTGGTGCTATTGGATCATTTGTTGCATTCACACTCCATACAGCCATCCCCTCCCATGGAGGTAGTGGACCTGGTGCCCCGTAACGTGTAGCATTTCCAGATAGAACAGGTGTACCGTTTATTTCGTCATTACAAAACACCTGCATACCAATATGTTCTGTAACACTTATGCCTGAACGGTGATACATAAATGCACAATCGAAACCAATTTCAGTCCACTGAGTGTTACCACCTTTTGTGTGGTTTAATGTCACATATGTTGGTTGGTCATCATCCGAAAGTATATCATATGTATCATTAGAAGCCAGCCAGTAAAGATAGTCATAAAAACCTGCTGGTAGTGGATCTGGTTCATTAACTAAAGTGATTCCAATGTAATAATTCCCATTTGGTAGTACCCACTTTTCATCGGGAATATATTCCTCCCACGAAACTTCTGGAAGTGCTGTAAATTGTTGATAATACATAACTCCAGTGTAAGTCGCATTTGAAGACGCATCTGGAAGACCATTTGTTACATTCTCTTTCAAAATGTAGAGTAAGAAATCAGTTCCAGCGGTTTGATTAGGATTGATTAATCCTAAGGAGATAGAATCAATAAATACAGCACCGTACACAGAAGTAATATTAAATTTATATGCGTAACCCATCTCTGTACTATTTACTTCTAAGAGATCTGCACCTAAGTTTACATAATGATATCGGTCAATCCAGTCATCGGGCCAGATAAGTTCGCTTTCAACGTAAGTATGTTTTATCGTCAGATTGTAGTAAATTAAATCCGTAGATTGTGAGGGAGCCTCTATTAAGATATCAGGAGAGCCAGTATCATTGTAAATTCTCATATCTTCATCAGAAGTAGTACTTTCAAAATACTCAATAACATCAAAGTCATTTCCAGACCCTGAAGGATTAATTGGAGTGCTGCCTCCGCCTCCACCTCCGCCGCCATTATCAAGGCTATTAATGTAATCTCCAGGAGAGAGGGTTGATCCATCATTCGAATAATCTGTGGTGATTTTTGGTGTAAAAGCAAAATTGAATGCTAGAGAGATCACTAATATCACTAGAAATACTTGCAACGCAATTAATGATGTCTTTCGAATATTAGATGACATTAAGCAACATCTACGCGTCCATGATTATCATAAACACGACACGGTCTTATAAATATCTTATTAATTCAAAAGCAAATTTGGAAATTCACCCCTTGACCAACTACTACCTCAATTTAAAGCCGACTAAAATCCAAATTCGATAATGAACCTTCAACAAAGTCATTTTCCATCCCCTTGCAAGAAAATAACGGCAATTTTCGACAATTAAAGTAAATCATCTTATTAAATCCCTTATTAGAAGATTTAGGTGTCGCTCAAGTCAATTTAGCAGAGTTAAATAAATAAAATGCTGTGAAATAGCCTAAGAAAATAGGGTTCTTCTTTTGACAGAACTATTTGGTTACTCTCCGTAGTGCGATGTAGACTTTTTTAGGTGTCCACAAATTGAAAATCTGTCATTATTGTTCATTATCGTTCTTAGAAAAATAGGAGACCTTCTCGTATCTGTCATTATTGTTCATTATCGTTCTTAGAAGAACAAGTAATCTTTAAGTAATAGAAACCTATATCAATTTGTCATATTTGTTCATTAACGATTTAGATCATTAATGATATTCAAAAAATCTTTGTTAAACGAAAAGATGCGAAGAAAAAGGGAAGAGTTGGTGAATTTGGGCTACAATAAAACTGATTCTGTAAGCAGGGTTGACCTAAACTTTAAAAACGAGTTATTAAGCATGCCAGGGGGAGATGTACTAAAGTTATGCTTCCAATGTGGACTTTGTACAGGAAGTTGCATTGTCAGTAGAAACGTCGATACCTTCAGACCAAGACAGATTCTAAGGATGGTACAATTAGGTCTTAAAGATATCTTAAAGTCAGAAGATATATGGAGATGCGTTACCTGTTATACGTGCAATGAGCGCTGCCCACAAGGTGTTAAACTCACAGATGTGTTTACTGTGCTCAAAAATCGGGCAACACAGGAAGGATTGCTTCCTAAAGCAATAAAGGAACTCCTCAAAGCAATCCACCAATTCGGCTGGATTTATGAAATGGGAGACGTTCAGGAATTTGAACGAGAGGATTTTGAACTACCTGACATTCCAGAAGCGTCACCTATGGTTTTTCGAAAGATTGCAGAAAAAACAGGTCTTAATCGATTGTTAGATATAGAGGAGGGTTAAGAATGGTTAAATATGCGTTGTATACGGGCTGTACTATTCCTTATCGTCTCAATGCGTATGAAGCATCAACCAGAAAAGTCATGGATCATTTAGGTGTAGATTTAGTAGATCTTGATCAATTAAACTGTTGTGGGCTATACGTTGAGCCCGCTAATAAACTTGCATACCTTGCTTTATCGGGGAGAGTTCTCGCCTTAGCAGAAGAACAAGGTCTAGATCTCCTCTGTTTATGTGGAGGGTGCACATCTGCTTTAGCAAAAGCAAATGCTTATCTAAAGGAACATGAAGTTGAAAGAAATGCTGTTAATGAAGTCCTAGCCGATTTTGATATGGCATTTGAAGGCAAGATACGCGTTGTTAACTCAGTAAACTCATTTGTTGAAGACATTGGTCTTAAAACAATTAAGAAACAGATTACTAAACCTTTTAACGGTTTAAAACTCGCGGCACATTACGGTTGCCATCTACTCAAACCTAGTGAGATTTTACAATTTGAAGACCCAGAGGCTCCACAATCTGTGGACGATCTCTGTGCCATTACGGGAGCCACAATGGTTGACTACCGCGACAAATACGAATGTTGCGGTGCTCCAGTTATTGCCACCGAGCAATCGCTTGCGGTTAAGATCATCAATAATAAACTGAAGAACATTTCCAAAGCTGGTGCAAACGCAACCGTAACAGTATGTCCTTATTGCCATCTTATGTTAGATCTTATGCAGTTAGAAGCAGAAGACGCTTATCAAACAAAATACAAACTACCGGCGCTTTTACACACTCAACTTTTGGGACTTAGCATGGGAATGGATGCAGAAGATGTTGGTTTATCTCTTAACAAGGTTAATGCCGAAAAGGTATTGGATTTCCTATCCGAATAAATTAAAGGTGAGTAAAAGATGAGTAAAGGTGAAATTGAAGTTCCGATCAAGGAGCCAATCCGATCAAAAGATCTCGATCCAAACTTTAAATATGAGATCGCTGACACATCTCTTGGAAAAAATCTCAACGCGTGTTTTAAATGTGGAGCATGTAGTGGCGGATGCCCTGTTGGAATAGTCACGGAAGTCTATAAACCAAGAGAGGTCATCGGGAAGACTATTTTAGGAATGAGAGAAGAAGTATTAGCTGGTGATCAGATCTGGTTGTGTGCTACTTGTTATACTTGCGAAGATCGTTGTCCTCAAAAGGTTAACATAACAGATGTGATTCTAACATTACGTAATATTGCATTTCGAGAAGGTCATGCTCCTAAAGCCTTAATAGAACAAGCTAAAAGTATGATCGAAACGGGATGGGTTCAGCATCCCACGGCCTCGATGGATAAAAGGAGGGAGGAATTGGGATTAAAACGCCTTCCAAAAAAGGCTTTAGAGGATTTGCAGACGATCGTTAAAGCAACGGGCTTTTATGATCTGATTTATGGAAAAGAGGAGAAGGAGGAGAAAACATGAAAGAGTTTGCCTTATTCCCCGGATGTCTTATTCCTGAGCGAGTCCCAAGTTATGAAGTTTCGCTCAGGCAGACCGCTGAAAAACTAGACGTTAATTTTGCCGAGCCAGAGGGCGAGTGGACTTGTTGCGCACCAGTTGGTATCCTTTCACTTGACTATCTTACCTCTCTCAGTATCGGTGCAAGAAATCTTGCCGTCGTCGAAGAAATGGGATTGGATACAATGTGTACACCCTGTAATGGATGCTTTGAGGGACTTGATAGAATAGCGAGTATCTTGGGTAAAGAGCCAGAGACTTTGGCGAAGGTGAATGAAATTCTCGCCGAAGTGGACAAAGAATACAAAGGCACGGTACAAGTTCGACATTTAGCTGAAATTTATTTTGACGATGTCGGTGTAGACAAAATCAAAGAAACAATGGTTAAACCACTCGATGCTCTACAAGTCGGCATTAGACCAGGCTGCCATTTGTTTAGACCCATAGAGGTTATTGGGATTGATTTCTCTGAACGTTATTTCTTCTTGGACGATCTTATAGAGGCTACAGGCGCAGAAAGTGTTTACTACCAACATCGTTTAAGATGCTGTGGCGGACTTCTTCGAAACGTTTCTGATGACTTAACAGAAGGAATGCTAAGGGAACGGCTTATGGAGCTGAAAGAAGCTGAAGTAGATTGTTTAGTGACCGTTTGTCCTCTCTGTTTCTTGCAATTTGATCTGGGGCAAAAGTTAGTGGAACGCAAGTATAAGGAGAAGTATAATATCCCTACACTTACCTATAGCGAACTTCTTGGGCTTGGAATGGGCATGAGTGCAGATGAATTAGGATTAGCGACTCACAGAATCAAATTAGACAAAGTTCTTGCGAAGATTGGAGTTGATTGATAAAATGGAAGAAGCAATTAGAATTGGTACATTTATTTGCCATTGTGGGCTTAATATTGGTGCAGTAGTTGATTCTAAAGCAGTTGCTGAGTATGCAGCAACGTTACCTAATGTTGTCGTGTCTGTTGATAACAAATATACATGCGCAGACCCGGGTCAGGACGAAATTAAGAAAGCTATCAAGGAACATAATCTCAACAGGGTAATAGTCGCGTCATGCAGTCCGCGTATGCATGAACCAACCTTCAGAAG
>Ga0180438_10003178_pt1 | contig 25262 bp, 22 predicted proteins | sample SS_ome_12_FD_132455 | JGI IMG/M metagenome (GOLD analysis project Ga0180438, IMG submission 132455) | Hypersaline lake sediment archaeal communities from the Salton Sea, California, USA - SS_3_D_2 metaG | ecosystem: Environmental > Aquatic > Non-marine Saline and Alkaline > Hypersaline >... | reverse complement strand
TAACTGAGTTTGAAACACCAGACTTTGTTCGACCGGCTGCAAGTAGCCACGGATTGATCTCGAATACCGACGCTCTCTGAGTGGAAGCGTCGGGTGGGTAAGGATGTTATCCTTCTCTGAAGCCTGGAAACCTGCTTTGCTAAGAGCCTGTTTCAAGGACAGGATGCTATTCCCATCTGCTTGTGCGCATTGGGCTGAACGACTGCGCAGCGGTTTTTGGAACTGACTTTGAGACACGAATTGGGAGTATAACGAGGAAGATCAGCATCTGCCATAGCATCGCGATAGCACCAGATCGCCGTTTCTGGTGTTTGATTGAGAAGGTTATACCCGACCCCACTGGATAAGGGGTAGTTGGTTCTAATTCGAGATCAACGTTGATAGCCATATGCGTCAACGCAAGCCGTGGCTCCCTGGGCCACGGCTTTATTATTGGCACCGATGCGTGATGGCAGGAAAGATTACGGCACTGCGATTTCAGAAGCGCAGCAGAGATCGTGTCAACGTCTACATTGACGGTCAATTCGCCTTTGGGCTGGCCGCCATCGAGGCGGCTCACCTTCAGGTGGGGCAAGCGTTGGGCGATGATGACATCGCTCGACTGAAAGTTCGGGATGAAGTTGAGCGGGCGTACGAGCGCGCGCTCAACTTCTTGTCATACCGTCCTCGCAGCGAGGCTGAGGTGCGCCGGAACCTGCGCAAGAAAGATGTGGGGGATGAGGTCGTCGAGGTGGTAGTCGAGCGCCTGACACGGGCTGGGTTGCTAGATGACCGGGAGTTTGCCCGCTATTGGGTGGAAAATCGGCAGCAGTTCAATCCCCGCGGTGCGCGTGCGCTGCGCCACGAATTACGGGGAAAAGGAGTGCCTGATTCTGTCGTTGCGGACGCGCTGGCGGACCTTGACACGGAGGCTGCTGCTCGTCAGGTGGCAGAGGCCGGTGCGCGCCGGCTGGCACATCTTGAACCTCGGGACTTTCGTCGAAAACTGGGAGCATACATGGCGCGCCGAGGCTTCTCATACCCGGTGATCAAGCCACTGGTTGAGGAGATGCTGGAGGCCAGGCACTGCGAGGCGTTAGATGACGTCGAAAGTGAGGTAGAGGATAATGGGTGACGGAGTAACAGCGATAATCATAGGTGTTCTAGGTTTGGCTATCGGGTTTGGACTGGGTTTCTTGATACGGCGCTATCTCGTTCAGGACAAGATCGGGAAACAGCAGCAGCGGGCGCAACAGCAGTTAGAGCAAGCGGAGAAAAAGGCCAGCGAGATCGTACTGGCCGCTAAGGATGAGACGCTCGAGATCAGGAACGCAGCAGAGAAGGAGTTGCAGCGGCGGCGCTCAGCTCTGCGACGGGAGGAGGAACGTCTGCAGCGGCGGCGCGAGAAGGTGGACCAGCGTCAGGAGCGGTTGGAACAGCGTGAGGTGTCCCTAAACAAGCGTCAAAGCGCTTTGGATAAGAAACAGAACCAGATAGAGAGTCTGCAGCAGGAACAGATGGCGGCGCTGGAACGGGTGGCCGGATTGAGCCGCGAGGAAGCCAAGGAGGAGCTTCTGGCGACTGTCGAGGAAGAAAGCCGGAACGATATGGCCCGCGTGATTCGTCAGGTGGAAGCCGAGGCCAAGGAGGAGGCCGATACGCGCGCCCGCAAGATTCTCACCTATGCGATACAGAGAATGGCGAGCGAGCACGTCGCCGAGATGACGGTCTCTACAGTCCCACTGTCCTCCGATGACATGAAGGGACGCATCATTGGCCGTGGTGGGCGCAACATTCGTGCCTTTGAGAAGGCTGCGGGCGTGGATGTGGTGGTGGATGACACGCCTGAGGCAGTCACCATTTCGTGCTTTGATCCGGTGCGTCGCGAGGTTGCCCGTCGAGCGATGGAGCGGTTGGTAGTAGATGGGCGTATCCATCCGGCGCGGATTGAGAAGATCATCGCCGACAGCCGAAAGGAAGTCGAACGTCTCGTCCGCGAGGAGGGCGAGCGAGCGGCCTATGAGGCTGGCGTTCCCGGATTGCATCCAGAGATCCTCAAACTGCTGGGGCAGCTGAAATTCCGCACCAGCTATGGCCAGAATCAGCATGCTCACGCCGTTGAGGTTGCCAAGTTGGCGGCGATGATGGCAGAGGAACTGGGGGCCGATGCCAAGTTGGCCCGTATCGCTGGGCTGCTGCACGACATCGGCAAGGCGGTGGACTTTGAGACAGAAGGGACACATGCAAAGATCGGGGCCGAAATCTGCCGGCGCTATGGCGTCCCCGAAGCGGTCGTGAATTGCATCGAATCTCATCACCACGAAGCTGAGCCCAACTCCCTTGAGGCCATTATCATTGAGGCGGCCGATGCTATCTCTGGTGCCAGGCCGGGCGCGCGCCGCGAGAGTCTGGACCTCTACCTCAAGCGAATCCACGCCCTGGAGGATATCGCTCGATCTTTCAAGGGGGTAGCAGAGTCTTACGCTCTTCAGGCTGGGCGCGAGATTCGGATCATTGTCAGGCCTGATGAGATCGATGATTTGGCCACCATCCGGCTCTCCAAGGATATTGCCAGTACGATTGAGGAGGGCATGGAGTATCCAGGGCAGATCAAAGTCACGGTGATCCGTGAGGTACGGGCGGAGGAGCTCGCAAAGTAGTAGATGGCGAGAACGCAGGGTCACTGATGAACAGACGCTAGGGTAGATACGCGCGTGGGTTCTGCTGTGCGTCGTAGTATCGCACTTCGAAGTGTAGGTGTGGTCCAGTGGACCATCCAGTACTTCCCACTGCGCCGATGACCTGTCCACGTTCGACCGCTTGTCCTGTAGAGACGTATATGTTGCTCAGGTGAGCGTAGTAGGTGGCGAAACCGTTGGCGTGGTCAATCACGATCAGGTAGCCATAACCTACGTCGGTCCAGCCAGCGAAGCTGACAAAGCCACCGTCGGCTGTTAGCACTGCGCTACCGGTGGAAGCGCCAATGTCAATCGCGCGGTGGCCGTACCAATACCCCTGGGTGATGCTGCCCAGCACCGGCCACTGGAACCGTCCTGTACCGCGGGCCCCTTCGGGGACAGAGCCTGTGTACGTGGTGACCACTTTCGGCACGTAGGGCTTTTCCCCTCCCGGTACGATGAGCCGCATGCCTTCTACAATCGCATAGCCTGGGGATTGCAGGTGATTGTACTCGCAGGTGGCGATGGCCTCGGGTTCGACCTTGTATGCTTCGGCGATGGATTCCAATGTGTCACCATCAGCCACTTTGTGATAGACGCCATCGACGGGTAGGATGGTCACCACTTGGCCAATTCGCAGCAGGTCGGGAGCGTCCTCAATGGACGAATCCGCCCACATGATGGTGGTAGGCTGCAATCCGAAGAGACTGGCGATGCCTTGGACGGTGTCGCCCGCCTGAACAGTGTAGGTGATGACGTCGAGGCGCGGACGCTCAGGGATAATCGTATGCGGTTGAGCTAGGCGTAGGATGGTCCCAGTGTTGCGGCTGATCTCGTTGCTGGTGGGCGCGCCCCCGTTTGCCCCATTGAGTTTGACCAACACGCTATTCGACACGTCGTTCAAAGCCCGCTCGTTTCCCCCATCTCCTGCAGCGGCGGGCAAGGCGCGCGTGGTCAAAGTGGAGGCGGCTTGCGCGGGCCACTCAATGCTGCTCAATCCGATGGCCGCAATGGCTACGGCAACGACCGCTAGGTGCGCACTGGTACGTGTCAGCAGTGGAAGCCAGCTACGACAATCGCTGGTCAGCCTATAGACGGAGGTTGCCAGCCAGGCAAAAGCGCATGGAATGCCTCTCTCCACCCAGCGAGGGGGGGAATGCCCTCTCGATGCACTGGACGACTTGGCGTCACGGCGCAGCAATTGCATCATGTCTCTCGCTCAGCATGTTCGAGTCTCCCCGCTACGGCAGATAGGCCTGCGGGTCCTGCGGCACACCGTTGTAGCGGACTTCGAAGTGGAGATGTGCGCCGGAAGACCAGCCGGTGCTACCACAATAGCCGAGTAGTTGGCCTTGGTAGACCGCCTGCCCGCATCCGACGATGATGTCACTGAAGTGACCGTAGCGGGTGACGAACCCATTGCCGTGATTGACCTCGACCAAGATCCCATAGCCGCCGTTCCATCCCGCTATGGTCACTACGCCGCTGTCTCCAGCATATAGAGGATCGCCTGATCGGCAGGCATAGTCGAGCCCGATATGGCCTGGATTGCGTGGATCTCTAAAGTACCACCCCGAGACACGGGGACTGCCTGTAGGGAGGATGAACCAGCCGTTCGCGCCGGGACCGGTGAACGTCACGCCACTGCAGACCCCGTAGCTATACTGGGATGACCCGGACGTAGCATATTGAGGCTGTGGCGGTGTCCACGCTACTTCCTCTCCCTTACCGCCGGGTACGACGATCAACTGTCCCTCGCGCAGCTGTGCTCCCTCTTCGAGGTTGTTCCATTCGTTATACAAGACCTCTGGCTCCACCTCAAAGTCTGAGGCGATACTAGCCACCGTCTCTCCCTCGAGGACAGTATGATATACACCGTCCACCGGCGGGATGAACAACTCAAGTCCTAGCTGGATGAGCCAGGGGGCATCCTGAAGGGCCTCACGGTTGCTCCAGACGATTGTCTCCGGGGACAGGCTAAACCGAGAAGCGATGTCAAAGATGGTATCGCCTGGCTGAACGATGTAGGTGATGGTCTCGATACGCAGCCGATCCGGGATAACCGTATATGGAACAGGCAGTCGAGCAACAGTGTCGGCATCCGAGGGATAAGGCCAATTGGCTGATAGATCCACAGGTGGCGTTGGAGTGGCTTCCAAGTCCCTCGGAGATGTCATATTGAAGAAAGATGCGTCGTTGTCTGATGATCTGCCGATAGCAGCTTGAGGTGTTGGAACTCCTATGCCGCTGAGCGCAATAGTGATCAGGGTGAGAGCGAGTATGCTAAGGTGAGCTGTGGCGCGAGTGAGGAAAGGGCACTTAGTGCGCCAATCCACGCCTGTGCGCCATACTGCAACCATACACCCAGCCACGATGCGTAAGACAAGGGGGCGTGGGGAAGAGGGTGTGTCAGGTTCCGTATGGCGCTCCCTTTCGGTGGAGATCGGGAGAGATGAATCTTCCATAAGATTTAACCTGAGGTGCTGCAACGGTTGTCGCTAGCCTCATGGATGATTATACCATCAAAGGGATGGAACGACAACTTGCGCTCCTGTGCCAGTAGCCGTCGATTCCGGCCAAAACCAACGTGACAGGCAAGCATCTTTCCTATGCTGAGGACGTGTTAGGATGCGCAAATGGTGCTTGACCTAACAAGCGGCGAAGTGCGGGCATTGCTGCCTCGATCGCTCGTGCGCGGTGACTGATGCGATTCTTCTCTTCCTGAGGCAGTTGTGCCATCGTACAGCCGTGGCTGACCAGATAAAAGATTGGATCATACCCGAATCCGCCTCCTCCTGCTGGCTCGAAGGCAATGTGGCCCTCGCACACGCCTTCCGCGCTATCGAGTGCTCCCTCAGGTGTGGCAATGACGACCACGCAACGGAACCGAGCCGTGCGCTGTTCCCAGGGTACGTTCTCGAGTTGTGCTAGCAGCGCCGTGACTCGATCCGCGTCGTGCCCCGAGGCATAGCGAGCAGAGTGAATACCCGGAGCACCGTCCAAGGCATCCACTTCGAGCCCTGAGTCGTCTGCCAGGCTGGGTAGACCAGAGGCCAACGCATACGCTAGGGCCTTTTGCCGCGCGTTATCGGCGTAGGTGATGCCGTCTTCTGCAATCTCCACGTTGAGGCCAAGTTCCAACGGGAAACAGAGGTTCGCTCTCAGAGGTGCAAGCAGAAGTCGAAACTCACGCACCTTGCCTGGGTTTTGGGTGGCAACAAGTAGTCTCATCGTAGTCCCTCCTACACACAGGACATTAACACAATCCGGCCATTTTGGCAATCGCTACCCGACCAGACAGAGCCTTTCTGACCTGTTCCATACCATGTTATGTATACTAAAGGCAAAAATCTTGACTACAAGGGCTGATTGTGATATAATACATTTAATTGTGAGCAACTGAAAGCCCCGCCAGGTCGGGCGTAGCGGCGGGTTAACAGAAAGTGGTCGTGGAGACCCTTTTAGCCTACTGTCATGATTCGCTTCGACGTTTCTGCTCTCATTCAGGCCCGACTTGGCACGTCACTCGCCCTGCCTGTGGACACAGGACCCCAGTGTTTGACGGATCTGGAGGTCGGTTTTCTTCGTGGAACTCTCCGTGCGATCCGAGTTCAAGACGGCCTGCTTGTTCAAGGCGCTGTGGAATCGCAATTGGGGCTAGAGTGTGTCCGCTGTTTGGAATCCTTTGACTTCCCTGTCACTCTCGATCTAGAGGAGACATTTCGACTACCAGGCATACGCCCAAGCCAAGATGTGTTCTACAAGGTGAGCGATGACGGGTGGCTTGATCTAGCTCCCCTCCTGCGCGAACAGGCGTGGATAGCCATCCCCATGAAATCCCTCTGTCAGCCTGACTGCAAAGGGCTGTGTCCGGAATGTGGTGCAAACCTCAACCTCGAGGTGTGTACATGTGACCGTACGAAGGTCGATCCCCGGTTGGCGCTGTTGAAGGACTTGATGGAGTAGAAGACCTATGGATGTAGTTGGGGAACTGTTAGATAAGGCGGAGCTTCAGGGTTACCTGACTACGGACGATATCCTGGACTCATTGCCGGAGGCTGAGGAGACCCTGGAGCAATTGGAGGAAGTCTTTATTCTGCTACATGAGGCAGGGATCGAAGTAATCGATAGCAAGGCGGATACTGAGGTTGAGGAGGAACAAGGGCTAGATATTTCAGGCGGTGAATACGAGACGAGCGATGACATAAGCTACGACTTGAGTGGAATAGCCAGCGATGATACGGTGGGTTTGTACCTTCGGGAGATGGCTCGTGTGCCCCTCCTGAGGATTGAAGAGGAGGTCCGGCTGGCTAAGGCCCTCGAATCGGGACGCTTTGCTCAGAAGATTCTGAGCAATGATGGATCTGACCCAGTGAAGCGTCGAGAGCTTGAACAACAAATCGAGGAAGGACTGGCTGCACGCGAACACCTGATCAAGGCGAATACCCGCCTGGTTGTCAGCATCGCCAAGAAGTATATGGGGCGGGGTGTACCGTTCCTGGATCTGATTCAGGAGGGTAACCTCGGTCTGATGAAAGCTGTGGAAAAGTTTGATTACACCCGTGGCTATCGCTTCAGCACTTATGCCACATGGTGGATCCGGCAGACGATCACGCGGGCGATTGCTGACCAAGGACGTACGATTCGCGTGCCAGTCCACATGTCCGACCGCATTCGGCGGCTCTATAACACAGCTCGGGCACTTGAGCAGGAACACGGACGCCAGCCAACGCCGGAAGAGATCGCGGACGCGATGGATATGGAGCCGCGCAAGGTGCAGTGGATGCTGAGGGTCTCCTGGCGGCCATTGAGCCTGGAGCAGCCGGTAGGTGAGGAAGAGGACAGCGAACTTGGGAGTTTCATTGAGGATGATACGACTCCTACGCCGACTCAGAGTGCCTACCGGTACTTGCTTGGGGAGAAGATTGAGGAGATGCTGGCCACACTCCACCCACGTGAGGCGCGCATCCTACGACTCCGCTTTGGACTTGTTAACGGGCGCAGCCACACGTTGGAAGAAGTTGGCCAGAAGTTTGGGCTCACCAGGGAGCGCATCCGACAGATTGAAGGACGCGCACTACGCCGGCTGCGCCATCCGTGCCGCAGTCGTGAGTTGCGGGATTATTTGGGTTAGCGGAGTCAACATGGTACGCTATTGCTTCGCTATGATGATGTGCAGCCTGCCGTGGCGGGTAGGGGGGGAGGCTCTCTGCCCGCGATAGACCGTCGCGTGTCATCGGTCTCACGGCAAAACACCGCCAGCCTCGCTGGCGGTTTTCGTTTGTCGGAGCATATGTTACAATACTATCACGTGTGCTAAGGAGGAAAGACCATGTCCGAATATGTTCTCGTCGATATTGCCTGGCCTTACGCCAGTGCCAGGATCCATTCCGGCAATGTTACTGGCTCCCATCTACCCGGTGACATCTGCGCGCGCTATCATCGTCTCGCTGACGACCACGTGCTGATGGTCTCTGGTTCTGACTCGCATGGTACCCCCATCACCGTAGTTGCTGATAGGGAGGGCAAGTCTCCCCGCGAGGTCTTTGAGTACTTCCATAATGGTTTCCTGGAGTTGTTCCAGCGCCTGGGCATCAGCTATGATCTCTTCACTCATACCGACACGGAGAATCACCATCGTGTATCCCAGGACTTTTTCCTCACTCTGTTGGAGGGAGACTATCTCTACAGCCAGGTCCAGGAACAGATGTACTCTGAGACACAGGGGCGCTTCCTACCCGATCGTTATGTGGAGGGCACTTGCCCGGTGTGCGGATACGAGGATGCACGGGGCGATCAATGCGATAACTGCAACGCGCTGCTGGACCCGAAGGATCTGATCCACCCACGCAGTAAGGTTGATGGCAGCACGCCTGTGCTCCGGGAGACGGAGCACTTTTTCTTGGACCTCCCCAAACTGGCTCAGGCCGGGCTGTCCGAGTGGCTTCAGCAGGCCAAGGAACACTGGCGGCCCAACGTGATCAACTTTGCCCGTAACTACGTGGGGGAGGGACTGCAAGGTAGGCCCATCACTCGCGACCTAGAGTGGGGGATTCCCGTGCCTGTATCGGGATGGGAGGGTAAGTGTCTCTACGTCTGGTTCGAGGCGGTCATCGGCTACTTCTCCGCCAGCATCGAATGGGCCCATAATCAGGGAAGGCCAGAGGCCTGGAAGCACTGGTGGTACAATCCGACGGCCAAGACACTGTATTTCATCGGTAAGGACAATATCCCCTTCCACGCCGTCATCTGGCCAGCAGAGTTGATGGGAGTGGAGAGGCTCTATGAGGACGATCCTTCCAAGAGACTCAACCTGCCCTACGACGTGCCGGCCAATGAGTTTATGAACCTGGAAGGGAGAGGAATGTCCGGCAGCCGCAACTGGGCTGTGTGGATGGATGAGGCGCTGGATCGATACGATCCCGACGCATTGCGCTACTATCTGACAGTGGCCATGCCGGAGACCCGGGATACTGACTGGCTGTGGGATGATTTCGTGCGCCGCAACAACGATGAACTTGTGGCTACCTGGGGCAACCTGGTCAATCGTGCGCTGACGTTTGCCTACAAGCGTTTCGATGGCCAGGTACCGACACCAGGGCCGCTGGAGGATGTGGATACGCAACTGTTGACGCAGATTGAGAGCGGATTCGAACCCATTGGCCAGTTGATCGCTGGTTGCAAGTTCCGGGCTGCGCTGCGCGAAGCGATGGCGCTGGCCCGTGAGGCCAACCGTTATCTGGAGGAGAAGGGCCCCTGGTTCCAGATCAAGGAGAGTCCGGAGACGGCTGGCACGACCATCTACGTAGCGCTCAGGGCCATCGATTCGCTGAAGGTCCTCTTTGCACCTTTCCTGCCCTTCTCGTCCGAGCGGCTGCATCAGTACCTGGGCTACGAAGGACCACTGTTTGGCAGATCGTACACGGCCACCTTTGAGGAGGAAGGGGGGCGGGTCCACGAAGCATTGTGCTACGATCCAAGTGAGGCGACCGGCGAGTGGAAGGCCAGCGAGTTGCCACCTAACCAAGCGTTGCGCCGACCCAAACCGTTGTTCAGGAAATTGGATGAAAGTGTGAGCTCGGAAGAGCGAGCGCGGTTGGGACTAGCAGAGGTTTGACATTTCTTGGGTCGGAGAGTAGAATGGCAAAGAAGAGAGGAGGAGGACAAAGATGAACAAAAAGACCCTTGGCGTGTTGATTATGTTAGCTGTGGCGACCCTGGCATGTACCTGTAACCTCCTGCCGGGAGGAGGAGAGGAAGAAAAGGCAGCCCCTACTTCACCTCCAGAGGATATCATCTTCCAAGATGATTTCGGCGACTCGGGTTCTGGGTGGGAAGTGGGAGAATACGACTTTGGCTTCGTGGGCTACAGGGAGGGTGTCTATTTTGTGACCGCCACCGTTATTGAGACAGCGATGTGGGGGGTGGCTAACCGCTCCCTTGACAATCTGATCATCGAGGTGGATGCCACTCAGGTCTCGGCTGGACCCGACAGCGACAATGCCTACGGAGTAGTATGCCGGGAGGATGGCGACGCCAATGGGTATTACCTGCGTATTTCTGGGGACGGTTACTACAGCATCGCCAAGTCCGAGGGTCGGGAGCTCAGCGAACTTGTAGGTTGGACGGAATCGAGCGCCATTCGTAAGGGAAATGCGACCAATCACATCCAGGCGATATGTAACGGCTCTACCCTGGAGCTATCTGTCAACGGGCAACATCTGGCGGCTGTTGAGGATGGGACGCATGCCTCGGGGGACATTGCCTTCACAGCGACGACCTACGAGGACGAGGCGACAGAGGTGCACTTCGACAACTTGGTGGTGCGGAAGCCATAGGGGGGGACAGATCCTGTTTCGAAAGCGACTCTGTCTTGATGGGGGAGTCGCTTTTTCTTTGGCAGTGTGGTTGCAGCTTGGGGCGACTTGTGGTATCCTTCGCGCTGGATACTCGTTGCTGTAGGCTGGACACTCCCTGGTTATGGCTGCTGCCCCCGCTCGCAGTGTCCAGCATACAGCGTGCGTATCCACCAACACAACATTCCTTACCAAGACTATCTGAGGAGTAATATGGCACGCTTACATGAATATCAAGGCAAGGCGCTCCTAGCACAGAAGGGTATTCCTATCCCACAGGGTCGGGCGGTCAGCACGCCCGACGAGGCGCGAGAAATCGCGGCCGAAATTGGCGGACCAGTCGTGGTCAAGATCCAAGCCTGGGTGACCGGTCGGGCCAGCCTGGGGGGTATTCGTTTCACCGGGACACCTGACGAGGCGGCACGGGCGGCCGCCGACATGTTGGGGATGCAGGTCGGCGGCTTCACCGTCGAGAAAGTGATGGTGGAGGAGAAACTCTCTATCGAGCGCGAGTTCTACGCTGGTGTCATCGTCAGTGACAGCGAACGAGCGCCGGTGGCGATGTTTTCCAGCGTCGGTGGCACTGGCATTGAGGAGATCGCGCGGCAGCATCCTGACGCGGTCGCCAGCACTGTGGTGGATGTTGAACACGGGTTGCGAGATTATCAGGCCCGCAACTTGGTTCGGCGTACGGGTGTCCACGGACGCCTGCAGCTAGACCTGGCTGGCCTGCTTGTGAAGCTCTACGATGTGGCACGTGCGTGGGAGGCTCGGGCTGCCGAGATCAACCCGCTGGTGCTGACGACCGAGGGCAAACTGATAGCTGCTGACTGCCGCGTCACGGTGGATGATTACGCCGTCTTCCGCCACAAAGACCTGGGTATCACTTTCGCCCGTGAGCTGGATCGCCCGCCGATGGAGCTGGAGCGCATCGCCTATGCCGTCGAAGAGGGAGACTATCGGGGCACCTTCTATTTCATCCAGATGATCGATGACTTTGAGCGGGGCGAGGGGGTCGTCGGCTTCCACGGCGCGGGGGGTGGCGGCTCAATGATGAGCATGGACGCGGTGATCAACGAGGGATTCCGTATCGCCAACTTTGTGGATACATCGGGCAATCCCCCCGCCAGCAAGGTCTACCGGGCTGCTCGCATCATCCTCAGTCAGGGCCCAATTGATGGTTACTTTGGCTCCGGCTCCGGAGTAGCTAGCCAGGAGCAGTTTCACTCCGCCCGAGGGTTGGCCAAAGCGTTTTTGGAGGAGCCGTTGGCGGTGCCGGCCGTCATCCGGCTGGGCGGCAACGCCGAGGACAAGGCGGTGGAGATCCTGGAGCGGGTCAACGGCCACGTCCCCGCCCCGGTGGAAGGATATAAGAAGGACGACTCTCCCCGCTTCTGCGCGCACCGGCTCAGGGCATTGCTGGAGAGCTACGCACCCCCAGCAGAGGTGCTCTCCGGGCGCGAGAAACCGGCCGCCGCTGCGCCCTACAGCTTTGAGACAGTGACCGGGGGCACAGTGACATACGACCACGCTGTCTGTGCCACCTGTGAAAGCAAAGTGTGTGTGGCGGAATGTGTGCCACAGATTCTCACGCTTAACGAGGATGGCTGTCCGGTGCTCAACATCACATCGGAGGAGGCGAGGAAAGGTCGTTGCATCGAATGCCTGGCCTGTGATGTGGAGTGCTACTTCCGCGGGGCAGGTGGAGGGCATGTGGAATTGCCCATTCCGGGGCTGGAGGAATATCGAGAGGAGCGACGGTAGAGATGTCCATTCTCATTGACGAAACCAAGCGGGTCATTGTGCAGGGCATCACGGGGCGCGAGGGCAGTGCCCGTGCCAAGTTGATGAAGGAGTACGGCACCGACATTGTCGGTGGGGTAACGCCGGGTCGAGGTGGTCAGGAGGTCGAGGGATTGCCCGTCTTTGATACCGTCGAGGAGGCATGGGAAGAACTGGGGCCTATCGATGTGAGCGTGCTGTTCATCCCCGCGCCCTTGGTTCGGAGCGCGGCGCTGGAGGCGATCGCTGCGGGGATCAAGCTGCTGGTCATTGTACCCGACCGCGTTCCCATCTACGATGTGCTGGAGATAGCCAAGGCGGCGGATAGCGCTGGGGCAAAGTTCGTTGGCCCCAATACACTGGGAGTGCTAAGCCCCGACAAGGGGGTGCTGGGGATGATCGGTGGGCGAGCGGTGTCGGCCCGATCATGGTTCTTCCCCGGTCCGGTGGGCGTCTGCTCCCGTTCTGGCGGGATTACCTCCTCGATGGCCTACTACCTGGCGCAGGAGGGCATCGGCGCAACCACTCTGATCCACGTGGGCGGTGATGCCGTCGTCGGGCTGCCACTACCAGAGGTAGTGCGTCTCTTCCAGGCCGACCCAGAGACGAGAGCCGTCGTGATGTTCGGCGAGATTGGCACCAGTCAGGAGGAACGGGTGGCCGATCTGATCGAGCGTGGGGAGGTGACCAAGCCTGTGGTTGCCTACATCGGGGGGAAAGGTGCCAAGAGTGGCACCCGTTTCTCGCACGCCGGGGCGATCATCGAGGGTGGGCGAGGCACCCGCGAGGGGAAGGTGGCCCGACTGCAGAAGGTTGGCGTGCACATGGTGGAGGATTTTGGGGATATTCCCGTGGTGACCAAGGAAGTGCTTGCGGGGATAGACGTCCTGTAGATGTCGCGCCGTGTAGCGCGCGCAGGCTTTTGGAGAATAGGAGTAATCGATGAGCGACTTGCATTGGAACACCGCGATCACCTCCATTCAGCCCAACGAGGTCCGACTGCGGGGGTATCGAATAGATGAGCTGATGGGCTGCGTGACCTTCGGGCAGGCGGTCTACCTGGCACTGAAGGGAGAACTTCCCTCGCCGGAGGTCGGCCGGTTGATGGATGCGATGCTGGTCTCCTCGATAGACCATGGTGCGACGCCTCCCTCGGCACTGGCCGCGCACACGGTCGCTTCTACCGGCGCGACGCTGAACGCCAGTATCGCCGCCGGTGTGCTCTCTATCAACCGTTATCACGGTGGGGCTATTGAGGGCTGCATGCGGCTTATTCTCGATGCAGTGGATCGGCTTGACGGAGATCATTCTCCTGCCGAGGTGGCGGTCGAAGTATTGGCCGAACTGAGGGCGCAGAACAAGCGTGCTCCTGGTTTTGGCCATCGTGTCCACACCGACGACCCACGCACGAAGCGACTGCTGGCCCTGGCTGATGAACTACGGGTCAGCAGCAACGGTATAACGATGGCGCGCGCCTTTGAGAAAGCCCTGGAGGAGAGCCTGGGGCGACGACTGCCACTTAACGTGGACGGGGCATTGGCGGCGCTTCTGGTGGACCTGGGTTTCCCTCCCGAATTGGGAAACGCTTTCTTCATCATCGCCCGTGTCACCGGCCTGGCGGCCCATGCTCACGAGGAGATGACCCGTCAGCGTCCGATGCGACGTATCCATCCGACCGATCACGAGTACGATGGGCCGGCGCCGCGGGAACTGGCGTGAGAGACGCGCAAGTTTGGGGTTAGTAGAGGGGGTTAGAGAGTGAGTAGAGAGTTCATAGAAACGATCTTTGCTCGGCGCAGCATTCGCAAGTACGAATCCGAGCCGGTCAGTGAGGCGGACATCAAGACGCTGTTGGAGGCGGCTATGGCAGCCCCTTCGGCCTCGAACCGCAAGCCGTGGCGATTCATTGTCGTGACCGAGCGCCAAACGCTGGACGCCCTGGCCGAGGCTCATCCCCACGGCAAAATGCTCTTCGAGGCGACGTTGTGCATCTCTGTATGTGGCGACTTGACCGAGATGGAGCGTTATTGGGTGCAGGACTGCTCTGCTGCTACCGAGAATCTGCTTCTGGCGGCTGTTGGATTGGGACTCGGTGCGGTCTGGCTTGGCGTCTATCCTAAGCAAGATCGAGTTGCCGCTGTGCGCCAGGTGCTTGATATCCCAGAGCATATCACGCCACTCAACCTGATCTCGATCGGTCACCCGGCGGAGACGAAGGAGCCACGCACGCAGTACGATCAGACGCGCGTGCATCGTGAGCGGTGGTAGGACCCTACTGCGGGGCACAAGTCGGGCGAATAAAGGGCGTGGACGTACGACGGTTCATCGAGTGGGCGAGAGAGACGCGAGCGCTGGTTGAGATTGAGCGCACTGTTGACCCAGACCTGGAACTGGCGCGTGTGATGTACGCCCTTGATGGCAGGCCAGTGCTGTTCCGCGATCTCACCGGTTTCTCCGACTGGCGCGCTGTCGCCGGGGTGTGCGCCCAGCGCCAGCATTTTGCGGCGGCGCTGGGCTGCAAGGTGCCCGATTTGGTCCACCGGGTGGCGGACGCGTTGGCTCATCCGACGCTACCACCAATGCTCGACGCGGGTCCTTGCCAGGAGTGTGTTGAGAGAGAGGTGGACCTGACCTCCCTACCCATCCCGCGCTATCACCCCGAGGATGGCGGGCGCTACGTCACGGCGGGTGTGGTTGTCATCAAAGATCCTGACCTTGGGCGCAATATCTCATTTCACAGGCTGATGTTGCTGGATGGGCACCACTTTGTCGCCCGTTTCGTCGAGGGGCGAGGGATCCATACGGCGTTGGGCAAGGTCACAGAGGATTTACCCGTCGCTATCGCTATAGGCTGTCCCATCCATGTACTGCTGGCAGCGGCGATGAGCCCATCCAAAGGGGTGGACGAATTGAGTATCGCCCACGCCATATCCCCAACCCCACTGGTACGGTGCCAGACGATAGACCTGGAGGTGCCGGCAGAGGCGGAGTTGATCTTGGAGGGCCGTATCACCCGCGCACAAGTTGATGAAGGGCCATTTCCTGACCTGACGGAGACTATGGACATTGTGCGTCGCCAGCCGGTGATCGAGATCGACTATGTCACCCATCGCCAGGAACCGATCTTCCACGCCCTTCTCCCCGGCGGCGCGGAACACAAGAACCTGATGGGCATGCCTCGGGAACCGACCATATTCGCCCGTGTTGACGAGGTCTGCCGTTGCACTGGAGTCTACATCACGCCAGGAGGCACCTCTTGGTTGCACGCAGTGGTGCAGATCGAGAAGCAGCACGAGGAGGATGGGCGTAACGCGATTGAGGCCGACTTCCAAGGGCACACCTCGCTCAAACATGTCGTTGTGGTGGACACGGATGTGGATATCTATGATAGCGCTGACGTAGAATGGGCCATCGCTACCCGTTTCCAAGCCGACCGAGACCTGGTGATCCTCACTGATCAGCCAAGCAGCAGCCTCGATCCCTCGGCCACCCAGGTGCCGGGACGGAAGGCGCGCACCACCAAAATGGGGCTGGACGCTACAGCACCGTTGGGCGAGTCAAGGCGGAAGTACGAGCGGGCACGGTATGAACTGGTAGATCTATCACAATATGGTGTGAGGGACAAAACGTAGAGAGAAGACTGCTTGCATGATGACCTGTTTTGGTGTATCATAACTTAAGACTGCGCCGACAAAGTCCGGACATGTTTGAGCGAAATTGATGGATCTAGGGCCAAGGAAGTACGAGGAGGGTGACAATGGACATCATCAAAGTCGCGGCCAGTTCTCGCTCGACCGCAGTGGCTGGTGCCATTGCAGGAGTGATGCGGGAGAGGGGACAGGTGGATGTGCAGGCCATCGGTGCTGGAGCGGTCAATCAGGCGATAAAGGCGGTGTGTATCGCTCGCGTCTACCTGGAGGAGGATGGCATTGACATTGTTTGCGTGCCTATGTTCGTCGAGGTGCAGATTGACGACCAGGAGAGGACGGCGGTGCGGTTAAGTATTCAGCAACGATGGAGCGACGTCGAAACCGGCTAGACTTGCATATCCACAGCACAGCCTCCGACGGTGAGTTTACTCCGTCGGAGGTTGTTCGTTTGGCACTGGCACACGAATTGGACGCGATCGCCCTCACAGATCACGATACGCTGAGCGGGGTGGCCGAGGCCCAGCAGGCAGCGGTCGGCACCGAGTTGGAGGTCATCGCTGGTGTAGAGATCAACTCCGAGGGTGAGTGGGGTGACCTGCACTTTCTGGGGTACTATATTGACCTGGAGAATGCCCAACTGCAGGAGCGACTGCAAGCATTGAGGGACGCGAGGGTCGAGCGGGCGCGCAAAATGCTTGGGCGACTGCGCGATATGGGGATGACGCTGGGGTGGGAGGCGATACGGGCTCTGGCCGGCGGCGACAGCATCGGTCGACTTCATGTGGCGAGGGCCTTGCTCGATCGGGGCTATGTCAGAACAATTCAGGAAGCATTTGATCGCTTTATCGGACGCGATGGTCCGGCGTACGTCCCGCGTCTGCGGCTGACACCGCCAGAGGTTATCGGAACCATCACTGAGGCTGGAGGGATACCGGTGATCGCGCATCCGGTACACTCCGGGCCAGCGGCGGTGGAACGGATACCGGAGTTCGCCAACTATGGGTTGCGTGGGGTGGAGGTGTACTATCCACACCATTCCTCCGAGGATATCGAGATGTTGCTTAGGCTTTGCCGGGACTACCGGCTGCTGTTCACAGGAGGGTCAGATTTCCACCACGGACAGCGTGTGCGAGAGGGGGTAGCGTTGGGCTCTGTCTTTGTGCCGTGGGAGTGTGTTGAGCATCTGCGACGGACTGCTGAGCAGCTCCAAGCTGCCAGTGCAGAATGACAGTGCTGAGCCAAGAACTCTTTCTATACCGCCTGACGGTGTTCACCGGTGAGGAAGGTCGAGCATCAATATCTCCAGGGTGAGGCGCGGGTTTGCATTTCGACCTAGCCTATCGCGCGCGCTGCGCAGGGCTTGTACCACGGCTGCACTTTTCTCCACCCTGAAGCGATCCGCGTATTCCAGCAGTGCGCTCCGGCGATCTACGTTGGTCAGTGGGGTGTTTGCCCGACCAGCCAGCATCATCACGTCCCGCCACCAACTGATCCACAGGTCGAGCGTCTCCTGGATGGCGACTGCATTGCGGGCCAGCTTGTCGGCATAGCGGAAGCGCTCGGCGATAGAAGCACCGACAAGGTTGTCTAGATCATCCAAGCACTGTGCGCGGCGCTGAAAGGCAGTCCTGTCGCCAAGCGCGCGCACTGCCCAGCCCAGCCGCCCGCCCGAAAGGTGAGACAGGAGTTCGGCTGGCTCTGGCTCCGCGTTCCAGTGTTCGACGAGAGCCTGTTCTACAGTTGCTACAGGCAGTGGGCGCAGGGGGATTTGCTGGCAGCGCGAGACGATGGTGGGAAGGAGATGGTCGGCATCGTTGGCCACCACCGCCAGCACGACGTAGGGGGGGGGCTCTTCCAGGGTCTTGAGCAGCGCATTGGCGGCGGAGGTTGTGGCTTCTTCGAAGCGCCGTAGGATGGCTACCCGCCATCGGGCCTCAACCGGGGTGAGATTGAGTTGACTCTGAAGGTTGCGCACCTGTTCAATCTTCAGGCTCGCGCCAACTTGTTGGGATTCCACGATGTGCAGGTCAGGGTGATTACCGCCAGCAGTCAGACGGCAGGCACGACATATGCCACAGGGTCGCCCCTCCTCACTCTGGCACAGTAAGGCAGCAGCTAGAGCTCGTGCCAGCGTCGTCCTGCCCACACCTGGCGGACCGGTGAACAGATAGGCGTGGGATACACTGTCAGAGGTTACGGATTGTCGCAGGAACCTCACGGCCCATTCATGCCCGACGACGCCCCAGGTAGTATGTTTGGTTTCCATCGTGTTCACTGATTCTATCAGGAGGAATTGTAACACAGTAGACGGCCCTTGCAAAATGGTGACGAGATGGTATAATCTAATCGGTTCGGGCGGTTAGCTCAGATGGCCAGAGCGCCACGTTGACATCGTGGAGGTCACAAGTTCAAGTCTTGTACCGCCCACCTCGAACCGGCTGGCGGTCTTGCTGGCCGGTTTTCATTTGGGGGATCAGTTTAGGGCCCGCTGGTCCTTCAGGCGGGTGCGCGTTTGTCAAATCCATAAACTGTTGTATAATCTCATGTCAGGGATCTTTTCACATAGCTATGAGGATAGGGCAATCGCATTTGGCCCACTTGCTTGGCTAAGCGACCAGCGAGAAGTCATCCTGAGCCAGTCGAAGGATGGGTTCGAGCGGGTTTCGCGACGATAAGGCCGCAAAAGCCATCTTTCGACAAGCTCAAGATGACTTTTGCTAATTCCAAGCCCATAATAAAATTGCTTGACTTCCAAATGCAATGGCCCTAGCTGTGAGGATATATCCCCTTCGAGTTGGAATACAGCGGTAGTACGCTATGGGCGGTGTCGGTGCTCTCTCAGCTTAAGGTACTGCCACTAGCGACGGGCTGTCGGTGATGTCCTAGTACTCGTTCATCAACAACTTTGGGATATGGCACGCCGATCCAGGCGAACAATCGCCGCGAGAGTTGCTTTTGGACGAGTGCCGAGTGGAACTGGGAGGTAGTTGAGTATGCGGCGTCGCTTCCGCATTCTGGTCATAGACGATCATCCTGATGTGTTGGCGTTGCTGCGGGCTACGCTGACTTCTGAGGGCTTCGATGTCGTGACGGCCCAAGATGCGCTCACAGGACTACGTGCCGCCTATGAGAGCCACCCTGATGCGATTCTGTTGGACGTGATGATGCCAGATATGGACGGCTTTGAAGCGTGCCGTCGCCTGCGAGAGATGACAGATGTGCCCATAATTTTCGTCACAGCCAAAGGCACCATTGAGGACATCGTCCATGGTCTCTCACTGGGGGCTGACGACTATGTGGTCAAACCCTTTGAGCGCTCAGAGTTGACAAGCCGCCTGGCAGCTTGCCTGCGTCGGTCAGGAGAGCGCACTTCCGAGGCAGGCGATTACCTGTTCCCCGCCGAGTCTGTCGTACTCGACTGTGACCGCCACGAGTTGGTGGTAGGAAATCGGACGGTGTATCTGACTCCCAAGGAGTTCGAGGTGCTTCGGTTGTTGATTCGCCACACAGGTAAGGTGCTCAGCACCGATGCCATCTTGACCAGGGTGTGGGGTCCTGATTGGATCGGTGAGCCGGACCTGGTGAAACAGTATATGTATCGACTGCGGCGGAAAATCGAGGAGGACCCCAGTGAACCTCGGTATCTTCACACAGTTCGGGGTGGAGGGTATTATTTCGATGCCGAGGACCTGCTTTAGCTCTCCATGATGGTGCTCATATACCCCCTTTCTCATAGAAGGGGGCTTTTTTTTTGGCCTTTCTTGACCTGTTCTTTACCTTTCCCATACGGCCTTCTGATATATTGAAAGTGGATCAGGGGCTTTCTTTGGATCTGTTTAAGGACGGGCGAGTTTTACGATGGTACATCGATAGGGGTAAGAAGATGAACGAGAAGGTACTGATAATCGATGACGATCCTGGATTGCTTACTCTTCTGCAGCTTGGGCTAGAGCGTGATGGATTCATGGTCATCACGGCGGAGAGCGGCAAGGAAGGGCTCCGGCGGGCATACGAAGCACGTCCTGATGTCATTGTCCTGGACATCATGATGCCGGACATGGATGGCTGGGTTACATGCCAGCGACTTCGGAGTATGTGTGATACTCCAATCATTATGCTTACTGCCAGGGCGGATCAGGCAGATGTTCTTAAAGGCCTTGCTTTGGGTGCTGATGACTATGTTACCAAGCCGTGCAGTTTCGATGAGTTGAAGGCCCGTATCCGTACCGTTCTTCGCCGGGCTAGAGCAGGTTCAGACGAGGACTGGCGGGCCGTATATGATGATGGCGTGTTGCACATCGACCTTGAAGATGGGGCAGTCATGCGGGATGGAGAGCCGCTCCATCTCACGCCGATTGAGTCTCGCCTGCTGATGTATTTGGTCAGTCAGAAGGGGCGGATTGTACCCCACAAGGAACTGCTTGTCAGTATATGGGGACCGGAATACGCGGAGGAGCTGAGCTACCTGAGCGTGTACATAAGGTATCTACGGCGGAAGATTGAACAAGATCCATCCAATCCGCGCTACATTCGGACACGTTGGAGAATGGGGTACTACTTCGCGGGGGATGGGGGCTTTCGAGAAAAGTCGGAAGAAGCGCTGAATTGACGAGTTGGTTCCGTGGCTTTTGGGAGAACACGGGCTACATTGGAGTTGACAGCAACAGAGAACAAGTTATAATAGCATTACAGTTTGTGAATGTAACGCGTTGACCGGGACGAGTACTGACCTGTGAAGGTCTCAGAGAGAGGAGGTCACCAGCTGCAAACCTCCTCGACCGGACGGTTGGGAAAACCCCCCGGGAGTGAGTCCCTCAAATCACCTGCGATATCAGCCGCGGGAGTGAGAGTATGGGGCTCCGGCTAAGGCCCGTTATCCCCTCAGAGTGCGGCAACAGTTGTTGCTTGGAACTTGGGTGGAACCACGTGGAGACCCCCGCGCCCCAAGGCGCGGGGGTCTTTATTGTGGCACAAAGGCAGGCAGAAAGTGAGGCAGAGAAATGGTTAAACAGAAGCACGAAGCGGATTATTTGCATCGTTTGCGTCACTCGACATCGCACGTGATGGCCCAGGCGGTGCTGGAGATGTTTCCTGAGGGCAAAATTGCCATTGGTCCGCCTATCGAGAACGGTTTCTACTACGACTTTGATTTGCCCCGACCGCTCACGCCGGAGGACCTGGAGAAAATCGAAGCTCGTATGCGAGAGATCGTTGCTGAGGGGCATGAATTCTCCTATCGGGAGATAGACGAGGGTGAGGCCCGTCGGTTGTTTGCTGATCAGCCCTATAAGTTGGAGCTGATTGACGGCATTCTCTCTGCCGGGATGGACGAGTATGGTGAGCCGCTGGAGGAAGCACCAAAACTCTCGATCTACCGGAGCGGCCCGTTTGTAGATCTATGCCGGGGGCCGCACGTGGATAGCACGCGGGAGATCAACCCCGATGCGATCAAGTTGCTCAACGTGGCTGGGGCCTACTGGGGCGGAGACGAGCGGCGGCCGATGCTCCAACGTATCTACGGCACAGTCTGGGAGACGGCGCAGCAACTGGAGGAGTTCCTGGCCTGGCGGGAGGAGGTGGAGAAGCGGGACCATCGACGGCTGGTGAAAGACCTGGACCTGCTCAGCTTTCACGGCGAGGCTGGTGCGGGATTGGCCTACTGGCATCCGAAGGGCGGACAGATTCGTGTCCTTATCGAGGATTACTGGCGCAAGCGGCACTATGACGGTGGTTATGAGATAGTTTTCTCACCGCACATTGGTCGTGCGTCGCTATGGCAGACGTCTGGGCATCTCGATTTCTACAAAGACGGTATGTATAGCCCTATGGACGTCGATGGGCAAGACTACTACATCAAGCCGATGAACTGCCCGTTCCACATCATGATCTACAAGTCGCAGATGCGCTCGTACCGCGAACTGCCCCTGCGCTGGGCCGAGTTAGGTACGGTCTATCGCTATGAACGCAGCGGTGTGTTACATGGCCTGCTACGGGTGCGCGGCTTTACCCAGGATGACGCCCATATCTTTTGCACGCCGGAACAGATCGAGGATGAAATCTTGCGCGTGTTGGATTTCAGCCTGGATCTACTGCGAGGCTTTGGCTTTGAGGAGTTCAAGATCGAGCTGAGTGTGCGCGATCCTGATAAGCCGGAGAAGTACGCTGGCGCTGACGCGATGTGGGAACAGGCTGAGGCGTCGTTGGTCAGGGCGTTGGAGGCCCGCGACCTGCCCTATGAGCGGATGGAGGGCGAGGCGGTATTCTACGGCCCCAAGATTGACATCAAGATCAAGGACGCACTGAGACGCGCCTGGCAGTGCACAACAATTCAGTTTGACTTCAATCTGCCTGAGCGATTCGATATGACATACATAGGTGAGGATGGTAAGGAACACCGCCCCTATATGGTGCACCGAGCCTTATTGGGCAGCCTGGAGCGGTTCTTTGGCGTTCTCGTGGAACACTACGGCGGTGCCTTCCCAGTGTGGTTGTCACCGGTTCAGGCGGTGGTCATCCCCATCGCTGACCGTCACGTGGACTATGCCAACTCCATGGCGGAGCGGTTGCGAGCGGCCGGGTTACGGGTGGATGTGGATGACTCGGGTAATCGCATGCGAGCCAAGATCCGGGATGCGCAGATGCAGAAGGTGCCATATATGCTTGTCATTGGCGATCGTGAGGCAGAGGCTGAGCAGGTGAACCTGCGGTTGCGCGATGGGAATGTGCCTGGTGCTATGTCGGTGGGTGAATTCGTCGCATTGGTGGAGGAAGCGGTGGCGGACAAGCGGCTGCTATGATTGGTAGGGATGAGCGGGCAGGGCTTGCGCCCTGTCTTTTTCTCCCGCAATCCGTTCAAGTTACATCAACTGGGATGAGGCGAGGTGCCCTTAAACTCTACATCCCCCCACTCTGGCCGAACCTGGTGGAGCGCCGACGCCTGACCGAGCGGTTGGAGGAGGGACGGTGATCTACGAAGGCGCAGAGGATGGTTCGCCTATCACTGTGCTCACCAGTCCGGTTGTTGACCAGGCTGCCTTGCGCGGCCTTCTGACCAAGATCTGGGACCTGAACCTGACACTGGTTTCCGTGACTCGGATCGAGACAAGCACGGAGTGAATGGGAGGAGAATCAAATGAGCGATATGGTCCAATCATTTGACGAACTGATCGCAGAGCAACAGTCGTACGCCGGAGGCAAGGGCGGGGCACTAGCCCGACTCTATCAGGCGGGTTACCCAGTGCCGAACGGGTTTGTCATCCTGTCCACCGCTTTTGTAGACGACGAACTGACGCCTGAAGCCTGGACACAGGTCCAGATGTATCTCAGTCACCTACGTGGGAGTGGCGGGGAGGCGGGCACGCCACGTCCGCTGGCATTTGCCGTGCGCTCGTCTGCGATGAGCGAAGATTCAGCTCAGGCTTCGTTTGCTGGCGAGTTCGAGACGGTGCTGAACGTACAGACCGACGAGGAGATTCGCCGGGCCATCCACACGGTGTACCACTCACGGCGAAACGAGCGTGTACGAGCCTACAGTCAGGCCAAAGGCATGAGCGCAGAGCACGAGATCGCCGTCGTGGTTCAGCAGTTGGTGCGCGCAGAATGCTCCGGCGTGTTGTTCACGGCCAACCCGGTCACGGGCCAGCGCGATCAGGCCATGATCAGCGCGGCCTGGGGTCTGGGTGAAGCCATCGTGGGCGGACTGGTGACGCCGGACACGCTCATCGTGGATAAGGCGACCGGTCGCGTAATCACCCGCGAGACGGCCGACAAGGAGGTGATGACGGTGCTCCGTGGGAGCGGCACAGAAGAGCAACCCGTTCCGGAGACAAAGCGCCAGGCCCCCGTGCTGTCCGACGAACAGGCCGCCGAACTCGCAGGGTTGGGCGCGCGGATCGAAACGCTCTACGGCATGCCCATGGATATCGAGTGGACGCTGGCCGAGAAGCAGTTTGCCATCGTCCAGGCTCGACCGATCACTGCCCTGCCCGAACCTGAACCCTCCGCCCCAACCGAGTGGAAGCTGCCGGAGGACAAGTACGTTGCTATGCGCAACAACATCATTGAACTGATGGCTGACCCGCTCACACCTCTGTTTGGCACGTTGGGCCTGGCTGCTATCAACGCCAGCATGGAGCGGCTGTTGTCCGGCTTTTTCGGCAAGCCAAGTATGGTATTGGACGAGCCCATTATCACTGTCAATGAATATGCCTACTACAATGGCTCGTTGACGCCTGGCCAAATCATGCAGATACTCTTGGGCAGTGTCGGAATCATGAAGCGCATGTTCACCGGCTCGGTCGAGCGGTGGACCGAGGTGGGACGCCCGCGCTACGTCGCCACTGTGGAGCGCTGGCAGGCCACACGCTGGCGCGAGCTACCGGCCACCGAACTCCTGGACGCAGCGCGCGAGCTGGCGGAAGCGGCGATTGACGCCTACGGGGCGCTGGTGTCCGGCGTCATTCCGGCGGCTTGGATCACCGAGGGCTTGTTCACCGTCGTCTACAATACGTTGATCAAACGGCGCGACGATCCAACAGCGCCCACCTATTTGATGGGATTCGACAGCATGCCCATCCGCGCTGAGAAGTCGCTGTACGATCTGGCCGAGTGGGTCCGTACGCGCGCAGGACTGGCCGCTTGCTTGAGTAACACGCCGACATCGCAGCTCGCCGCCCAACTTGAGGACGGCCAAACGCCACCGGGCGTGGACGCAGGCGACTGGCGTGAGTGGCAGAGCTGCTTCCAAGCGCATTTGAGGCAATATGGACACACCATCTACAATCTCGACTTTGCCAACCCCGTGCCTGCCGATGATCCAACGCCGCTGCTGGAGACGTGCAGGCTGTTCATCAGCGGTCAGGGGACCAACCCGCACGCGCGCCAGCAGGCCACCGCTGAGCGGCGCGAGCAGGCGACGCAAGCCGTGCAAAAACGGCTGAGGGGACTACGCCTGAAGCTCTTCCACAGGTTCCTCGCGTCAGCACAGCGCTACGCCCCTCTGCGCGAAGATGGGCTGGCTGATGTGGGTCTGAGCTACCCCTTGCTGCGGCAGATGTTCCGCGAGGTGGGCCGCCGCTTTGCCGAGGGCGGGATGATCGAGAGGCCGGATGACATCTTTTGGCTGAACCAGGATGAGGTGGAGCAGGCCGCAGTTGGGCTGGATCGCGGCGAGACTCTGGATCACCTGAGCGCGACCATCCCGCAGCGCAAAGCGGCCTGGCGCGCCGCCAAGCGCGTCACGCCGCCGATTATGCTTCCGCAAATCAAAATCCTGGGAATCGACATGGAGGGAATCAAGACGGCGCGGGCGAGGCGAC
>Ga0180438_10003177_pt1 | contig 25266 bp, 21 predicted proteins | sample SS_ome_12_FD_132455 | JGI IMG/M metagenome (GOLD analysis project Ga0180438, IMG submission 132455) | Hypersaline lake sediment archaeal communities from the Salton Sea, California, USA - SS_3_D_2 metaG | ecosystem: Environmental > Aquatic > Non-marine Saline and Alkaline > Hypersaline >... | reverse complement strand
CGCGTCTACCTGGAGACGCCGTCTACAGACAATCCAGAGGGTATCATCCCCCAGACCTCCTACCAGATGCCTGAGGGCAGTGTGTTCATCCCCAAGCTCTATAACACGGTCAAGACGCTGGCCCAGGTGGAGGACGTAGACTATTTCGTGCCCGGTTGCCCACCGCAGTCGCCACAGATATGGGCGGTTATCGAGGCCACCCTGAATGGCGGACTCCCACCGAAGGGGAACGTGGTGGGAGCGAATGAGAAGACGGTCTGCGATGAGTGCAAGCACAAGCGAGAGGAAAAGCACATCGAGAGGTTCTACCGTCCCCACGAGATCATCCCTGACCCTGAACGCTGCCTCTTCGACCAAGGGATTATCTGCGCAGGACCGGCGACACGAGGCGGCTGTGGTGCGCTTTGTCCCAGCGTGAACATGCCCTGTCGGGGTTGCTATGGCCCGCCCCCCAACCTGACTGACCAGGGTGCCGCGCTTCTCTCGGCGGTGGCTTCGGTGGTGGATGCCGACACTGAGAAGGACGCTGCGCGCATCGTAGGCGAGATCGTGGACCCGGTGGGCACCTTCTATCGGTTTGGGCTACCGGCTTCGTTGTTGCACCGTGCGAAGCTTGACTGAAAAGGGAGAGCAGCATGAAGAAAATCAGCATTGATCCGATCACTCGCTTAGAGGGCCATGGGCGGGTGGATATCTTCCTCGACGAAGAGGGGAATGTCGCCAATGCGTATCTCGTCATCCCTGAGCTACGGGGATTCGAAAAGTTCGCCGAAGGTCGGCCGGTGGAAGAGATGCCGCGCATCACCCCTCGCATCTGCGGTGTCTGCCCTGAGGCGCACCACATCGCCTCGGCCAAGGCCTGCGATGCTGTCTATCACGTCGATGTACCCCCAACCGGCAAGAAACTGCGCGAACTGCTCTACTCCGCTTTCTTCGTCGCAGACCACGCTGTGCACTTCTACGTCCTAGCAGCGCCGGATTTCGTCCTTGGTCCCGATGCGCCGCCCTCCGAGCGCAACATCCTAGGGCTCATCCACAAGGTAGGCCTGGAAATCGGGGGTCGGGTCATTCGCTGCCGAGGCATGGCGATGGACATCGTAGGTGCCCTGGGTGGGAAGACGATTCACCCGGTTGGAGCGCTCCCTGGCGGCGTGAGCAAGGCCATCAGCGAGGAGGAGCGGGCGCAGTTCGAGGTGTGGGCTCACGAGTTGGTTGATTTCGGTCTGTTCAGTATCCAGCTCTTCCGCGACGTCGTGCTAGGAAACAAGGCTTACGTGGATATGATCCTTTCCGATGCCTACACCACGCCGATGTACTATATGGGGTTGGTTGACGAGAACAACAAGGTCAATTTCTACGAGGGAAAAGTGCGCGTCGTGGATCCGGAGGGCAACGAGTTCGTCAAGTATGCTCCTGAGGAGTACCTTGACATAGTCGCCGAGCATGTCGAGCCTTGGACCTATCTGAAGTTCCCCTATCTCAAGCAGGTGGGCTGGAAAGGGTTCGCCACAGGAAAGGATAGCGGCATCTATCAGGCGACGCCCCTTTCGCGGCTCAACGCCGCTGATGGCGTAGCGACACCTCTGGCGCAGGAAGCCTACGAGGAGTTCTACGCAACGTTGGGCGGTAAGCCAGTACATCACGTACTAGCTACCCATTGGGCGCGGTTGATCGAGCTGCTCTACGCCGCCGAGCGCCTGCTCGAGCTGGCGACGGATCCTGGGATCACCGACCCCCACGTGCGCAATATCCCCACCGCAACACCGGACGAGGGCGTGGGCATTGTCGAAGCGCCCCGGGGTACGCTGACTCATCACTTCATCACCGACGAGAGGGGCATTGTCCAAAAGTGCAACCTCATCGTCGGCACGACGAATAACTATGCGCCGATCTCCATCGCCATCAAGAAGGCGGCGCAGGCGTTCATCGGCAACGGCAGAGTTATCAGAGAAGGGATGCTCAACCGGGTGGAGATGGCCTTTCGTCCATACGACCCGTGCTTCGGCTGCGCTACCCATACCCTCCCTGGCCAGATGCCACTGGAAGCGTGCATCTACGACGCCACGGGGAACATCGTACATGTCCTGAGACAGCACATAGAGTAGATACGGATCAGCAGTGAAGACGCTGATACTTGGCCTGGGCAATCCCATATTGACCGACGACGGGGTGGGCGTCTACATCGCGCGAGCGGTAGCGCAACGTTGTTCGCGGGCTGACGTAACCTTCGCTGAAGCCAGCGTGGGGGGGTTACGGCTGTTGGAGGTCATCGCCGGATATGAGCGGGTCATCATAGCGGATGCAATCCAAACCGCCAGCGGACAGCCTGGTGACCTCTACCATCTGCATCCGAGCGACCTGCACGTCTCGCTTCATACTGGCTCCACCCACGATCTCTCCCTTGTTGGTGCTCTGGCCCTGGGGCGTGGCTTGGGTATTCGCCTGCCTCAGGATAAGGCCATCACGATCTTGGCAGTAGAGGTAGAAGACGTCACTACTTTTGGGGAGACGTGCACGCCTCATGTGCAGGCAGCCATTCCTCGAGTCACCCAAATGGTCCTAGATGAGGTCTTCTCGTCAGCGGATTGCCGGGTTGCAAAGTTTGAGGTTTCAGGTTAAATTAGGCTGAAGCCTACACCCTGAAATCAGCTTGCCCAGTCCACGGTCAATCGTAAAGACCATGACGAGAATTAGGCACTTCATCCCCGCGCTGCTGGGAGGACGATTGCAGGTCGTTCTGATCGTGTTCTCCTCGCTGGTAGCCGCCCTGACGGTAGCGCTGAACACCATAGTCATCGCGCGGGTGGCCCAGGATTACCTGGCGGACGCCGAGGCCGACGTCGTGATCAACCTGGCCGAAGCCTTTTACCAACTCAAGCAGGACGAAATCGCCGTCATCAGCTACCGGCTGGTGCTGGACCCTGGGATGATTCAAGACCTGCCACACGCCCGCCAAGGTCAGAGCGAGGCTATCCAGCGGATCGACCGGCAGATCACCAGCAAGCTCACTGGGATAGCTCTGGGAGGTACACATCTCATAGCCGTGCTCGATGCCGAGGGCACCATCCTGGTGGGACGGGTCGTGTCGTCTGACGGAGATCTGGCGCCGATGATCTCTGCGGGCGACTGGTCGGGCCTGCCGATTGTCCAGTCGGTGCTTTCATCCGGGGAAGAACAAGTGGCTACCGAGATCATACCGGCTGGTTTTCTGGCCCAGGTAGGGCTGGACGAACAGGCGCGCATCGGGCTGATCGAGACCCCCCTGGCCGCGCCAAAGCCCTTCGACCCCCGCGAGGGCACGGCTGGTCTGGCACTGACCGGTGTCTACCCTGTGCGGGACGGCGACGCCCAGGTGATCGGGGCGGTCGTGACGGCGTACCTGTTCAACAACGACTTCACCCTGGTAGATCAGATCAAGGAAGTGGGTGGCATAGACACCGTTACCATCTTCCTCGGCGACATGCGGATATCCACCAACGTGATGACGGAGGAAGGCACGCGAGCCGTCGGCACCCGAGTCTCTGAGGCCGTCCGGGAGGTGGTGCTGGAACAGGGTCGCAGTTACGTGGGTCGGGCCTATGTGGTCAACGAGTGGTTCATCACTCGCTACGAGCCGCTGTACGATCACCAGGGGCAATTGGTGGGCAGCCTGTACGTGGGCACTTCCGAGTCAGCGTTCCTGGGGTTAGTCCAGGTTTTCAACGAACGGCTCGTCTTCATTGCCCTGGTTCCTGGAATTCTGGCCGCGATTATCGCCGTGCCTATCGCCCAGGTCATTACCAGACCCATTGCCGAACTGGTGGAGGCCCACCGTCGCCTGGCTCAGGGCGACATGACGGTCCGTGTGCAGACCTATGGCAGCGGTGAACTGGCTGTGCTGGGCCAGTCGTTCAACAGCATGGCTGAGACCTTGCACAATACACAGCAGGAACTGCTCCACAAGGAGAAATTGGCGTCAATGGGCCAGTTGGCAGCCGGTGTGGCCCACGAGATCAACAATCCTCTAGGCACCATCCTGCTTTTCGCGGAGGCGATGCACAAGGACACTCCCGAGAATGACCCGCGCCGCGACGATTTGAGGATGATTGTCAACGAAACGACCCGCTGCAAGAACATCGTGGCCGACCTTCTGAACTTTGCCCGGCAGCAGGAAATGTTGGCTCAAGAGACCGATGTGCACAAGCTGTTGGAACGGGTGATCGAGGAGATGTGCCGCCAGCCGAGCTTCGGGGGACTGGAGATCGTCCGCAACTTCAGCCCCGACCTGCCTACTATCCAAGCCGACGCGGATCAGCTTCAGCAGGTGTTCATCAACCTGCTGAACAACGCGGCAGAGGCGATTGAAGGAGGCGGCACCATCACTCTCACAACCCGGTCGGTGAACGGCTACTGGGTGGAGATCAAGGTCAGCGATACAGGCTACGGCATCCCGGAGGAGCACCTCAGTAAGCTGTTCACTCCCTTCTTCACCACCAAGCCACCGGGCAAGGGGACAGGGCTTGGCTTATCTATCGTCTATGGCATCGTCAAGATGCACCGGGGTCAGATAACCGTCCAAAGTCAAGTGGGGCGGGGGACGAGTTTCACCGTCACGCTCCCGGTGCAGTTGCCGCAAGGATTAGGAGCCAAGAGAATAGGCTCTGGAGAGGTCATTGGTTGATGACGGAGACCCGAGGACGCATTCTGGTCATAGACGACGAGCTGGGCATCCGTGAGGGTTGTCGCCGGGTTCTGGAGCCGGAGGGGTACACCGTCGAAACGGCGACCACGGGCCAGGAGGGTTTGCGCCAGCTCGAGGAGCAAGCATTTGACCTGGTGCTGCTGGACGTGGTGATGCCGGACGTGCGGGGCGTTGAACTCCTCGGTCCTATCTACGAGCAAGACCCCGATATCGTGTGTGTGATCATCACCGGCTACGCTACTGTCGAGTTGGCGGTACAGGCTATCAAGGCTGGAGCCTACGATTTTCTTTCGAAGCCCTTCTCCTCGGACATACTGCTGATGACCGTACGGCAAGGGCTGGAGCGGCGGCAGCTCTCGTTGGAGGCCAGACGGCTTCAGGCCTTGGAACAGGAAGCCGCCGAACTGGCCCGCGCCAAGGAGGAGTTGGAGCGGCTGGATCGGTTCAAGACGAATTTTATGCTCACCGTAGCCCACGAGTTGCGGACGCCTCTCACCGCGTTCCAGAGCTTCCTGATCGCCATCCAGGAGGGCTATATCCCCCCCGAGCAACAGGAGCAGATCCTCCAACGTGCCAATGAGCGCGTCCAGGAGCTATTGGATATGGTGGACGACCTGCTGAGGTTGGCCGCTGTCACGGAGGAGGAGGAGATAGGGAAACGAGAGACCCTTGCCCTGGCAGACGTTCTGGAGAGAGTCTTGTCGCTGCTCAAAGTCCAGGCTGATGAAAAGGGGATTACGTGCATCCTGGAGATCCGCCATCGTCCGCTGGTGAGGGCCAATCCCGACCAGATGACCCAGTTGTGGACTAATCTGATCTCTAATGGGATCAGGTACACGCCTCCTGGAGGGGAGATAAGGGTCATCCTGGACGAGCAGGAAGGATGGGCGATCGGCACGGTGGAGGACAGTGGGATTGGCATCGCCCCCGAGGACCGTCTCAGGATCTTTGAGGAGTTCTATCGCACCCCCCAGGCCAAGGAACTAGAACCCCATGGGACAGGTCTGGGTCTGCCACTGGTCAAGCGAATCGTGGAAGGGCATGGAGGGACAATCGAGATAGAGTCGGAGCTGGGAAAAGGCAGCCATTTCACCTTTCGACTACCTCTGTAGGCGGGTACTGCTGGGTATACCGTCTTGAGGATGGGTTTGTGGTGGCCTTGGTTTACTGGTTCGTCTACCGGACCCCTCGCTGTAGAGGTATCTCATCGGATAGAACAACGCTAGACAAGTTTGACGATTTGACGTATACTTGCGCGGTGTAAGTCCGCTGTTGGATTTCCTCTACCTTGTCCATCAGCTGGCCTTGGTTGATCTTTGATGAAAGGAGATGTGTACTGTTGGTTACGTACTCTGACTGCGGTACACAAGTTGATGTATGCTGACAGTATCAGAAGCGCTGGCTGAAGCTACGCAGCGAGAACCCGAATTGGCTCCCTACTACGAACTTCACCGCACGCTGCTGGAGTTGCAGGAGAAGGCCAGAGAAGAAATCAGAGCCGCTCTGGAGATGGTGGACGAAGAAGCTCTCCAGGCGCGCACGCTTCAAGGGCTACCCTTGCTCTCTTTTGACCAGTTGCCCATAAAGGCGGACCGTTTCGCTAGGCTGGCTACGGAGATCGCTGAGGTTTTGGTGGAGCATGAGGTCGAAGCGAGAGATAGCTCACTGCCTGGCACTGCTCCAGAATGGGTGCCCCTGGCCCAAGAGCGGTTCGAGGCGGGGCAGGTGGTCGGGGAAGGAGAACGCGGTGAAGAGCTGCAAGCGACAGAGGCAACGCTGGCCCAGATAGCTGCGGACCAGGCGTTGAGACCCTACTTGACCTGGGCGGCCGAGCAGGTGTTGTCCTATGTGGATCAGGAGCGTTGGAAGCGGGGCTACTGTCCGGCCTGTGGTGGCGCTCCCGACTTTGCCACGTTGGAAGCCGAAACTGGGGCGCGGCACCTGATGTGCTCGCGCTGCAATAGCCGGTGGATCTACCGGCGCGTGGGCTGTCCATTCTGTGGCACTATCGATCATACCAAGCTTATGTATTACCCCAGCGAGGATAAAGTCTACCGGCTCTACGTCTGCCAGGCGTGCCAGCGCTACTTGAAGACGATGGACTTGCGAAGAGCGACGCGAGCAGTTCTGCCGACCGTCGAACGGATCGTCACGGTGGCAATGGACGCGGCGGCTCACCAGGAAGGGTATCGATAACATCGGCGGATATTCATCACCAACAGGAGGTATGTATGGCCGAGACACGTGGTTATATTCTTCTGGTTGTCGCTCTCGCCGTCGGACTGGCGCTTGGGTATGGCGGGACGATGCTGTTCGGACCGCCTCGGGCAGGCGAGATTCGCAATGCCAAGGTGGCGGTCGGTGACAAGGCGCCTGACTTTCGACTGCGCGACCACACTGGTCGCACGATCGAGCTGAGTGACTACCTAGGAAAGAAGAACGTCGTTCTTGCTTTCTTGCCCGGCGCGTTCACGCCCGTCTGATCCGAGCAGGTGCCCGCCTACGAAGCCGACTTGGCGCGCTTCGAGGCGGTAGATACCCAGGTTCTGGGTATAACGGTGGACAGCGTGGACTCGAACGCAGCGTGGGCGGAGTCGATGAGGGTGGAAAACGTTCCGATATTGAGCGATTACTGGCCCCATGGGCAGGTATCCCAGGCGTACGGCGTCCTGCGCGAGCACGGCATGACCGAGCGGGCGATTCTCATCGTGGACAAGCAGGGCATCATCCGTTACATTGACGTCCACGCTTTTGATGCCCTACCGGATAATGAGGAGCTCTTCCAAGTGCTGGAAGGGCTCAAGTAAGGGGATGAGGCGGCATGTCCAGACAGATAATGATTGTTGTTGGAGCAGCGGCGCTCTTGTTGATCGTTATAGGCGTGGTCCTCTACGTCGTGCTCCAGTCCGACGCACCGGTTATGACCGACGGCCCGGGTATGCTCTACTTCTACTCCCCGATATGACCGATCTGCCAAGGTATGAAGCCTATCGTGGATAGGCTCGAAGAGACCTATGGGGATGAGTTCAACATCGTGCGTATTGACGTCACCAGGCCAAGTGGAGAGAAACAGGCCCGCGAGTTGGGCCTTGTCGGTCAGCCCAATTATGTCTTCTTTGATGGTGCTAACGAAGAAACTAGGCGGATGGCGGGGCCACAGACTTACGAGGTGATGGCGCAGGAGACTGAGCGGACCCTGCGGGAGTGAGCGGCTATGGCTATGGAGAGAAAGCGCACGCTTACCATCGCTGGCCTGGGGCTGGGAGCGCTGGCAGTAATAGCTACCCTGATCTACACGCTCTGGGCTGGTTCGGCGGAGGATCGCCCGACGCTAATGTACTTTCGTGCGGATCTCTGAGCATACTGCAAAGAGGTAACGCCCATCGTGGATGGGCTCAAGCGAGCGTACAGAGGCCAGCTCAATGTGGTTTACGTCAGCATGGATCGGACGGATGGCAAAGAGTCAGCTGCAAAGTATGGGGTGGTGGGCACTCCTACGCTTCTGCTCTTGGATAGCGAGGGCAACCGGGTGAACATCTTGCGCGGTTCGCTTCCGCCTCCCTTGATCGAACAGGCTGTCGAGGATCTGGTGTCGCAAGGAGCAAGTGCTACCCAGCACGGCGACTGAAACATGGCTTGAGCATACAGGCCAGGATATCCACCCTGGCCTGTATTTGTTATTTCGGGGCTAACCTCTGTGGGCGTCTCCACTGCTCCCACTATCGTCCTTCGATTCTGGTTGTACCGGCACATCCACGACAACGGTCGTGCCAGTGCCCACCTCCGAGTGAACCTGCAGCGTACCACCAAGTAGTCGCGCTCGCTCTTGCATACCAATGATACCCAGCTTGCCGGACGAAATCAGATCCCCCATTCGCTCTGGGGCATTGAACCCGTCTCCGTTGTCTTCGAGGGTCAGTCGCACCCTGTCCGGGTAAAACTCGACCTCCACCGTCGCTCGGGAGGCTCTGGAGTGCCGCCTGACGTTGCTCAAGGTCTCCTGAGCGATCCGAAACAGCACGAGTTCCTCCTCGGGCATAAGGCGGCGTGCCTCCCCGATCACTCTGAGTTCTGTATCTATGTGATCTTTTTCGCTCAGATCCCCGGTCATTCCCTCCAACGTTGCAGCCAGACCCAGGTGGTCCAGCGTAGCAGGTCGCAAGTCTTGGACAAAGCGGCTTACACCTTTCAGCGTGTCGCTGACCAGTGCCTGCAATGATTCCAGGTGCCGCATTGCAGGTTCGGGCAGCGCTCCAGGAAGAGACGCCAATACCTCAAGACGACGTGAGATCACTATCAACATCTGAATGGTCTCGTCGTGAAGTTCCCGGGCGATGCGTTTTCGCTCGTCCTCCTGAACCTGTGTGATCTGGCGAACGTAGAAACGCATGTTTTCATACAAGTGCGCGTTCTCGACTGCGATACCAGCCTGACGACCGATGCCAGTGAGAATAGCGATGTCTCTGTCAGAGAATCTCCTTGCTTCATCAAAACTGCAAAGGGCCAATGTGCCAAACGATAGATCGCCACTCATAATGGGCACTGCTACAACACCGACGACGCCAGCCTCGACGAATTCGGGTATGGCACGTGGGTAGTCTCGATAGTTCTCGATCGCCAGGGGGCGGCCGGTGGTCATCACCTCTCCGGCGAGCCCCTGTTCTATAGGCACGGTTACATCTGTCAACTCTGAGGGCAGATTGTGAAGGTACGGATAGCCGATGAGATTTCGCTCCTGATCAAATAGCGCAATGACTCCCCCGCCAGCACTGACCATCTCTTCGGAGATTTCTAGCACCTTGGGCAGAATCCGATCCAACTCCAGTTCCGAGGTGATCTCCTCCGCTATCTCATTCAACTGTTTGAGCCTCAAGACGGCCTCTTGTCGTAACCTCTTTTCCCGTTCTTGGGTCTCGATCATCCAGATCACGAGGTATCCGACAAAGCCAACAGCGACGATTTCGACAAGCGCGTCCAACGGAGCGGGTGAGATGAACATGGCACGCGGCAGCATAATAAGAATGGCAAGGGCCAGGGTGATTATGCCCCCGACTTGTCCGAAGGCAAAGGTCGCGCCAGCCACGGGCAGGATAAAGATGATGCGCTCTACCGCGTGCCGCACCAGGGGGGTTGGGGCGAGGGGCAGAAGCCTGATTTGGGGCGTGAGGTAGTGAACTAGCCCGAGGCCAACGAGCATAGCTCCCAGGATCCAGAAACTCTTTTTGCTGACGACGGTCTTCAACCGACTTCCTATTCCCAAGGCTGGCATCAGTTCCCCTTATCCCTTGTTGGCGACAACGGATGGATTTCTACAGCGTGTCCTCGAGAGCAATCCAGCCCTCTCTCAAGGCGTGCAGCACGGCCTCGGTCCGCGAACCGACCCCCATTTTGCTGAACACGTTGCTAAGGTGGACCTGGACTGTACGCACGCTGATGACAAGTTCGTGGGCGATTTCCTGATTCGTCATCCCTTTGGCGGCCAGTTTCAGAACCTCCATCTCCCGCTCAGTCAGTTGTTCTATGGCATCCTTCTCCGCGCGCCTGTCTGCGGGTTGAGCGAAACGATTGATGACCTTACGGGCGATAGCGGGGTGCAGTATCGATTCGCCGGTATATACAGCCCGAACAGCTTTGATCAACTCACTGGCCTGCACATCCTTCAGCAGATAACCGGCGGCTCCCGCTTCTAAGAGGGCAAAGACGTATTGATCGTCGTCGTATGCGGTCAGTACCAGCACAGCGATGGCAGGATGTCTGGCCTTTATCTGTTGGGTGGCCTCGATACCATTCAGCTTGGGCATGGAGATATCCATAACGACTACATCGGGACGCTGGCTGAGGGTCAACCGCACAGCCTCCTCTCCGTCGCCCGCCTCCGCCACTACTTCTATGTCATCTTCCTGTTCCAGTAGTTCACGTGTGCCCTGTCGCACCAAGACGTGGTCGTCAGCCAACAGGATCCTAATCTTGTCCATAATCCCCCCCAAGTTTCGCGCCCAGTTATCTTCAGACAGCATTATACTATTGTCTGAGAAAGAAGGAAAATCCGATTATGCCAACCCCACCCACGGCAGGAGTCATATGCGCTGGCTACAGTGTTCTCCAGATCGCTTCTTTATTGTGTGGATCAGTTCACGGATGTTCCAAGGGCAGTGGAATGAGGCCATCGGGCACCAGTCCATCTGGACCTACGACCGATAGGCGCTCCAGTGTGGTGGTCTGGTACATCCCCACCACGAGTACAAGTTGTCCGGTCGGCAGCTCTGGCACCTTCAAGACGTGCTCGTCGGGGATCACATCCCCGCTCTGCCAGGCCACGGTGGGATAGCGACCGTCGCGAGGTGGTCGGTCGTGCTGGGCCAGCGGCTGTCCTGTCGCGCTCTCATCCAGCAGATGGGCGAAAGCGATATAGTCTTCCGCTGGTCGTTCCTCGGCACGCCAGTACAGTGTGACGGTCAGTGGGGTGCTGCTACGAATTGATCCTGCCAACTCGTACCCGATCAATCTGATTTTGTCGCCCACCTGGTAATCTAGTGGATGATCGGGAATCACCGAGATTGGGCGTTCGGGAGCGACTCGCACCTGGGTCAGTATAGGAAGCCCCACCGCAGTCCCAGCCGGGTCGCGGGCGACCAACCGTTCGCCGGTGGATGCGTCGTACAGCCCAATCACCAGGTCGTACAACTCGGGGACAGGGGCCCAGTCCTCAACGCGGACGCGATAGACATCGCAGAAGGCCTGTCCCACCTGCCAGAGCGAGGTAGGAAATCGCCCCAGGCCAGGGTAAGTGTGCCGTTCGGCCACCCTTTCGTTGTTTCCGCCCACCAAGTGAACAAAGACGGTGTAGTCCTGGGCTATGGGTGCCAGCGCTTCCCAACAGGCGCGCACCGCCAGCGTGCCGCCAGGCGCTGTGGATGTTTGATCCAGGAAGACGCCCAACAGCCGGGCAGTGTGATCGTAGGTCAGTTGCACGCCGTGGACCCTTGCAGCGGCGTCTTCTGGCGAGATCAAACGAGGTGGAGCAAAGGCGGGACGGATGACGAGCCAGGGGGTGACAAGACTGAGGGCAGCCAGCCCTATCAAAAACACGGGCGTGAGACGTAAAACCCAAGGCTTGAGGTACCGCTGAGCTAGCGATGCCCATCCTCCGACCAGCAGTAGTGCCCCGGCTCCGATGGCAGGAAACAGCAGCCTGCCGTGAGGAGCTTGCACGCGCCGCATCCATTGCAGGAGAGCAGCCAAAACCATCAGCCACCACGCCAAAGCCAGGAGAAAGACCCGCCCGGAGGCGGGAAAATGGCGCCGCATCAACGCCTGGCCCCATCCGAGCAGGCTCACTGCCCAGGCCAGACTCAGCGTCAGGTATATCCACGATGGGTACTGGACGTGTCCCCAGCCAAAAGCGCCCCAGAAGGAACGGTAGACCGTCAACAGTTCTGCCAAGAGTGTGCCGAGGGATGCTGGTGCGGCTCGACCCCACGGCGTATCTATATGCACTTGGAGAGCAAGGGGATCATCGTATAGGATCGCGTTGCGGAGGTACCACCAGCCGCCGACGACTGAAGCCACCAACATGATCAAGGATAAGTGGTGAATGAAGCAACGCGTTCTTCGAGCCTGTGTCTGGCAAGCGAATGCCAAGCCCATAGCGGCGAGAGGGCCCAGAAGCAGACAACTGGTCTTGGCCAAGGTGGCTAACCCGATCAGCGAGCCTATGGTGAGACTGCGAAGGCGCGTTGTACCCCGATTGGCGGCGCGAGCGATGGCCCACAGCGCCCCCGTCGAGCATGCTGCTGCTGCGCTGTCGTTGCTCGCCACGCTGCTGATGAACAGAAACTGCGGGGTAAAGGCGACTACTGCCGCCACACTCAGTGCCCAGACCGGCTGCTGGGGAAATGCCTCGCGTCCCAAGCCCCAGGCAGACACGACGGTCAACAGGCCGAAAGCCAGCGAGACAAATCGTGCCAACCGAACTGCCAGGACGGCCCCTCGCCAGGGGAATCCCTCGCGCTCGGTGTGGATGAGCATGTTCTTGTTGTCGTTCACCGTCACCCCAGCCTGGTATCCAAAGCCGGGGTTGTGCCACATCAACCCCGCCAAATCCTCGTCTGGCACAAGACCACTGACCAGTGCGGCCGTCAAGTAAAACAGCGGCGGTTGAGCCACCTCTTGGTAAGCATTGCTCGCGGTATCAGTAAGGCCTGGCAGGGCATGTTTCTCGACCAGGTAACGGACATAGGCATAGTGCCAGACCTCGTCCGGCGCTTCGAAGAGGGGGGTGGTTACGCCGTAGACGAGCCCCAGCAATAGAAAGAGCAGGAGCAAAAGAAAAAGGGGAAGCCTGGAGTTGTACGCCCGCGATCTAATGTCTGTTGCCTCCGGTCACAGCGCTCGCGGAATCCAGGATAGGAGAGGGGGGCGGTGGTTTGGGACTGACCGCTACTTCAAAGGTAGCAGAAGGCGAGGTGCGGCAGGTATCGCCCACCAGATGACGCGAGACGATCACGAACTCGACGACCTGTCCCTTCTCCAGACTATGGATCACCGCCTGATGATGAGTCAGGTGGCTCTCATCTATCGGTGTGTACATTGCATAGGTAGGCGAACCCGGCGTACCCGAGTTTATGACCAGTGGCAAGTAAACGGCGGATAGGAGGAGTGTGCCTGTTGACGTGGTGGGTGGCGCGGGCGCATGCACCTGGTACCAGACCTGGGCCGACGCGGGCTCCATAGTCTCCCACTCGATGACTAGTTGATCGGACTCCATATAGTGCGCCACATTGGCGATGAATCCGTTGGGACTCCAATCTGATGGGTCAGGGAGGCGTCCCGGAGATGGAGGCAACTCGACGAGCGTCGCTGCGTCCCAGAACGTGTCATACGTCATATACAGGAGGCCTGGTGAGACATATGTAATGGCAGTGATCGTGTAGCTGCGCGACTCTGTGATCACGGTGTGCATCCCCCAGGTGTAGAAGAACGTCTGCTCCGGGGACCAGGCGATATCAGGGGGCAGGGAGGACATATAAACTCGATACTTGCGGCCTAAGGGATCTATTCCAACCCGGGCGTGATGGTTCACATATTCCCCTGAGTGGTTCCGCCCGTACACACTGAACTGATACAAGGTGCAAGGTCGTACAACCACTTGCTGATATATCCCGGCGGTGTATGGTCTTCCCCAACGGAAATAGACCTGGGCATGGTTGCCGTCGTACCGATCGGGGCGCCACGCGCGAACGTCATCGTACTCCGGGATATCGTCTCCCACCCACCAACGTCGCCAGCCATTGGCGACATAGTGGTTCGGATACTTCCAGTAAAAGCCCTCTTCCATACTGCCGTTGACCAGTAGGTTCTCCTTTTCGGTCTGCTGGATGACAAATGGCTCCCTCTCTCCTGGGCCGTCGCCTGCCCCCACGCTGATCTTTCCATTCCAGAGCAGAAGAGCGGCAAGTAGAGCCGCGATCACGGGTTGCCATAAACGTCGTTTCATCTGGTTTGATTCCCCCACACTCATAAGCATGGGGCCTGTAGTGGCCCCATGGCGAGATCTATGGATGACTCGGCCAAATCTCCACTGCGGCGTTGGGAACGAGCGTCTCTCCAGCATATGCAGGTAGACGCGAATCATCTTCTGGGTTGTACAGGCCGACGGTCACACGCAGGCCATGTGCTTCTTGTTCCCCCCGCTTGGCGCTTCCCTCGACAGATGCTGGAATCAAGCGGTGAACATCCAGTACGATGTCTCCTGGATGCCACATTGAGGTAGGAAACGCCCCTCCCATAGGCGGCCCATCACCGGTGCTGGCCAGGGCGCCGGATCCGTCTTGCAGGTGAACAAAGACAGTGTAGTCAGTTCGCAGGTGCTGCAAAGCTTTCCAACACAGCACTACGCGCCACCCCTCTTGCTCCGGAATGACCCAGGCGTGGGTCAGGGCGACTGTCTCGTTGAAATGCACATCGGAGGTTACCCGTCCCTCTTCCGGGCAGAGCGGTTGGATCCCAGGTATACGCAACCGCGCCAGCACCAGCCGATTTCCTACATCTAACTCTTGTGCCCGAACGGGCAGTCTCTCTCCTGTTTCTCTTCGATACAGGGCCAGGTGCACATCCCAGGCCTGGGTAGGCAGGTTGATCTCTGTCAGGTGAAAGCGATAGCGATCAACGATCACTTCGCCAGGTTGCCAGGCCGAGGTGGGGTAGTTTCCATGCCCAGGCCACGAATTATAGTTCCAACGCAGTGTCGTATCCCCAGGCACAGGCGAGACGAGTTGGAGTGCCATCACATAGTCTTCGGCCATCGGAGCGAGGGCTTGCCAGTACAGCGTTATGTCGAGTGTTGAGCTTGGGTCATCCCAGACGGTATCGTGACCCAATAATCGAATGGCCTCGCCTATGGTAGCTTCGAGAGGGTGAGCCGGTTGCACCCTATTCTCATCGGAGTAGCGTACCGGAGGGGCGTAGAAGCCAGGCAGGACCCGCGCCACCGACAGCCAAGCCATCACTGCCAATAGGCCAAGGGTGACTCGACTTCCCCATCTGAGTCGCCCCTGCGCCAGATTGCCTATTCCCAAAGCTATCAGCACAGCGACCGCTGAAAGAGCGGGAAAGAGCAGTCGTCCTCCTGGTGCTGGTGTCATAGAATCCCAGCGTGTCCAGCTTGCCAGGACGAGCGCGAACCACCCGACCAGGATCGCGACAGCCGCCCGTTCTGCAGCCGTCAGCCGTCGCCAGCCCAATGCCAGACCGCCGATCGCCAGCGCTGTAAGGATGCCGTAGAAGACATAGAACGCTGGGGGATAGAACGCACAGGGTATCTGCCCCCAGAATGATTTGAACACCAAGCCGACCTCAAGAAGTGGGTAGATCGGTGATGTGCGAACACCGACCAAGTCCAACATCGGCTTCAGGGCGGTGGGATCGCCATAGATCTGCCAGTTCCGCCAGAACCACCAGCCAGTCAGCACCAGTGCCACACAGGGAACTGTCAGAGCATTCAGCACAAATCGTCGCTCTAGCCGCTTTGAACGAATCGTCACCGCGAGCATGACTAGCCCGGCGAGCCCCAACAGTCCCCACCCACTGAGCTTGCTCAATCCTGCCAGCCCTGACACCATGCCCAGGCCGATAGCTTGCTGTAGCGACAATCCATCCTGCCAGATCCTAAGCAGCAAACACAATCCTATCGTGGTTAGAGGGGTGACCAGATTGTCATTGTTGACCCCACTGGCGACCAGCAGGAACTGGGGGTTGAAGGCTACCACGGCCATGGCCACCAAGCCTACCTCTCTCCGCCGGGGAAAAGCGAGGCAGGCCAGTACCCATGTGCTGATCACGGTGACCGCCTGAAGCACAGTGGACCAAGCTCGCAGCACATGCAGCATCAACAGGGTTCCCTGCCACGGGAATGCCTCGCGATTCGGATTGTGGTACAGAACCGCCCGGTTGTCGTACAGACTGGCTGCGTCAGGTCCACACGCGATCCTGGGATGGAAACGCAGAAAAGTAGCTGCATCGTCGGCTTGCAGCGCCAACAGCCGCACGAGACCTGCGGAGACAAGGTAGTACAATGGCGGCTGAGAGGCCTCCTGCCGATAGTGATAGGTGTCGGTCTCTGGTAGTCCGTGCACCGGCAGGCGACCTGTCTCCGCGACGTAGCGCACCGCTTCGAAGTGCTCGATCTCATCCAGGTTCTCAAAGGGAGGAACTACCAGACCGCAGGCCAATCCTAAAGTTAGATAGATCAGCAGGATCAGCCGGGCCCCGTCCCAGTACCGCCCCTTCAGAAGAATACTGTCGAGTAGCCCGTCATCCGTATCAGAAGTAGACATCGCCTGGCTCAGCAGTCTACCAAGGGCGTTCGGTCTTGTCAAGCCGCACAGCTATGGAAGAATCACTGGCATTGTGCGGCGCTCTTTCCATCTCAGGGGGAGTACGCGGTAAGCAAGATACGATCGCCCGCTGCGTGGTCATCGACCATTACAGGCCAACGCTCCAGCGTACCCAACCAGTAGGCGCCGGTCTGGAGCCAGTACGGGCCGTCTGACAGCTCGTGGGGGACCGGGAGAGTGTGGCGCTGTGCCAGCACATCTCCAGGCTGTAACTGGTCCCAGGGAACCCCTAGACCATCCCCCACGGCCACAGGGATTCCGTCTGCGCCCACCAGATGGCCCATCAGGGAGAAGGGTCGATCCGCCCTGTCCGTCACCTGCCAATAGGTGAGCAAGGTTATCACATCTTTCTCCCGAGTCACCTCATGCCCTAGGAAAGCCAGCGGTCCCTCTAGGGAAATCGGAGCGAAAGCAGGGACCCCGTCAGACACCGCTTGGTCGGGCGGCCACTCGACCGGGGCTACCCGGAATATCTCTTCGGCCTGCGTGGGAGCGACCCTCCGGGGATCCCACTCGAACACGGTCAAGGGGGGGATCTCGCCGGAAGTCTTCTGCTCGAAGCTGGGTCGTGCTGGCGCGAGGCGCTGACGAATGAAACGATCCTCTTGCATCATCGTATCCCGGTGGAATACATACCAGCCAGCGGACTCCCCTCCGTCGGGGTAGAGCCAACTCTGCGTGCAATCAAAAGCCAGCATGCGCAAGTCTGTCCGACCGAATCCCTCAGCCACCGCCTTGGGTGATAGCGGAGCAACGGGCACGGCGCATTGGGCCAGCCAGGTTGGCCTTGGCTCCCGCTCAGGGACTTGGTACACGAGCATCGCATTGGCTACCATGTCGTCTGGTTCCCGGTGCCAGAACCAGTTATACATCTCCCGATCGATGAGCTGTAGCCCCCTCAGCGTGGATGCGCTGATCACGTAAGTGCCTGGCGCAGGGTTGAAGCGGGTAGGCAAAACGGCCGGCGCATCAGCCAGAGGGGGGAGTGGCGTAGCCTGGACACCATATAGCTCCGGTCGGATGAAGAAGGTAAAGCTGCTCAGTCGGGCGTCGGACCAGGACTTGGCTTCTAGATAGTCCCGCAGCGCCTTCAAGCCCTGTCCCCAGTCCACGTTGGAGTCAGCCAGGTGTCGGTAACCATTCTGTGGCCCTCCGGCGATCTCGTTGAAGAAGGTTAGATAGAAGGGCCAGACTCGCAGTGTGCCGACCATCTGCCAGAGCAGCAGCGCGAGGGCAATAAGGCGCAAAGCGTGGGGCGTGGGGCGTGAGACATGAGACATAAAGTGTGAATCGCGACGCAGCTCTGGCCGCTTCAGAGCAGGCTGTGGTGGAATGGCCAGTCGGGCGATGAGCAGGTACAGGAAGGGGAGGATGGGGAGCAGGTGCCGGTAACCTATGTTGATCCTGTTCGCTATGCTCATGAGGAAGTAGCTTGCCGGAAGGCTCACCATCACCAGCCCGCGCCAGCGCTCCCGTGGATTCCGCCAGGCCGCCGATAGTGCCATCGCCAAGGCTGTGCCTGTGAGCGCCAGAGTTGGTAGGGGCGTCTTCAGCGCGAAAGCAACGGGGAAGTAGTACCAGCGTCCTCCCGCGTAGGTTTCGCCCAGCAGGTAGGCTGGGTTGCCTGTAGACGCGTGCCGTCCCACTCGCAGGAAAGAGTTCCAGTACGTTGGGGCAGGCAGCGGGGTGGAGAGCCCGGGTGGAGGGCCAAAGTCAAATAGGTGTATGGCCCACAGCGTCAGGAAGGCTACGCCCAGGTATGTGCCCAGGTGGATGAGCATGCGGGACACCAGCTTGTTCCGCCAATGTTTAAACCCCCACAGGACCATCAGTCCAACGCTGATAGGGAGCACGATGAGCCCGGAAACCTTGGCCCCCAGCGCCAGTCCCAGAAAGATCCCGCCTGTGACCAGGTTCTTCCACCTGGGGCGATGTAGGAGACGCTGGATGCCAAACATGGCGATGAACATGAAGCAAGCAACCCCTAGATCGAGGGTTGCCAGTGTTCCGTGGGTCAAGATGTTTGGGTCAAAGACGAAGAGCGTCAAGGCAAAAAGCCCCGCACGAGGTCCGAACCAGTCAGAGGCCCAGCGAAAGAGAAAGGCTCCCAACAACATAGCCAACCAAGCAACCGGTATGCGTGGGGGAATCGACCACGTATCTATGGGGATGCTCCACCATATCTCGTTGCGCACGAAGAGCCGCCGATCACCCTGCTCCCATGCAGGCACATCCCACGGATCGGGAATGTGAGGCGAGAGAAGTAATGGCCAGCTCATCAGGTACCCTATCAGGGGAGGGTGATCTTCGACTAGGCGCAGGTCTCCTGTGCGGAGGACACTGTAGCCGGTGGAGATGTGAAGATCCTCGTCAAACGTGATGGAAAGGTGAGGGATGCTGGTCATCGCCTGAGCAAAGAACAGCCCCAACAATAGAGCCGCTGCGCAAGTGTGTAGGAGGCTCTGAGATCGAAGGGGCTTCCCGTTCGACGTTCCTTGGTGGGTGGGATGAGAGCGGTTGCTGCTGCTCATGGCGCGGTCACCTTCCCGCCGGGGGAGAGCGAGGGGATTCTTATCACTGCTACATTGTCACGCTGAGGAGTTGCTGATGTATCGACCACCGGGAGACGTTCTAAGGATGGCCATGTGTACATACCTACGTTCAGCACGAGCGGCCTGTCGTATATGTCGTACACCGGCGACAAACTGATCACATCTGTGATTACTTGTCCGGGAAGCCAATACGACGTGGGAAAACGACCTTCCAGCGGCTGGCGATCCACCTGGGCCAGGAGGTCGCCATGTGTCCCTCTCAAGTGGACGAACGTCGTCGCATCGTAGGGTACAGGTTGCAGTGATTGCCACACGAGCGTCAGCGTGATCGTGTCTTCTGTAGATCCAACGAGCTGTACCTGGTCGAGTCCGATGGCCTGATCCAACACATAGCTCGCTGACCGGTCAGCCATCGGCAATGCCCCAGGTGATAGAATCGGCACACCCCGAACCATTGCCAAGTCGAGAGGGTCGCCTTCCGGACTTGCTGCTTGCAGGCGATCATCTGTCTCTGGGTCTATGAACCCAATCTCGATAGTCGCACCCAGGGGAGTAGGCGCTTCTGGGGAGACCTGCACCAGGACCCAGTCGCAGAACGGTTCGCCCAGTGGCCAACGGTCTGTCGGCAGGTTTCCCAAACCTGGATACGTCCGTCGACCGCCCCACACCCCAGGGGAACCGTGAGCATCTGCCTGGCTAAGGTCCAACAACTGCACAAGCACTGCATAGGGCACGTCTGTCCTAGCCAATGGTCTCCAACACAGTTCGATCGGGAAATACGCTCCCGGGGAGGTATGCGGCTCTGGTAGGCTGTAGCCGATGAGTTGAGCGACCTGGGTGCCAGTGTCAGGGTCTGTATAGATCGTGCCCACCGGGCGTTCGACCTGCTCACCGTCCAGTTTGCGCCAGGGGTGATACATGGGATATATGCTCAGGAAAGGGGTGAAGATGCTGGCGATCATAACCAGCCCAACACCGAACGTCAGGGACAGACGGCGCCATCTCAGGGGAAACGCATGCGCCCATCCCCACACGAGGCACACAGACGCAGGCGCGATCGCCGGGAACAGCAGCCGTCCATAGGCCCACGAACCCTCCTGGGTCCAGTACACAATCAGCAGTAGTAAGAAAGCTGCGGGCCAGCTCAGGAGCACGATCCAAGAGTGAGACGTAGAACGCGAGGCTTGACGGGGCCGGTTGAGCCGATTGCATACAAGGCCCATCGCGAGAAGTGCGAGGCTGGCTCGCCCCCACCAGATGAGGATCTCGTCCAACCACATCTGGCTCACAAAGGTCCGGGATAGGTTGGCCCAAAATGTGTGCTCGATGCTGAATAGATCGTGTCCGATTCGACTTTCAAACAACCTTGTTGGAATGTCGCCAGAGGTATGGACGCCGAGGGACAGTGGATCATTGTATACCAGTGCGTTCCGCCCGTACCACCACCCACCGAAAAGCAGGGCCACCACTAAGATGATAATACCATCTCGCAGAAATGAGCGGAGAGAGCCGCGGTGAATGACCAGTAGAGCAAAGCCCGTCAACGGGAAAAGGGCCAGTCCACTTACCTTGGTGATGCTGGCGAGCCCCAGGATGCCCCCGACGATCACGGCAAAATAGGTGAGGTCGTCCCTTTGTAGCCGGTAGATCAGAACGACCATCGCTAGCGTGCTGAATAGGGCAATCGCTGCATCGTTGTTGGTGGCGGTCGCCATGTACAGAAACTGGGGCTGGAAGCCGACGACGGCTGCCGTCGCGATGGGAATCAGTGAGCTCCTGTGGAACAACTCAGACGCAAGGTAATAAGAAGAGAGCATCGTTCCAAGACCGAACAGCAGGGAGACCAACCTGGACCCCAGAACTAGCGATGTCATGTGCGGCGGGTGGAGGAACACGTTGCGGTTGTCGTTCCGGTAGCCAGGCACTGAGAAATCCATATATGGGTTGGTGACCAGCAACTGGTCTGGATCCGCGACACGGGGCAACCAACAGGTCAGCATTGAGGTGACAATATAGTACAAGGGCGGTTGCTTGTACTCCGATGGAAACCCTTCTGAGAAGGATAGTGGGGGGAGCTGTTGATGTTCCCGCAGATAGAGGATGTAGCCGTAATGGCCGTCCTCATCTGGCTTCTCGAACACCGGCGTGACCAGCGCGTAGGCGCTTCCAACTACGAGATATACGACCGCCAGCCAGAAAAGCGGCGTACGGTTCAGCCTTCGCAGCCTTGACGGTCGGGAGTGTGTCACCGATCTACGATCTCCAGGCGATTCAACACGATTCGATCGCCAATGGGCTGTCCCGCCACCATGACGGCCAGTCGTTGTGAATCTGCAAGCGTGTACGCGCCGGTCTGTATCCAATACGTGCCGGGCGTGATGTCCGGTGGGATATGCAACGCGTGCCGCTGGACAATCATGTCGCCAATCTGCCAGCTTTCGACCGACACTCCCAACCCATCGCCTACGGCCACAGGGATGCCCTCCTTGTCCAGGAGATGCGCCATCAGCGACAGTAAGCCATCGGGAGCGTCAACGACAGACCAGTATGTCCATACGATCAGCGTCTCACCAGGCGATGTCGTGTCGGCCTCCAATCGGTATCCCAGGAATGACAACGGACCGGACAGGGGCAATGGTGGTGCAACGGTCCTGCCCTCGCTCTCCGCCTGTTCCGGTGGCCAGTCGGAGGGAGCCACTTTCACTGGCTCGGATCGCACATTGGCCATGACATGATCGGACGCCCCAGGTGGCCATTCGTCAATGGCAAACGACGGCACCTCTCGTGACAGCCGCTGCTCGTACACCGTTTGGCCTGGCTGTCGATGTGCCTGTACAAAGTCACCTTCGGTCTCTGGTCCTCGGTAGAAAACATACCATCCCGGCGACTGCCCACCGTTGGGATAGAGCCAGGCTTGGGTGCAGTCGAAGTAGGCCAGGCGCAGGTCGTCTCGGCCGAATCCCTCAGCAACGACTTGGGGTGAGAGAGGTGGTACAGGCGCGGTGCATTGCGCCAGCCAGCCTGGTGTGGGGTCCTGGGATGGGACGCGATAGTAGAACAGCACGTGCCCGATTTTAGCGTCAGGTTCGCGCTTGCGGAACCAGTCGTACATCTCTGGGTCAGCCAGGGGAATGCCGTCCAGCGTCGTAGCGCTGATCACGTACTCACCCGGTGGCGGGTTGAAGCGAGAGGGAAAGACGGCTGGCGTGTCGCCCCGCATCGGCGTCAGGGGCTCGTACGCCACACCGTATATCGCCGGATCGTAGAAGATGAACGCCGACAGGCGCACCTGTCCGATGTCCTGCTCCCGCTGAAATCGCGCCAGGTCCTTGTAGGCCTGCCCCCAATCAGTGTTGGAATCGGCCAGGTAGCGCCAGCCGCTCTCCGGGCCGCCGGCCAGTTCGTTGAAGTAGGCGAGATAGTGGGGGAAGAGGCGCAGCGTGCCGATGATATACCAGGCGAGGAGTGCAACACACGTAACGCGTAATGCATGATTCGCGAAACGCGAGACCCGAAACCTGAGACCTGAAACAGGCCCAGCAGGCTGCAATCTGCAACACGCAATTCGTGAGATGAAGATGAACAACGATGGCAAAATCGGGAGAAGGTGCCGGTATCCGATGTTGAGCTCGCTGAAGAGGCTGATTACCCCATAGATCGTGGGGAACACCAGCAAAGTGGCCTCGTCAAGCAGGGAGCGGTGTGTGCCCCTCCAAAGCGCCACGATTGCGGCGATAAGCAGGATCAGCGTCGGTAGGGGGGTCTTTAGTCCGAAAGCGACTGGGAAATAGGTCCACCATCCCCGTGTGCGGTTCTCGCCCATCAGAAAGGCAGAGTGCCCGTCAGCCATGTGCTGGCGAAGGCGCTGCCAGGGGATGAGGTGACTGGCCGCCGGAACTGGGAGCGGTACGCCAGGAATGGGGCCTATCTCAAACCCGTAGAGACCCCAGAACACTAACCCGGCGATACCCAAGAGCAGCAGAAGGGAGAGAAGACGTCGCTTTGGAATAGCCAACAGGCCCAACAGGACCACGATGGGCAACAGCAGCAGCGCCGAGAGCTTGGCACCCTGCGCCAGGCCCAGGGTTATGCCAGCCAGCACCAGGCGCGGGTAACCAGGCCGGCGCAACAAGCGCGCGAATGCAAACAGCGCCAGCGTGATGAAGCACGCAGCTCCTAGGTCGGTGCCAGCGACGGCGGCGTGGGCCAGGATATTGGGATCGAAGGCCAGGAGGAGAAGGGCCACCAGCCCTCCCTTCCCTCCCCAGAGATCCGATGCCCAGCGGAAGACGACCGCTCCCAACAGCACCGCCAGGAGCGCCACCGGCGCGCGGGCAGCGAACACCAGCCGGTCTATGGGCTGGTAGGGATAGACGAGTCCTTGAGTGGCCCGCACCAGCCGCACGCTGTCCGTCGCCGCTATGTCGGACTCCCACTCCGGGAGGGCCGTCGGTTCCGGCAGATCGGGCACCACCAGCAGCGGTAGTGCCTCCAGTAGCTTGACCAGCGGCGGGTGTTCCTCGACCAGGCGATAGTCGCCAGTGCGCAGGATCGTATAGCCGCTGGTTATGTGCAGCCCCTCGTCTATGGTCATTGAGGTGCGGGCTGCGCTTCCCGCGGCTTGGGCAAAGATCACACACAGAAGCGCCAGAACCAGTAGGGTCTGTGGCGCTGACGGTGTGCGCGTATGCGATTGGTGGGGTAAACAATCGACGTGCTTATCCATCGGTCAATCGTCAGCAGAACGGGGCTGGCGGGTAATTGTACCACTGTCCAGGTTTCCGACAAGATACGGGGCAGGGGTTTCTCTTTGTGGAGCGATTGTGCTATACTCTTGAGGGAGGCTGCGCGGAACCATCCTTGGCACTTGTTCATCAATGACTTTGCACTTCGGCACGGTAATCAGGCGCGAAACGGCCATAGGAGTATGGAGTTGTTCTTGAACAAGTACTCAGTAGGGAAACGGATAGCCAAACATATTGCGCCAGGAGGGCGAAGATGGCTATGCAGAAAGTGAACCCCAGGGCTTTGGGCAGAGCAGTCGGTGAGGAGGACCTGAGGGCCGATTTGGAGCGCTACCGCGAGTTGGCGCTGGAGTTGGGTGCTTCGGCAGCGGTGATCTTTCCTGCCAGCAATGTGGTGGTGGACGAGCGGGTGCGATTAAAGTGCCTGGTGCCCCGCTGCCTCCGTGCCGGGGAGACGCCCAATTGCCCCCCGCATGCCCCAGACCTGGATCTGGTACGTCGTGCCGTGGCCCAGTTTTCCTGGGCGATACTGTTCAAATGCGATGTGGAACCGCTGGAGGACTATGCCCCTGGAAGTGGGAAGACCCGGGAAGAGAAACGCCGCACGCTTGCTTTCCACCGACAGAGCGGCGAGGTGGTCTGCGCGCTGGAGCGGCAGGCGTACAAGGACGGCTACCATCTCGCGATGGGCTTTGGGGGCGGCTCCTGCAAGGATTACCTGTGCCAGGGCATGATATGCCAGTTTCTGGATAGCGGCCGATGTCGCTTCCCGCATCGTGCCCGGCCCGCGATGGAGGCCATGGGTATGGACGTGATCGCCATGATCGGCAAGGTGGGCTGGGAGGCCTATGCCCTGCTGGATGACCTCAGTCTCATCCCCTGTGCTGTCACCGTGGGGATCGTCTTTGTTTGTTGAGCGAGGTGGAACATGGCCCGTGATATCGTGGATTTGGTGGAGCCTTTTCTCTCGGAGGACCCCACCCGGTGGGGGAAGCTGGCCAGCGATGTCCAGTGGCGCCGCCTGCAGCTTCTGCTGTTGAGAGAGATTCTGGTTGAATTGCGAAAGCTGAACCGGGGCGACGAGGGCGTAGCACAGGGAAAGGACGGTCCCCGTTGAGGGGGCCGTCTTGTCAGATGCCTGAGCCTGGTAGCGGGATGGCGATTCACGCAGTATGGCTCTTGGGCAAGCCACTGGTTGTGGTTCAACGGCGTCTCGTCCCCAATACAAGGGTTGCTTTGAGCTCACTTGGGGAATCAGCGGGTCTCATTTGACAAGACGAGGAGACTGCCGGTATAATCTAGCTATCCTGCGCCGAGGATAGCACCAGTGACCAGTCCGCTGCTGACCACCAAGCTCTATATCCCTCCTGTCCGGCCCAAGTTGGTCTCACGGG
>Ga0180438_10003176_pt1 | contig 25273 bp, 45 predicted proteins | sample SS_ome_12_FD_132455 | JGI IMG/M metagenome (GOLD analysis project Ga0180438, IMG submission 132455) | Hypersaline lake sediment archaeal communities from the Salton Sea, California, USA - SS_3_D_2 metaG | ecosystem: Environmental > Aquatic > Non-marine Saline and Alkaline > Hypersaline >... | reverse complement strand
GTAGAGGGCCGATCCCCAGTATTAAGGACGTGTTCCGTCGCCCAACGGTGGCCGAACTAGAGTGGTGTGCCCGTCAGATCAGGAAAGAGAAGAGGCGGCCGTCGTGAGCATTGCGAAGGACCCGCTATTCGCGGCGGCCGTAAGCACGGTTGATGCCGGCCGTGTCTGTTGGTGGTGTGACTGTGGAGGTGCGACTGTACGGTGTACCGACGCTGCCAATGAAACGCACTACTTTCACCCGCAGTGCTGGAAACGGTTTGTCGACGCCCATAACGGGGTTGTAGAGGATGTCGCAGAAGCAGAAGAAGATGACTGAATCAAAGCTGAACTTACCCGAACCGTGGAGAGAGGAACCCTCCATGTACGAGCATGGAGTCGCGGCCATTCGCACCGGGTGTGGGGATCGTGTCGACATGCACACCGGTGGTGTGACTCTATTCAGGGCCGGCCCTGGCACCGTCGTGGTTGTCCCGTGGGTAGTGCTGGATAGGATGAGAGCTGAGTGCATTCGCAGAAAGGCAGAAGGCCATGCTTCCTACTAGGTGGCGAAGTTCGTGATGTGCTTCGCCGTTGGCCAAGCGTGGCCGGTGGTGTTCGCGGAGGAAGTGCTGTGGTGGCTGTTGGACAGGAGGGATTGATGGCCGAACAGTGTTGGCGCGTGGATGTAGTCAAGGACTGTGCATCGGCACGCGCAGTCGAGGACCTTGCGCCGTCACGGCGTTACGTGTTTTATGTGGTGGCTGAGACCAAGGAAGGCGAAGAAGGCTTATGAAGCGCGTGGCGAACAAACCCCAGATGGGCGAAAAACTTGTGGTGACGCTATTCGGAAGACGCGGGCGGACTGGCGCACAGCCATTCGCTACGAGACGCTGGTTGAGGTATTCGAGCAATTCAACTCGGCCTTCAGCACCAAGGCGTTCCGGGAGTGGTTGCGGCGCGAGATCGCCTTGATCGATGTGGCGCGGAAAGATCTGCTCGTCTCGCAGAGGGCTGTCTTGAAGAGGAAGGATGGATGACTAGATGAAGACCGGCGGTGAGAGGTCAGGCGATGCGTGGGAAGTGTGGGAGGCAGAAGCCATGCGTCGTATCTTCGGCACTGGGCGATGCCGCATCGCCAAATCCAGGATCGCCAGGCAAATGGTGCAGAGACAGCGAAAACGGCGCAATCGACAGCTTTGGAAGCAGAAACTGCTGAAGGGAGAGATGAAAGCATGACAGCCCAGCATCAATGTTCTGTCTGCAACGGCTGGACCCGTGACGATCGCCCGTGCCACTGGTGCGGCGCGAGCGAGGTAGTATCAGCGAGCGAGCCACGTCCTGGGTCGTGGGTGGAGTTGGGGACGCTGGAGGCTCACGTTCCGTTCGTCGCTCAGAATGGGTGGCGTGGGATCACGGGGGAGGAGCGTACTGACGAGTCAGTGAGCGTGTCCTGGTTTGACACGAAGTTCGGGCCGATTAACGGGTGGGGAGAAGATGCCTCTACGCGCGTCCGTCCCCTTCGCATTATCGACCCGCTTGACGTGCAGGAGCCGTCAGATGAACTGGTGGAGCGGCTAATTGATGCTGGCTGGCGTGAGTATGACGAGGAGATGGATCAGGTTGACGATATTTGCGGGTGGACGTTGGACGAGCGGCGAGAAATCGTCCGCGCCATTCTCCGTGAGCTGAGCCTGCCGGCGCAGCCGGAGCCGGGTGGCGGTAAGCCGTATAACTGCCCACCGAATTGTCCTGACTGCGGGATGTGTCATCGGTGTGAGCGCTCGGAGGTGACTGATGAGTGAAACAACTCTCGGCTGGCATTTAATCGATGCCTCCCGCCGTCTCACTACTGACGGCAAGAAGCCAGACGGAGCCGCCGTCGTCTCCGGTGGTACCTACGAGTACACTGGCGATGACCCGCCGAAGTGCTGTCGCTGTGGCATGCACGCATCGCGTTTGCTGTTGGATGCATTGACGTACGCACCTGGTCCCATCATCTGCCGCGTCCGTGTGTCCGAAGAAGTGCACGAGCAGAAAGACAAGCTCGCTGGTCGCCGGCGGGAGGTACTGTGGATGGTCGACGCCACGCCGGTCCTCCACGAGTTCGCGTGCCGATGTGCGGAAAGGGCGCTGAAGCGTGCCAGCGTGAAGGACCAGCGTTGCTGGGATGCGATCGAAATGAAACGGCTCTGGGTGCGCGGCGAGGCAACCGACGAGGAGCTGAACGCCGCCAAGGACACCGCTAGTACCGCCGCCTGGGACGCAGCCAGGGTCGCCGCATGGGCCGCCGCCGGGTACGCCGCCAGTACCGCCGCCAGGAACGAAGCCTGGTGCACAGACCGGGCCCTGGAACGCGACTGGCAAGAGGCGGAACTGGTGAAGCTGGTGTGTGAGTTGCCGAGAGAGATGGCCTATTCGGAGCCGTTATGAAGACTGCTGTTTTGGTGAATCGCTATGGGGAGTATTACTCGCAAACATGTCGTGGGGTTGCTCCTCGATATGATGGGGACGACGAGGGGTATGTCTTGGTAGCGACTGTGACTGCTGATGCGAAGTGGGCGCGCGTCTATGACTCCGAGTACGAAGCAGCGCGTGCCCTGAAGTGCATGCTGCAACGAGGGGTAGCAGGCGCCTTTGGACTGAGGGTAGTGTCATGACTGGGGAAGAGCTGTACGAGAAGTACACGAGGATTCGTAGGGGGACCATGCCATACACCTACGAGGACTCTTGGGAGGACCTCATGGGCTATGAGAAAAGGACCTGGGAGTTGTTGGCTACAGAAGTGAACGCTCAGCTCCAGGAAGCGTTCAGACGCGGCGAGCAGAACGACTTGAGAGCCGCCATGACTGAGCACATTGGAAGGAGAGATTGATGCTAGGAGATGATGACTGGAAGATGATGAAGCGAGGATAGCGGCTTCGGAGTAACTGAACACAACAGAATCTAAACCACATCCACGTAATGCAAGGAGTAAACATGGAACCATACAAATGGATACTGCTGTGGGTGCATGAGAACCCTCTAGTGAGTGCGTACGTCATCGACACGAGGCAGCACGACAAGCTGGAGAAGAGCCTGAAGCGAGCACACGGACACTACCTGGGGGACCACGAGACCGACGATCAAGAACTCGCCATCATGGACGTCTCAACCGCCCTCGTAACCGCAGAGATGGAGGCACTTCACATCGACATCGACGAGCTACCTAACCTTCTCGCCAACAACAACTCCTTTCAAGGCGTCTACATCACGGGAGTTGCGTTTTGATCGATACTGGACCCACCCTCGAAAAAGATCTGCCCGTGGATGCCCTGATCCGGTGTCCAATGGACTGCACCGTACTCTCTGCACTGATTTCGCTAGATACGTTCGTGAGCTACGTCCACCTGCGCGAGGGGGCTGCCATCCACGTACTAGGGCACCACGACAAGCTCGGGGTGCTATGTGAGGTGGGCTCGGACAAGAAATACGTGTGGTTCGATGCTGACCGGTTGCGCGAATGGAAGCATGCGCATGAGCCACTGGTGCAGGAAGCGCTACAACGTCACTACGCTGCTTCAGCCATCCTCGCGGACCGCTACGAAGAGGCGCAGGAGTATGGAGATGACCGCTCTGTCTCACTAATTGCTCTGCACTTGGGCGAGATCGTCGGCTACCTGAGGGGTGGGAAGAAGTGATGCGGGAATGAGCACTCCACATCCGCTCATCGCCTACCTCGAGGGGTGGGTAGAGAACGTAGAGGGCAAGAGTCCATGAACTGCGCTCGTCACGTAAACTTGATGAACGAGTACGAGCGCCTGATCGGAGTGATGCTAGAGCGCCGGAAGTCTCCAGACTATACGGAAGAAGAAGAGGATGCGTACCTCGAAGAACTCAACGAGCTCTGGTATCAGATGAGCGAGGAGGAGACGGAAGCAATAGAGCAACGTCTCAAGGAGAGAAATGACTGACTACTGGATCAAGAGATACGACTTGAAGAACCAACGGCCCATCCACGAGGGATGGGCCATCATCGTCGTCGATTCCAAAGGCTTCTTTGCTACAGTCTCCGACTACGGTGACTACGCCTACCACTGGAGAGATTTCGGAGCGTGCTTCAAGCACTTCCTCATTGGCGTCAATAAGAGCTATCTGCTCAGAAAGATTGCCGATAGTGACCACTACGACGGCGTGGCCACCCTTGAGCGGGCGAAGGAAGTAATCATCCAACTGCGCAAGGAGGACTATGTCACAAGAGTGGAAGCTCGGCGTGCATGGAAGAACCTCGAGGAGTTCGAGAACCTGAAGTTCGAGGACAGCTTCAAATACTGGGTAGAAGACGAGGGGCAGCACCCCATGGGTGAGTTCTGGCACGAGTTCGAACTGCCCTTCAGGACGTATCCACCAATGGTCAAGCTCTTCGTGGACAGAGTGTGGCCACGGTTCATCAAAGAGCTGCAGAAGGAGGTATGACAGGGACAGAAGACCACTTGAGTACTTGTACGCGCGAGCTGAGGAAGAAGCATGATGAACGATGAACACTTGAATACATTTTTCAGGGGTCTTCTGAACTTCCCGTACCCACAGATATGTCGGCATCTAGTGATCCTGGAAGTACTGTCTCTTCTCGAAGAAAAGACGGGTAGAAGACCAAATGAGTGCTTCGTGAAGGCTGTGAGTTGGTGTTACGACGACCAAGCACTAGATCTGCTGAATCTGGGTGAGGTTTGGAAAGATCCCCCTACCAATGAGCAGGGTGACGCCGAGAACAACCAACAGCTGGAAGATGCCGAGAAGAAGATCTTCGAGCTCAGTAGACTCATCGAAGGCTTCCGCAAGAAGCGTAGAAGCCGATGGCAGAAGATAGTAGCTACGTCGCCATCAGGTAAAACCACGTTCGTCTGCATGTGCTGCGGCAGGAATAGCCCAACACCAGACAAGATCTGCCCAGTCCCGGCTCTCATGCACAGCGCTGGGACAAAGACCTGTTGGGACTGTGCTGAGTGGGAGTCATTAGTATTGAATGAACTGGAGGAAAGATGAAAGAGAAGCAATGGCTACTACTGTGGCTGGAAGATGGTTTGATCGTTGATGCGTTCTTACTGTTTTCAGACCAACACCAAGAGTGGGAAGAGAGGCTGAAGAAGGTTCACCTCGTCTTCGCTGGTGCGTCTGACGTCACGGATGAAGAGAGGGGCATAGTCGACAGCATCTCTGAGAAGTTGATGTGCGCCCATTCTAGTGCCTGTGGTGTCGATCTCCGCGACTTGCCGGGGATCGAGGTACAGGGCATCTACGTTACAGGGGTATGACTTGAGGGAGAAGGTAGAGGGGGTTACCCCTCTTTCTTCTTAGCCCCTACATTCTCTGGAACCAATCTAGAGCTAAGAAGACGGCTGGTGCCGTCTACCCCCTCTTTGATAGGTGGTCGGGGAATCCACTTATGCCCACGTCTCAACTCCAGGTCACAGAGGAGACGTGGGCGGTAGCCCTACACCCACGGCGCATCTGCGCCGTGTTCTTTACGGAAGCGCAGTAGGGCACGCACCGCCTTTGCGGTGCGGCGTGAGGATAGCCCCCGCTCCACCTTTCGACGGCAGGGGGACGTAGCGATGCCCTGGCTGTCAAACCAGATCAAAGCATCGCTGAGGTGGTTGCCGATCCATGAGAGGTTATCGGCAACCAGATCTTGTTTCAGCGACATTGGTCTCCTTTCTCCCACTAACTCCGGTGGGCCGGTGATTCCCCACGCTGACCAGGCGTGGGTACTGTCTACGGCTCGTAGCCCAAGACGTTATCCATCTCTACTATTATTATGCCCGCTTCATGCTGAAAGTTGCGGATGCGCACCCCCAGAAACCCCATCCCCCCTGTTACACTCCCTACATGCTCTTCCTCCCCCTCATAGCCTTCGTCCTGCTCCTGATCGGACAAGATCACTTCGCTCTCTACGTAATAACCATCGCCCTCCTGTTCTACGAAAAACCTGAACGCCCAAGAGCTTACCCAGTATGCTTCCAATGCCAGGGTACAGGCCGCGCACACGACGTCAAATGCCTTACCTGCCACGGTACCGGTAGGAGAGAAGTATGAGCTACACCGATCTCGAGATCCAAAACGCCGTAGAAAAACTAGTACGTACTAGTATTCGTTACGAGTACGATGTATTGGGTACTAGAAGAAGCGATCTTTCTTTCGACGACTTGAAAGACGCCGCCGCCGGTCTTTTCATGAGTAGGCGGGAGAGCCCCTTCTACTTGGTTGGACTGGCAAGAGATCGCTTGAACGAGCTGATCGATGAAGAACTAGAACAGATCAATTCGTTCATTTCGGCTGTGAGAGCTACCGGTTATACGGTACATCCGTTGGAGCGCTTGAACAGCTTGGCGAATGCAAAAGTAGCTCTGGGAGCCCTGGGAACTGCCGCTGAAAGTAGAACGTCTACCTACGATGACATCGAACAAGTCCCAGCCTTTCAACGGTTCGAGCTGAATGCAGACAAGTTCCTGCAGAACGAGGGAAACAAGCTCAAGAGAAACGGAGAAGTAGGACAGGCCCCAGATGAAGCAAGAGCAGAACTACGAAGCAACGCCGTGGCGCTGAGAGAAGCACACGATGGAGTCTACGTACGTACCGCCTACATCCAGAACGCCATCTCGGATTACGAGGCGCTCGATCTGCCAAGTAAGATCAGTAGAGAGATCTTGGAGAACGCTACCAACCAACTCGGCTCACTCATCGACGAGTTGGAACAACTGACGCCTAAGGAGAGATTGGTAGAACTGCGCGGCGCTACTCTAGACGTGCTGGCGTCCAAAGCAGTAGTAAGAGGATTCGGCTCCCTCCCCGTTCCAGGACTCTTCGCCGTTCTCAACGGTACGGGTCAGCCGTACGCAGATGACTCTCACCCAGCCAACTCGGCTGTACTACAAGGAGACCTCGACGGCCCTTACATCGTCATCCCAGAAGAAGATACCCTCACGTTCGAAGTAGATGGTGTCCACTCGCTGGCAATACAACTAGCTGGCAGTTACCTCCCACGCTTAGACTTTCTACTGGCCGAGCCCTACGACATCGATGGCTCGATCAACGAGTTCAAGATCACGAAGACGTACGTAGAACAGACCGGAAGCTCGTCTCAGAACATCACACTCAGTACTGGTACTACGCAGACCGCATACGATCTGAGAAGTGACATGGCTACTCCTGCCGACAACCTGGACATGGAAGCCATACTGGACATCCTCAGCCCGAAGTTCATCGGTAACGTAGACATCAGCGGTACTACCTTCACTCTCATTGCCGGGGAGTGGGACGACTACGGAGTAGTAGCTGGTGACCGCTTCGTCATCTACGACGATACTAGCGCCAACCAGTGGAGCGTGTACGACGTTACTAGTACCTCTGGTGCTAATGCCTACACCTCGTTGGTACATGGAAGTAGCGGAACCGAGCTCGATAAGAGCGTTAAGGTGGGGGAACCCGTACTGAGTAATGGCAGCGCTAACTACATCTGCTCGCTGGTCGTCAAGCAGCAGGCGGTCTACTGGAGGGCGGCACTGACCGACAGATGGATCGTTACCCTCGAGGATGTCGACAGCGGCACGCTGACGAATCTTGGAAGCCTGGACCTGGCGCAGGTGGAGGCGATCAAAACGAGCTCTAAGGACCTCGTAGCGGCCTTCAATGCCAATACAGGCGCTTCAGTGGGGCTGGAAGCCAAAGTGGCAGCCGCTACTACCTTCAATGCTTTGCATGAGGGGATGTCTGGGAGGTTCAATCCCACGGACCCATCCAAGTTGGTGCTCTACACTCAGAGGACTGAGGTTACCGTGGTCTCAGGGGGTACTTCTGCCGTGTTCGACGTCCCCGAGCTTTCTTCGAGCGTACAAGTAGGTGACTGGTTGGTGATGCGGGAGGCCGATACGGAAGCCGAAGTGAACAACTGGGGTGTGATCACCGACATCACAGGCACACAAGTTACGGCCACGATGAACGTGAGCGTCACTACTACCGGTACCATCCTCATGGAGCTGGGTAAGGACTACCAGACGGCCATAGGGGGCAATAGTACCGTGATCGTGAACGAAGGAACGCTGTCCGATGGTGAATACTTGGTACGCAGGTTCGATGAACCCTTCGAGATGACGTTGGCCAACCCGCCGTTGGTTACTACCGACCTCGGTGGCCAACCCATTACGTTCTCCGATGCCTCTATGGGCTTCTACGGTGTCTACTTCAGCTCGTTGAGTACGGGTCTGGATACTGCTATCACGATCGATAGCGGCGCAGACGATGCTTCTGGTGAGTTCTTCACATCCGTACCGAAATCCGTGGTTGGTACTACCGAGTGGTATCAACTGTCAGAGCTACCAACCGATCTAAGTATCGGGGATACGCTCGAGCTCTACACCGTGTTCAACGCACCCGACTTCACGTCTGCCGTAACGAACCTGGAAGACCCCCTCATCAAGCTGGGGACGGCCATTAGCGTGGATGAAGCGCAAGTGAGCTTCACCAGAGATAGCCCGGTTCCGTTCGGTAGGTTGAGGAAGACGGATAGGAACAACTACGACGAGCTGGAAGAGGGGCTGCAGTCGTGGTTCTCCTCTACGTTCGACGTAGAGCAGTACTTTCGCAAGCTGGACGGGTACCTCAACCCCCTGATCGTGAATCTCAACCCCAAAGCATCCGACGTGAACGATGCCATAACCTGGTTGTCGTCCCTCCAGACTACGTTGGAGTCTCTTCAGCAGTACTTGGCTGCGTACGAAGTAGAAGCAGTGCCTGAAGCGGACAAGCTGATCAAGAGCTATACCAATGAAGGGGCTGATAGAGCGGTAGACCTACTACTACAAGCTCGGTTCAGTGAGTTCTTCGATCTTACGCAGGACACTTGTAGTTACTTGGGCAACGTCAAAGCCGCCGTGAAGAACGTAGCCGTGAACGACTTGCCCATTCGCAAAGACATCAGGGCACATAGAGACGCTGCTCCCGCAGAAGAGATTGTTGCTTCATGGGATGACGTGGATTACGAGTTCGTACCGGAGGATGTAGACCCAGTCGATGGCCTGGACATTCCTACTCTGTTCGATGTAGAGCTCGACCTTCCTACCTGATACCATTCAGCCATGCGCTACAGAAAAGGGGCCCTCATGGATGAGCTCAAGAGTTGGTGCGCTTCAAAGGCGTTCGATGCGTGGTTGTGGACAGCCATCAACGTTCTGGGGTGGGAGCACATCATTCTGTGGGCCCCTGACGGAGAAGACGGAAACGTTCTAGCGATCACATTCTCGATGGATGAGGGCTACGTGGACAAGGTCTGTGAGGCCACGGACGACTACGTACCCGAAAGCAGTACAGGGGAAACACTCAACTAGGTCGGCTGGCCCGTGCGCGCAAAACCCCTTATAGGGTAGTGGGGCTAAAAAAGGGAGGTTGTTCTCCCTCCCCCTCTACCTTTGTTCAGGGCACCATCCAGGGAGGTCCTGTTCGATGATCCTTGCCACTTTCGCGGCCTTCCCCGTTTTGCTCCCGCCAGCATGCCCGGCCTTGAGGTCGTTCAAGAACTTGAGTACCGGTCTGCGGGCGTTGCGCTTGATGATCCAACGCAGGATCTTCTTGAGCTCTGGTTGATGCTGTTCCCTTGTCATGGAGTTGATGAGGTCGTAGATCTGATGCGGGTACCGACTACTGTCGGGGCTGACTTCCCGCATGCCGTAGTCGATGGCTTCGCTCTTACCCGTGATCTTGACGAAGCGTCGAATGCTCTTGGCGTGCTCCTGGGGCATCGATTGCAGAACAGCTTCTCTCTTGGCCTCGGCTGCTGCGGCCCAAACGTAGAAGCTGTTCTGTGAGGAGATGCGCTTCTTCCCCTTGTCCCCACCCAGCATGCTGACGATGGGGTCCTCGTTGGTGACCTCACACGGAGCCTCGGTGTGCCCCAACTCCCGAAGGCAGTAGCTCCTGCGGTGCCCAGAGCACAAGACGTAGCGGCCGTTGGCAGCTCCCTTGGTCGTGACGCGCAGAGGCTCTCTGATCCCGCCGTACGCGGAGATGTCCTCCATGAGCTCTGCGAGATCCTTGGACCGCTTCAGTCGTACTGGTGGCTGCACGGGGTTGTCGTCGATCTTGTCGAGCGCAATGATCTTCAACACTCGTCCCGCAAGGGTGGTTTCGCGAATGCTGGGATTCGTCTTCGATTCCTCGAGGTCGTCTGCCCTCTTTCGCATCTCGGCTTGCGCTGTCAAGAGATCTGGCCACTCACTGCATTTCAGCGTGAGCGACTTCACTCCCTTGGCGCCGTGTACGGACATCTCCCAGTACGCATTCTTGCTCTGCGCATGCTTGACGACCACTGGTCCCAATGTGATGTTCTTGGCCTTCTTCATGTTTTCCTCTTAGCTGTTCGGCGATGTGCCTGGCCGCTAGGCCGTTGTGGGTGGTCGGCTATGTCGCCCACCCAGTGGTTACTGCCCCCCGAGAGGCCAAAGAGCTTGCGGCCTTTCAAGAGATAGAGCTCTGCGCACACCGTGTCGGCGTTGATCGGTATCTTGTTCGATCCTAGATGCTTACTGTTTTCGACCACGTACTCCGGGCTTTCGGAAGCCGGCTTCCAGCGGTCGCCGCTCAGATACCATACGTGCTGCCGGATTTCTCGCAAACGGATGATGGTGTAGCCCTTCGTTTGGATCTCTGAGGTGGGCGGCTGCTCTTCCCCCCAGAACGAATGTGGGTGCGCGTACAACTGAGCATGTTCGCATGCGTGTATCCTGTCGGAGAGTTTGTTGTACTCGACGATATCTTTGGCTCTTCGTTTGTCTGTTTCGGACATGCAGGTTCTCCAGTTCAGCCCGTCCAGTACTTCGTAGACGATCATTGTTCCTCCACAATTTCCATGACGCACAGTGTGCCCGCGTCGAGCTTCTTCAGCTTATGTGCGTCATACATGCGCACCCTCCTTAGTAGAAGAGTGTTGCTTGTACCACGGCAATTATACCTGATCGTGGGTGGTCCTTGCCGGGGGTGCTGCGAGCCGCAGCCAAGAAAAGAGGATGTGCAGTCTTCTTTTAGCTCAGTGGAATCTGATGCACCCACCATCACTAGCGAGTTTCGTGGCCGCTGTCCAATCATCGTACTTTTCGAGAAAGCGCCTCTGGTCAGGGTCGTTCCACTTCTCGATGAACGCACTACACTTCTCTCGATGGGCTATGAAGTCCTCGTGCAGCTTCTTGCACACGGCTGTGCCGAGCGTTCCTTCGCTGTCTGTGAAGTTCGCCAGCTCATAGAACGGCATGTCCCCTTTCTTTAAGGGTTCGTACGGAGTCTCATCGATGGCTGCGCAGAGAAGAACGAGCCTCCAGAAAGAGTACAAGTCGGCTCTTACGGGGTATAGGTCGGAATACCCTTCGTAGATGCCACTCTCGAACTCGTCGCACCTACCAGGAAACGTCTCGTTCCGATAGATGCGGACGTGACGGGGGTTGTGCTCGATGTCGCTGTCGAGCCCACCGATTCGTTTGCCGACCTTACTGTACGCCGTTATGTTCAGCTCCACGCTTCCTCCTATGGTTGGGTGGGGGTTCGTTGTTGTTCTGTCGAAGAAGGGCCACTCGAAGGCAGCCCTTTTCTACATCTGTTTCATTGACCAGCGCAAGTACTGGATGACTTGGAAGACCTCATCATCCGATACGCCATTCACAGTCAGCATGAGGTGCCCGTCTTCGTGGATGCTCACCCAGTTGCGGGCGTTCTCGCACATCATCTTGTGGGGGGCGCCGCTCTCCATCCACCCATCAGGCAGCTTGGGTATCGGAACCTCGACTTCCTCACGCATCATGATCTCATTCTCTTCTTCCATGTCGAGATCGGCATCGGACAACAGCGTTTGGTCACTGACCTTCTGCGACTGGTTTAGCTCTTCAGTTGTGGTTGGCTCGAGTCTGTATGCTGTGTAGAAGTTCATAGCCATGGCATTAGCGCGGTCTGGGGCTCGCTGGGTTATCGGGAAACAGTCGTTGTTCAGGTTGGGCGTGGTTAGGGTGTGCGTGCCTACCTGCTTGCCGACGCGACTCTCTGTGATGGGCTCGCTCAGCCTCGATCTGATGATACGGGCGACGTCCCGAAGCGTTTTCGCCCGTGCATGAAAGTCATCCGACTGTACTTCGTAGAGTTCGGATGGCTTCATGGGTCGTTCGCATGACTCGCACGAACAGTCGTCGGGACCGAGCCGGCCCGAGTGTTTGAAGCCCTCACCGAAAGTCTGGGTTGCGCACTTGTTGCAGATCCACATCTTCATTCTCCTTATGCCCCGGGTTTACCGCGCGGTCAACCCGGGGCATTTACTCAGGGAAGTTCATTGGGGTTGTTGGCCGCCTTGGACATGTAGTCCTTCATCTTGGCTAGGTCCTTGCGGGTTCTCCACAGGATGTGGGACATCGCCAGCATGTGCCGGCGCAAGATCCCGCTCAGTTCGTCGTTGGGCAGGTCGCTCTTGCTTCTGATGCTGCGGAGGGACTTCTGGATCTCTGCCAGCTCTCGTAGGTCGTCGTCTCTCATGCTATTTCTTACCTTGCTCTGGTGGGATCCAACCTGCCGCCAACGCCTTCTTCTCCCAGTCCAGGAGCCTGCTTGCTCCCTCGTCTCGACGTATTGCCGAGCCGGCAATGGCAGCCGCCTTTTTTGCCTCAGCCTCGGTAGCGAACAAGAATGGGTCCTCACCGTTGTTCAAATCTGCTACACGCAGCGCTTTGCACGCTACCCAGTGCTCGCGTTCTTCAGCGTCGGCGGGGGGCGTGCCTGTTCCATCGAGACGGCTGTCTCCGAGAGCCGCCCCTATTTCTTGCTCGTCCGTCAGCCACCAGAACACGCGCCAACCCGGCTCGCAGACTGCTCGCGCTGCCACTAGCTTGTACTTTGCTATTAGCTTGCCCTTTGCCATCGCTTCTTTCCGATCTGCTTGTGTTTGCCGACGAACTGTCGGATCTTGGTGACGACCGAGCCCAATCGTTCGAGCAGCTCATCGAACGCTGCATCGAGTGCCTTCGTGGCTGTTATGCCCGCAGGGGGGTAGAGACTTGCAGCTAATGAAAGAGAGCCCGAAGGCCCTCTTTTCTACTCGTCTTCTCCGCCTCCTAGCTCCGGCGCCTTGAGGATGCCCCTGGTCTGGGTGTCGAGCTTCTTTGCGCTCTTCTGCTGCTTCTGCACCCATTCTTTGGTGGAGTCGTCTTTGATGTTGTTGGCGTTGATGGCCGCCCCCTCTTCGACGTACGATCTGATGGCGTTCACGCACCTCCGGCGGGATGCCTCCAAGAAGTTGAGGGCTCGATCCCGATCGCTGTACGACGCGCGCATGCCTTGTTCCGGGAAGTTCCTAGCTCCTCGGTGATAGTCGTCGTTTATGATCTTCTTCGCTTGTGCGAACGCGTTCTTCACCCGCTGCACGTCGGGTGAGTCCTCTGAGGGGCGACGGCGCAGATTGAACATGATGAGCGCAAGGTGTGGCAGTTGCATGAACCGACCTGGGTACTTCTCGGCAGCGATGTCGAGTATCTTCGCCAAACGCCCGGCGTTTGATGTAATCCCTTCCAAGTGGGACTGCTCGATGTTTACTTGAGGGCTGTTTCTAGGCATTGCTCACCTGCTGGTGGTACTGCTCGATGATGCTGTAGGCGTCGAGCACGTTGTTGAGTTCATCTTGGTATTGATGGTTTCCTCCATTCAGGTCGGGGTGTAGCTCCTTCATCCTCTCGTTCTTTCGTTTCCTCGCTAGATTCAGATCGAACTTCTTCCCCCACTGGAGGTTCAGTCCCAGGACGTCACAAGCGGCACGTAGGCTCACCTTCCCTACGCGCCTGGCGTTCTTCTCTTCTTTCTCGTACCGCTTGTGACGGTTGACTTCTCGCACGATGTCTTCGAGGGAGAGCTTGATGAGCTCGTACATCTCGTTGGCGAGCGGCTCTCTCCTATGTTCTGGGATTGCCTGCCCGACGTTCTCGATGTACTCCTTGGATAGCTCCTTCATCCGCTTCAGGAACTGATTCGTCGTCATGGGCACGGGTGCCTGTGGGCTCTGAGTAGCTCGTTTCGGTTTGGGCGCCGACTCTACTGGCTCCGATCTTTGGCGGCTGTCAGAGTTCTTCAGCATTGAAGAGATCGCCTTCTTGACGCTCGTCTTCTTCTCTTTAGCGACCTTTACGGCGCTTCTGAGGACTCTTTCGGCCTTCTTCGGCTTTATGGTTTTGTCGTCCAGCGCGTCCCACAGCTGTTCGCAGCTGTCGTCATGTATGAGGAGCGCGCGTCGAGAATCGACGCTCGAACTCTCCACTTTCGGGAACATGCCTCTGATTAGGGCGCGGAGAGGGGTGTAGTCATCGGGGTCTCTTCTGCGGACTTCATCCCGTATCTTGGATTCCAGAACCGCCATGCTTCGGTTACTCCCCGACTTCAACGCCTTGCCGTACTCCTCCTTGAGTCGTTCTAATTCATCCATCACTAGTTTCCTCCACCAATGCCAGAGCCGTATCCATCAGCTCTTTTGCTGTGGTGCCGTGGTGTTTCATGCTGTTAGATAGCTGGTCTACGCTAGACGCGATGGATAGCAGCTTCTCTCGTTGTGTTTGTTTCGTGGCCATCTCGTCGATCTTTGAGATCATCCTGGCCATGTCTTTTTCTATCCTCTCGGTGAGTAGTTGCACAGTCTCCGTAAATGCCGGGTCGGACTTGCCGCTGTCGATCCTTTTGATGACGGCATCGAGCTTCTGCTCGAGGGTGTTGAACCGCTCTTCTTGCTTCCGGTCCTTGTTACTGCTGTTCTTGGTGAGATCTCTGATGCTTACCGTCAGGGATTCGATGCTGTTGTTGACGCCATGGAGACCACTGTGGACATGCCTATCGATGGCTTCTATGGCTTTACGGGTACAAGTGAACCCCGCGCGTGTGCTGTCGACGACGTCAGCTATCACTTTCTTGACGCTCGGTATGAGCTTCCGTTCGACGGCCTCTGCTACGGAAAGGTTATCTTCTGGCTCTTCTACCTTCTCTTCTTGTGCTTCTTCTTTACCTTCTTCGGGGTATTCCTCGCATTCGACGTCGTTGAACAGCTCCTTTCCCTCTAAGGTATCCCGGTGTCTCCTCAGGGTGGCTCTTACCTCCTCCTCGTCCCCCCTTATGAATAGAGAGAACAGGATGCCGCCTTTATCTTCGTCTGCTAGTAGGTACTTCAACTGTTCGTAGCGGTCATCCAGAAGATCGTATCCGATCTCGTTGGATGCGGGCACCATTATCTTCCTCACCATCGAGTACTTGTGGAGGAGGGATAGTAGTTGCTGCTGCCAGGGTTTTGATACTGCTAGCTTGCTGAGTCTAGCCTTATCTGTTGCCGACTTAACTTCCTTCAGTGCGTGGCCGTATCCCGCTCTCTCGAACAGATGGTATCGGGTGAACTTCTTGTTCTTGTCCAGGAGGTAGCAGTTCAGCATCTCCCACAATGCGTGGAGAGCCAGCGAGTACTTCAGCGTGAAGTCCGACATCTTACTTTTAGCCATTCAGTCCTCCAGCTCCGTTATCTCCGTACGGTGACGTTTTTCGTGATCACCGTCCCGGTCTTCTGCTGGTGCTCCATGGCATGCTTGACCTCTTCCCACGACCACGGTTTGAAGTCGTGCGTGTCTACGCCGACGTCCATAGCGTTGTTGAAAGGCTTGAGCTTTCCATGGCTGTGTCCGTAGAGTTGCCAGCTGCTCTTGCGGGCGTCTCTCCATGTACGCATGGCGTAGTGGCACATGACGATCAGACGTCCCTCGTGCGTAACGTACGCGATGTCACTTACCGACTTCCACCCAAGGGACCTGGTTTTGCTCTTGTCGTGGTTGCCTATGATCAGATGCTTCTTTCCGTTCAGCTCACTGAAGAACTTGTCGTGTAATTGCCAGGCGAAGTCGCCTAGGTGGTAGATAGTATCTTCGTTGGTAACCGTCCTGTTCCAGTTGTCTCGGATCGTGTAGTCCATCTCGTTGAGGGACTTGAATGGGCGCGAACAGTGCTTGATGATGTTCGCGTGGCCGAGGTGTGTGTCGGCCGTGAAGAAGATCATTGAACGCTCCTTTTCGTTTACGGTCGGTTGTAGTGGATGACGAGCATTGCCGGGGGGAGTGTGAACGCTAACGCGATTCCCAGGATCAGAAGACCGTGCAGGGGCGGCACCCCCGCGAGTCCCCAGGCGAGTACTACTACCGTTACCATCAGTACGTTTCCAAAGATGATGGCTCTCCTCGCTATTTCATACTGCTCCTTCGTGAGGAACCTGTATAGCCCCATAGTTCTCCAGTAGCCGGGGAAGGAGAACGGGATGGCGAATGCTGCAGTCATGGTGGCTGCGAGTACCCACAGCTCGAAGCCGTGTGCGTTGAGGATGGGGATTGCGACGAAGGCTACTAGGCTAACCATCGTCGAGTTGATCAGGGTTGTTACATTGGACATCGTTGATCTTATGCCTCATGCCTACGAGAGTTTGAATGCGGGGCTAACAGAAGAACGGTGGTCTCCCCAGTTCTTCCTACATTTGTCCGCGGTGACTCGCGCTCCGGAGCTTCCCCGGCCCACCAGTGACGGGCATGCGCTTCCGCGACTTACTGCACTGCACGCCTCTGCTTGGGATGCTACGCCTCGCAGGGTGAGGATCTTCGTTGGCGCACCTCCTACGCCGAAGACCAGTATTACTCTCCGCTTCGCTCAGCGCGGAGTTGACTGGCCGAGCTCAGTCGTCCACGAGCTCGACGACGAGCTCTGCCGTGGCAGCAATCTCGTCGTTGACTCGTTTCAGGCGCTCTACCTCGGATTCGAGATAGAGGCGACTGAACCGGCCTTCGATGACCGAGAGCGCCACCCCGATGAGGCGCTGAGCCTCGGGGTGGGACACTAGGTCCCGAAGAGCGATGAGCTGCTCTATGCGACCCATCATACTTATTATCCCCGATCTACTTGCGCTTTTGCGGCTAAAAGAAGGCACTACTAGGAGTGCCTCCATGCTCAGTTGCTGTGTTCGTCGCTATTTTCGGGTTGATTGAACTCACTACCCATGGCGGCCACCACCTTCTTCAGGGTGTGATGCTCGATAGCGTCGTACGCGGCCATCACGCCCGTGACGACGTCTTCCCGAGATGCCCCTCCGGTCATCATAATACCGGTAACGGCGTTCGATACGATGGTGACCCACAGCTCTTTAAAAGCCACTGCATAAACCTGTTCTTCGCTGGGGTCGCTCTTCATCAGCTCGTCGTACTCTGAGCTCAGCTCTCGTTCGAGCTCCTTGATAGCGGTAGCGAACCTCTTGTAGACGTCATCGACGTCGATCTTCTCGAGTATTCTGTTTTTCAATGCACAGATCGGATCCTCACACGTACATTCTCCGTCTTTGGCGCGCTTCATCATGTTCCTCCTATAGGTAGGGGGCCTTTTTGGGTCTATACTGTTATGTCCTCTCCCCACGTAGAATTGCAGCATGGACGAGCCTTTCGCGTTTGCGCTACCAAGTACGAAAGTGGGATCCGAGATAGTGAAGGAGTTCCACGACGATCTCTGCCCTGCGCGAGAAGAACAGATCTATACGGCTGCTGCGGCTGGGCAGGTCCCGAAGTTTCTTAGGAACTGGATGGAGGTGAGCTTCGAGTGGGATGGTCTACTCATCACCTTCTATTGCCTCCCCGACTTCTTCTGTGTGGGGACCGACGACGACTACGTCTACACACCAATGAATCCCGTCACGGCTGAAAGAATCGGTAAGCTCATCGACGGACGTCTGCCGACACCCAGGATGGTCGAGCTGATGTACGAGCACGGAAAGAAGATGGTATTGGATCCCATGACCCCGGGTCAGGGATTCCCTTGGGATGGGAGCATGAAGGGAACCTACCGTTGGCCGATCTACACCAACAGGGTCAGGGTGCAGAAGGACTTCAGGAAGATCGAACTAGACGATCTCGTAGAGGGTCACTTCAAGAACGTCGTAGTAAGCCAGGAGATGGAAAAGCACAAGGGTAGGTGGCTCGGCTTCTTTGGTGGGTACAGCTACGTCAACAAACCCATCCAGAACCTCAACTACTCGGCCCACGGTGTTCTGTACGCCGACTACTCTCACGGCGTACATTACGTCCACAATGAGATGGTCATCGGTGACAACATCTTCGAGGTTGCCGAAGTACTAGCGCACCCCACCTACGCAGAGGCCATCAGCAACGAAGGCGCCCTCAACTTCTCGAGCTACCACGACGTACACAAGGCGTACCGCGTCACAGAACTCATATACTAGATTCCGTAGAGATCCTGGTAACCTGTACACATGCTTCAGGTGCTCCTGGTAGACGACTCGAGGTCCGATCGCTTCCTCCTCCTCGGTAATCTCCCCGAACGCGTGTTCAGGGAGGCTCGTTTCGATGAGGCTGCTTCGATGAAGCAGGCGCAATCGTACTTGCGCAACAAGGAGTATGATGTCGTCGTACTAGACCTCACGTTGCCTGACAGCTCTGGTCTAGAAACCTACTTTCAGGCACGCGCTGCCGCCGAGGACACGCCTATCATCATTCTCACAGGGAATGATGATGAGGAGCTGGCCAAGCAACTCGTCGAACACGGGGCCGATTCCTACATCATGAAGGGCTCGACCGAGCCTCCGCAGGTATACAGGCACGTAGTCAACGTCGTGTTGCGATCGAAGACCTCCGTCAAGCTTACCGAGGAGGCCGCTGTAGTGACCCGTAAGGCGCTTCAGGCGGGCAAGCTACTGAAGGACAGCTACAGCTCCGGAGAGGTGCCTGCGCAGCGTGAGGAGCGTACCGCAGAGGCGCTAACAGCCAATACCGAGATGGTCGCACTCGTGCTGCAAAAGGTCGATAGCGTAGATCGAAGGGTAAGCGGGCTGGAAAAGCGCATGGACCGAGAGTCGCTCAAGACCGACGACAGGTTCAATCAGTTAGAGCAGAAGACCAGTGACCGCACTAGGAAGCTGTTCAGTGACATTACGGGCCTGAAGATCGGGCACGAGAAACAGGAGGTCGAGCTGGACCACATCAAGAAGGATGTGGACAAGGTCGACAGGGCGCTTGACAATAGACTTAGCGATGATCGCGTTAGTATCACGGGGGTTCAGCTACTTGCAGAAGAAACCAAGGCTAGAGCCGCCGTGGATGCCGAGAAGGTCAAGGCGCGTACGACCATCATCGTTACCGTCATCACGGTTGCTCTCTCATCCCCGGTAGTCGGATATGGTCTGTACTACCTGATGAAGTGGGTACTGGGATGGTAGACAGAATCACCGATGTGAAAGAACTCTTGGAGGTCGAGCGCCTCAGGGAATCCAACCGTGATCTCGAGCAGACGCTCTATACAGTAGGTCATGATCTTCAGGAACCTCTACGAGCCATCAGAGGCTTCGCCACCATGCTCTCACGGTGTGAAGAACTGAATGGCTCTAGTAAGTTCGTGGATGAGATACTCGATGGATGCGACCGTATGCAGCGGCGGTTCAGCGCTCTCCGCGAGTTTACTCATGCTGGCCGCTTCGAGTTCAACGGACCAGTATCACTCGAACAGGTCTTCATGGACGCTCTGAACGCTCTACAGCACGTCGTAGCTCAAGTAGATCCTAGAATCGAGAAGGCGCCACTACCCCTCGTACGAGGAGCGAGAGAACCTCTCATCAGCGTCTTTCAGAACCTCTTGTCCAACGCCATGAAGTATCGGCGCCCTGATGAGAGAGTAGAGATTCACATCAGTGCGCGTAATACCCCGGATAGGGGGTTGACGATGGTGACCATCGAAGACAACGGACTGGGGTTCAATCCCGAACATGAGGAGCGCGTGTTCGAGTTTGGTACACGATTCGCCAATGGGCAAAGTGGCGACGGCATGGGGCTGGCTATCACCAAGAGGATCATAGAGCGTCTTGGCGGGAGCATATGGGCCAAGACATCTTTGGGAGAGGGCACCAAGTTCTCGTTCACTCTACCGCTGGCTAGAATTCATAGCTAAGAAGAAGGCGCTACATGAGCGCCACCTTCTCCCGCGCGTCTATGAGGGCGTACGTAGCGGTCAGTGAGTCTCTGTACCTTTCGTCCTTTATCGCTCTCCTCACCTTTTTGGCCAGACTCTTGAACTCCTTGTGCTCTTCTAGCTGCCTCTTGTACTCCTCACATGGGTGCAGGCTGTATTCACCAAAACCCTCGAGTGTGACGCATCGATCTAGTGCTCCGTTGATGTCTTCGTTCTCGAAGCCTCGACGGTGCCACAGAGCGAGGAACCACCCGGGTATGTAACGCGCGGAGTTTGCACCGTACACCGGGACGCCTAAGTAGTGCGCCGTCTTAATAGTCGTTTTCCAGTACGCGCTCACGTAGTGCAGATCTCTCTCTCTGCATATCCTTTTCCTCAGCGCGCTCTGGTGTACTCGTGTTTTCTTGTGGGAACTGAATGAGGAACGGCGGATGCGCCTGCCGCACGTATCACAGCGTAGGCGATCGCGATTGACAATCGGTAGAAGCTTAGATGGATCGTTGCTGATGTCTAGCTGTGGGTCTTTCACTTCTGCTTCTTTCTCCGTACTAGAAACTCATCCTTGTTAGAGCTCAGTCCGTACTGTGTGACTAGGGTATTTCTGTACCTCTCGTCCGTCTTGGCTCGTTCTACCTTTTCTGAGAGCACCGCGAGCTTAGGGTCGTTGTTCAGGTCTTGTCGTAATCGATCCATGTCTACCTGAAACGGATCGAGCATGTGGCTTCTTACGCGCTTGCCTGCGTTCGAGTTGCGGACTACTCTGTGCTTGTTCCATAGAAAGGCGAACCAACCGGGGATGATGTAGAGATCTTGTATCGAGGCGTAGACGGGTACGTCGAGGATCTCGAGGAAGTCCAGGAAGAAGTGGTCCTTGTAAAAGCTTACGTAGATCAAGCCCTGTTCTGCTACTTGCTTTTGTTCTAGCGACCTGAGATGTCCGTAGTAGTAACGGTGCCGCATGGCATCTTGGGGCGCTACTGTCATTTCACACCCCGTACAGAGCGAGTGCTTATTGATCGTGCTGTCGTCCTTGATCTCGAACTGTGTGATCTTCATCGTTTCTTGCCCTGCGGCAGTTTGGTCTTGTAGTCGGGAGATAACAGCCCGAATTGAGTAGTCAGGGCGCTTCTTTTCCGCTCGTCTTTGAGGGCTCTCTTTACTGCTTCTGCCAATTGGGCAAAAGACTCATCCTTCATGAGATGGGGCATTCGGTCGTCGGTACACTCTTCTCGTAGTCTTCGAACCAACCTACCGGTTTTCGATGTTCCACTGAATCCATGCTTGCTCCAAAGCACGGCGTACCATCCCGGCATCATGAACCCATCAGAGTATCCCCCGGTGCACCAGTAGAGCGTAACGTTCAGCTCCTCTGCGACCAATACGGAGATCAGGTCGCTATTGAAGTATCTGAGCAGCCCAACGGTTTGCGCATATTCTTCTTCTCGGGCGTTGAGATGTCTTTTGGACCGCTTGTGCGCGGTGAAGGTACGCTTGTCCCGTATGAGCGCGTGACACAAGGAGCATTTGTACTTCTTGCCGTAATGCTCGACCGTCTTTGAAGTATCGGGTAGGGTGGGTACCCGCTCGTAGTGCATGTTCATCTCCTTGTTTTTCTTATGCCTGAGAAGACGCGCTTCTTGAACCCGTGGGAGCAAACCCCGGGGATTCCGGGCATAAGGATCAAGGGAGGCATGATAGACTTGCCTCATCGTCACAGATCTAGTACAAGACAGTGCGCTCTTCGAGCCGGAGGTGTAGAACGATCATGGGTAACAGCGAGCTCGCTCTCTGTTTAGGTGTACCGAGCCTGATCGTGGTTCGGAGGGGTGGCCACCCCTAACCTTCCGCGAATACTACCGCCCCAGGCGTGACGCAGACCCAGCTACACCTTCGGCTCGAGGGGCGCAGGAAGGACGAGCATGAGAAAGATCTTGGACGTAGCGTTCGTAGCAGGCGCAGCAGGCATTCTTCTTCTAGCTGTTGCTGCCGTCATTGCTGCGCTCAATATCGAGGCGAGAGGGGCTGATACGCCTACGTGCCCAAGTACCTCTGCTTCCAGTACGGCTTCGACCCCTGATTCTGGGGCGCCTGATGCCGGGGGCGTAGAGGTTACTTGGTCTCCCATCCCCGAGGATGATGTGCTGGTGGGCGCGTACGGCTGTGCCAGGATTACGTCCAGGGAGAACTCCGAGGATTGGGCGTACCCGTATCCCTGGAGGATCGAGATTCAGAAAGTCGACTGCTTCTTTTTCCCCAAACCGCACGGAGAAAAGAAGTGGCGCACGGCGTTCTGTTTGGAGGATGACGAGCGAAAGAGCATGAAGCTCTATCTGCATCGAGCGTCGAACGACGCTAGTAGGATCAAGGTAGCCGTGGGGTGGCCAAAGGGGCTAGAGTCCTACGGTGAGTTCAGATTAGGAGAGAGCTGTCAATGAGGAACCTCAGCGGTGTCAGACGCTTCTCGGTATTCGTACCGGACATCACCATTGAAGAAGCGCGAAAGAACGAGCCGTACGTGTTGTACGTGGACCTCCCAAAGGGGAGCAAGCTTCTGGAGGTCATTCAGATCGATAGTCCGTTGGACGGGCTGATGGGGGTCAAGGTGGGGAGTACTACCGGATACGCCTTCATGCTCGACCCCACGTGTGAAGAGCCCGAGCGTACGTACTTCACCTGTGTCTTCAGTAATCATGACATTCCTTGGGTTCCCCTGCCGGCATCCAACTGCGAGGAAGAAGCACCAACCACTACTGATGATCTAAGGTGTGCGTTCGTCGGCTGCACCAGCCACAACGGCATTCCGCTGTTTCACATCAAGGTCAGTCTTGTCGGTGCCGACTACGGGGGCTTCGAGAATGAGCTCGTAAGTATGGGTTATCGTTTGGTTCCTGGTAAGCTCTACGACATGGCCGACAAGCTCAAGGCTCTTCATCTGGAGCATGGCTCCAAGGAGCAGGGTGCGTAGTGCCCCCCGACTTCGTTTGGGTCATCGCCCTGTCGTTGGGGGTGTACTACTTCTTCATGGTAGGCACGACTCTGGTGGTCGTGCATAAGGCCAGGAAGAAGAGGGGGTTGTGTGTGAACCGTTATGACGTCATCAGGTCGTTGGGGTGGTTCATGGAATACGACACGCCCTTTGTGGAATGGTGCGCACGAAAGTCGGCCGATCTCGTATCATCAAAGGTGTCACGGAAGGGCCTGTAGTTTCGGGCCGTGGGGGCGGGTGGGCAGGAAACCTTCGAGCATGTGGTGGCTTCACATGTGGCTCCCTCAGCGCGATCATGGAAGAGCGCTACCAAGGAGGTCTACATGCTGCGTTCCATGGTGAAGGACATACTGAGCAACTGGGAAGATTGCAGAGACGACGATCCCAGCGTAGAAGAGCTTTGCTTGGAGATCGAGGGGGCTCTCGATTCTACGGAATACGAGGAGCCTACTGGTGAAGAAGCATACGAGCTCCGTCAGCGGTTCTCTAGGTTCGTGGAGACCGCCAACGAGAATCTAGTCGTCGATGGACCTTTCGACGAGGAGCTCTGTAAGATCAGTGAAGTACAGGTCGCGTTGCAGGATATTCTAGACGACGTCGACGATACGGAAAGCGCTGCCTATGAGGCGGCACTAGAAGAGAAAGACGAGTAGACATTAGTCGTCGAGGTGATATGATCGGCCCGCCTCACGTCGGGTCGTTCTTTTTTGGAGGAGCATGAAGCATACGATCTATCTGTGTGGGCCGGTTACTGGGTGCAGCTACGAAGAGTGCACTCAGTGGCGCAGCAAGCTCTACAACACCCTTACCGATCTGGGGTGTACGGTGCTCGATCCTATGAGGAGCAAAGAGCACCTGAGCAACGAGAAGGAGATACGCGCCTCGTACGAAAATCACATCTTCAGTAAGCAGAAGCACTTCTTCAGTAGGGACGCCTGGGATGTGTTCAACTCGAATCTGATCTTCGCCAACTTTCTGGAAGCACCGAAAGTGTCTATCGGCAGCGTCTCGGAGATTGCGATGGCTTGGGCATGGAGAATACCTACGATTCTGGTAATGGAAGAAGACGGAAATCCCAACGACCATCCGTTCCTGGACGAGATGTGCGGGTGGAAAGTCGCGACGATGGACGAGGGGATCGATCTCGTCTGCTCGCTAGTGGACGTTTGAGCGTACTCGGCGAGAAGTACCGTAAGGAACGAGCGAGGTTAGTAGCTGGGGCCCTCAAGGGCAATCAGGCGGAACTACCTAAGTGGTTGGCGTGGTTGTACGCGAGCGAGAACACTTCGGCCAACCTCTACAATGCGATCCGACAGGTCGTCTACCATGAGGAAACCATCCACAGGCTGGAGAACGAGAAGCTGACATTGGAGGTGCTCGAGTGGGTGGTGGCATCCCTAGAGCGTCTTCGTGAGGAACAAGAGCGGAGGAAGAAGTACGATCGGGTACTTCGGCATGTTACGCTGTTCTTCGTGATGGCGTATACCGTAGCAATGCTCATGTGCTACGTCTTGTTATCCACGTACATCGGAGGTTGAGATGGAAGAGTTGTGGTTCAACGACATCCAGAAAGATGGGTTCGCCAAGGAGCGGGCTGACAAGATCTATCGGAAGGTGGTCGACAGTTCAGTGGTGTCTAGCGGTGATGAAGCCGTGAGGATGCTTAGGTTGATCGCTCACCTGATCGAGGAAGACGCAAAAAAGCTGGCGTCCGTCGATCTAGGAAAGTAGAGTACGATCTCAGGCTGGTGTCGGCAGACTTAATGGGCCTGAGCGCTCGGCCAGCCGCAATTTTCTAGGGAGAGGAGGAATAAGTACTACAGCAGCAAGGGCTTGCTACAAGGGCCTGAACTGGTTTCGACTGGTAGGAAAGGGAGTGACTGCGTGTAGGCGGGGCACACGCCGCCTTGACCAACGTGAGCACTGAGTAGTTGCCAACGACAACGCTCGCATCGACCTCTCCATTGCGGCTTGAGGTCCGTTCCTCCGGCAAGGAGCTCGAGTAGCCGGTAAGGGGCGCCAACCCACACGAGCTGGCTGGTGAAAGACCTGCGTGTCACCAGCGAGATTTAGCAGGTGGTGGAGGCGACACATCCCCCGGTCGCCAAGGGCTGTCAGCGGCCCTAATGCTGACTACGCACGTGAACGAAGTCACAACCAGAACTGTCAGGACTTGGGTTCGACTCCCAACAGGTCCACTGGGCGCGCTCCCCGGCGAGATGGACTACGGTCGAATGACCGGGTTTGCATTCTCCCCATACCTCCCCCCCCCCCCCCCCCCCC
>Ga0180438_10003175_pt1 | contig 25275 bp, 19 predicted proteins | sample SS_ome_12_FD_132455 | JGI IMG/M metagenome (GOLD analysis project Ga0180438, IMG submission 132455) | Hypersaline lake sediment archaeal communities from the Salton Sea, California, USA - SS_3_D_2 metaG | ecosystem: Environmental > Aquatic > Non-marine Saline and Alkaline > Hypersaline >... | reverse complement strand
TTACCATTGCAACTAATTATTTCCATCATTTGCTTTATTGTTTATCATCCTCTGTCTTTTCAATAAATTGAAAGGGAATCTCCCGTGTCCTGTCGAGCGATACCACTCTGGAAATTTTTGCCTCCTCGGCCACTGCGACTGAACCGTCAGGCATCCTGGAAGCGGGAGTGAACGAGATTGTAACCACTACCGAGCGGGGCAGCTTCTTGGCTTTCCAGTTACTCTCTTTTCGCTCTGCTATGATTGCCTCAACACTGAAAAACGTTACACCCTGGCAAACAGGAATGAAAGAGTAATTCTCTTCCCAGTCTTTTCTTCGCTTATCGAGCAATTTGTCTTCCACATTCAAACCGGTATGGCTGCGATAGAGAACAAGACCATTGGCATCGATACTGAAATCAGCCTGCCATATAATCGTTTCAAAATTTTGCTCCTTGGAATTATCGCCGCGAATGCTTTTCAGAATTTTCAGCCTCGCCGAATGGTAGCCGTCCATCGACTTATTTACAATCGTTAATGTGGTATCAGGAGCGGCCATTCGAGAAATACCGGCGGCACTCTTGTCAAGGTCCTCAGCTATAAGCTGCAGGACTTCACGGGGCTTTTCAAATTCATCGAGCCTTTTTGAGACTTTTATTATAGAGCGGTTAGTCCGGTTATAGAGACTCAGAACGGCGACGAGAACCATTGAGCCAATGGTAAGCGTGGCAACCATCTCAGCCAGTGAAAAACCGAATTTAAATTCCCGCTTTAAGAATATCATAATCGAAACAACTTACCTTACATTTTTATTCCTGATCCATTCTATAATCTCTTCTAAACTCCACTCCCTGAAATCATCAGGCAAACCTGAAGATTTGTCCTTATCCGTCTTTTGCTCGTCCTTGCCTTCTTCGCCCTCACCCTCTGTTTCCTGCTCCCTGTCACCAGCCTCATCGTAACTCTCTGTCTCCTGCTCCAGGTCACCAGCCTCATCCTGACCGTACTCATCCAGGGCAGGCTGTGACTGTGCTTCTTCCCGACGCATTTTATCTTCAATACTGGGATTGCCTTCGTGATAACTGTAAAAATCCAGCTCATCCTTGATAAACTCTCCGTCTTCAGTAACAGGCATCCCGTTATCCAGCCACTGCTGCAAAGTATCTGCGCTAATGCCGGCATAATAGGCCGCCAGCTCGGATGATTCGATGATATCGTTTTCGGTCAGTTGCCTTTGTTTTTGTTCTATCAACTTCAGCATCTGTTCTTTTGTGATGCTGTTAAGCCAGTGTCTTAATTCTACCGTCTGAGTTTCACCCTCCGAATCAATATACTCGGCGGCACAAACAGCTCTCGCCCACATCTGCGACTTGCAGGGTTCATAAAAAGTCTCAACAGTAGTTTGCCAGCTAACATCCGGATATCTTTCACTTGTCCCGTATTCGACGGATTCATAAACCACGGGGCCTGCCAGAATCTCTTCCATCTTTTCCCTGGCAACTTCAAAGGCCTGCATCTTCAGGCTGGATTCAACGACTTTCGCCAGCGACCTGTCGATAACTACCAGCACGCTTGAGCACATAAGTGCAACTATAGCCAATGCGGTAACCACTTCTACCAGGCTGAAACCAGTTCCTATACCTCGAACTAAAGACACCTGCCCGGCGGACGCCGGCTTATCAATATTTGTCTTAAAACCGCATTTCATCCGCTCTTCTCGGCAATAAAAGATTAACCTCACCTTCTTTCAACTTCACTTTCGTGTCCATTCTGTTTATAATAACAGAATATGGCTGCTGTTCCGAATCCAGCAGGACGATCTTCCCGCCATACTGCCAGCCGGCGTGTCCAGCCCGGAATTTCGCTCTGCCTTCGTTCGTCCATTCCATATCGTCAAACTCCACGTATGCAGCTTCGCACTTGCTGCCGAAATCCCTTCGAATTATTATCTCTTCATCGAGCACCACTGCAAGATTGGATGTCGTAATTTTGCGAACGATATATTCCTGCTCGGTCAAATCGATAATTACTTCGTACCTATCGTCACTTTCGCAGGCCGCACGGGCGGCCATCTGTAATGCATAGGCAAGCTCACGTGCCTGAGTCTCGAAACTGTTCCTGCCCAGAATCCCGTAGATGTTTGGCACTGCCAGCAAAACGAACATCGAGACAATCACAATAACTACCACCAGCTCGGTAAACGTAAAGCCACATCGCCGCTCATCACGAGCTGTCTGACAAAGGCGATCTCCGACTTTTTTCTTTTTAGTAGGCATCGGTACTTTTCAGGTCTTTATTTATTCCTTCGCCGCCTTCTTCACCGTCGGCACCGTAGCTTATAATCACAAAAGGCCTGCCCTGTTCTGCAAATCTCTGGTAAATAAAATCGCTGCCCCACCCGTCTTTTGTAACCTCGGTTGTCTCAAGGTAACCGCCGGGCTGCCAGTCTGTTACGTCCGGCGGCCGCTCGACCAGCTCTATCAACCCAACTTCTTCGGAAGGGTATCTGTGGGTATCCATATAAAATTCGATAACGCTGCTGTGAAGAGCTTTGAGGTTGGCCTTGGTAGTCGTAACACGGGCATCGTCGATCTTGCTGGCGACCTTAGTAACGACCAGAGCGGCAAGAAGGCCGATAATAATCAGCATTGCCATTAGCTCCACCATCGTAAAACCATATCTTTTCCTGTCTCTTTTCTGCATAATTCCAGACTCCAAAACTTAAGATTAAAAGTTTCCCGCCGAGACCTCCAGTATAGGCAAAAGCGTCGCGTAAGCGATTACTCCGATTACCGCCGCCATAAATATAATAATCAGCGGCTCTACCGCCGCACTCAATCTTTCTATCACAACATCGCTGGAGGCTTCAAGGCTCTCGCTGATATTTGCCAGCATCATCTCCAGCTCTCCACTCTTTTCACCGACGGCAACCATATGGGCTATCGCCGGGCCAATCACACCGCTGTCACGAAGGGGCGTAGTAATGTCGGCCCCCGCCAGAATCCTTTCCCTGGCCTGGAGCACCGCCCGTTTCATAATTGAATTTCCGGTTACTTCGGCAACCACGCGGAGGGACTCCGCCATTGGCAAACCGGAGCCGAGAAGTGTCGACAAGGTAGATGCGAAGCGCGCCAGCACACGCTGTTTGACCAACGGGCCGAACAATGGCAGAGAGAGTAATAACTTATCTCTTAAATATGCACCCTTTGGAGTCTTGAGAAATCTCTTAACCGCCCAGCCAACACCGATTACTCCTGCAATAAGAACGAAAACCCAGATACTAGTCAAAAGATAGCTGAAGTTCATAAGCTGCTGCGTAATCCAAGGCAGTTCCTGCCCCGTACGTGCTATCTGGTCGGCGATTTTAGGAATGACCTGGGTAGTGAGAATCAATATCGCCGCCAGGCAAAAGAAAATCAAAACAATTGGATATATCATTGCGGTAAAAACCTGTGACTCCACACGTTGTCGTTTCTCCATAAAACCGGCTATGGTCTCGAAGTTCTGACCGAGAGTACCGGTTACCTCTCCGACCCTCACCATACTTACATAAATCGGATCGAAGTAATCGCCGTAATCTTTGAGTGTATCGGTGAGCGACTCACCGGTAACAACCCTGTCGCGAATATCGATAAGGGCATTCTTAAATCGCTGCTCAGATGCCTGAAGGGTCAGTACAGTAAGCGATTCGGTTAGCTTAATCCCGGAATTAAGAAGTGTCGCCATTTGCTTTGTAAAATCGATTATTTGTGTTTTACCGCCTCTTGAGCGGGACAGAAACGACAAAAACCCATATTTATTATCTGAGACACCTACCTCGGAAATGGAGGTAGGGTGCACACCTCGCATACGCAGTTGTTTCCTGGCCGCATAAGGGCTTTCTGCAGCGACAGCACCTTTTGTCTTGCCGCCCATAGCGCTAATAGCAGTATAATTAAATCTTGGCATCTTACTGTTCTTACAATTCTACAGCTATAGTTCAAAACAAATATTTCGTTAGCCCCACGATTCATTCGGGGGTTATGCTTATTACATAACATCAGCCTGCGCAACCCTGAGAACTTCAGAGACAGTGGTTATACCGCTCAGGGCCTTCCTTGCACCATCCATACGAAGCGTTTGCAGCCCTGCCTCGAGAGCACTCCTTTTGATTTTACCGGCACTTTGCCGCTTGTAAATTAAATCCTTAACTTCATCGGTAATAGGCATTAATTCATAAATCCCCGTCCTGCCGCGAAACCCGGTCTGAAAACATTTCTCGCACCCTGCACCAACACAAAAATCCGCACCTTCGCTGCCGAGCGCCGCACCGGAACTCAATAATCCAAGCTCTCTAAGCTCATGCTCAGAAGGCTGATAAGATTCCCTGCAATTAGGACAAACCTTCCGTACAAGCCGCTGTGCAAGAACGGCCACCAGCGACGAGCTCACCAGATAAGGCTCGAGACCCAAATCAAGCAGCCTGCTGACGGCACCGGCGGAGTCATTGGTATGCAGAGTGCTGAATACCAGATGCCCGGTAAGCGAAGACTGAATGGCCATACGGGCCGTCTCAAGGTCACGGACCTCACCTACCATTATAACATCAGGGTCCTGACGAAGAACGTGGCGTAATGCCGTCGCAAACGTCATCCCTTTTTTCGTCGCTACCTGTATCTGGCTTATCCCGCCGAGCTGGTATTCAATCGGGTCTTCGATGGAAATTATATTCTTCTCAGCCGAGTTCAGCTGGTTCAGGCAGGCATACAACGTCGTACTCTTACCGCTGCCGGTCGGACCCGTCACAAATATCACACCGTGAGAGCGGTTAAGCAATGAGTCAAACCTCTTAAGGTCATCTCCACAGAGACCAAGCTCATTGAGACCGAACAACCCGGTACTCTTATCCAGAAGCCGCAGAACACACCTCTCACCGTAGCTCGTCGGCACTGTGCTGATTCGCAAATCTACCTCTCGCTGACCAAGCCGAACACTGCATCGCCCGTCCTGAGGCAGTCTTCTCTCAGCAATATCCATACCGGACATTACCTTGATACGAGAGACAGCCAGCGGTAGAACGTTGCGATTGAGGCTCAAAGTATCATATAAAATGCCGTCAATACGATATCGAATCTGAAGCTTAGTTTCGTAAGGATGCACGTGAATGTCACTTGCTCTGAGCTGAAGCGCGCGAAACAGTATATCGTTTATCAACCGGATGACCGGAGGACGGTTAACCACGTTGAGCAAATCGTCAGAACTCGATACTTCATCAACCAACTGGTCGAGATTTTGTGAATCAAGCTCCTCGGCCACTTCCTCGATGACAGTGCTCCGCTGCTGGTACGCAACATCTATCGCAGACGTAATGGCCGCACGTGTCGATACGGCGAATTTAACCGGAACACCAAGAACTCTGGATACATTATCCAGTACGTATGTATCAAGCGGCTTGGCCAGAACAACCGTGGTCTCGCCGTTCCCAGCCTCACTCTTCAGCCCGATGACATAATGATGCTGTGCATAACTTGCCGGTATCGCCTCCACGAATTCAGACGAGGTTCTCTTCTCCGGAATATCTTCGAGGAACTTATACTCCAGCGCCGCGGCAAACAGCCGCAAAACGCTTTCCTCGGTAAAATAAGGACATCGCAGCAGTGCTTCATCCAGCCTCGCATCGGCATCTTCGTTTTTTTCGAAGAAATCAACCAGTTGCTGACTATCGATTATCCCGGTCTCTCCGGCAGCTTGTATAAGTAATTCTTTCATTGAAACTCAAAACCAGAAAAACTACCGTTACTCAAGCTCCAATACTTTTTCCGGCTCCATTGGCTCAGCATCAACACCAGGCCAATCACGGTAGGACTGGAATTTGCGTTCGTGTCTTTCAAATGCCTCTCTTTTCTGGAGGCTTATTTCATCTAATTGTCCCGCCCCCAGGGTATCAGAAGGTCTGAGAATATTGGCTTTGACAAAAATATAGAGGTTGCTAGTCACATCACTATTGGCAATAGTCCTGAATAAACCTCCAATAAGCGGGATATCACCAAAAAAGGGAACTTTACTACCGCCTTTTGACTGATTTAGTTTTGTTAGTCCTCCAAGAATAATAGTACTTCCGTCAGGGACTGTAACAACTGTGTTGACGTTACTTGTGCTATAATCAGGTGGCGCATCTTCTTTTTTATCAAAGTCTTCGCGTGTCATATTAATCACAAGACGCAATAAATCACCCTCACTGATATTCGGTGTAATTGACAACTCAATCTTCGCGGGGTAACCAGTCCATTTGCTGGTTGTGATTGGGACACCTTCACTCGTATAGCTCGTAGTTGATTCCTTGACATAGGTTTTCTCCGAAGTGGTTATTACGCCCTCTTCATTGTCATTTACTAAAACCTTTGGCTGAGCAAGCACACGCCCGTAATTTTTCTTATCCATAACAGTTAGCAAAGCCTGGATTTGGTCATCAGCGTAAAAGCCTTGATCCAGCCCGCTTCCTCCCATATTCCAACCACCTTCAAGGACAGTACCACTAACACCAGTAACCAAACCAGATTCAGTGCCAAAAACAACATTGTTCGTCACCATATCCTTTGCATTTGCTATAAGATTCAGGTCGAACTCAAATTGGTCGCTTTGTGTTATTTCGACAAGTGCAACATCTATCAACACCTGCGGTCTTCTTCTGTCGAGTTTTTCTATAAGAGAGGCAATCCATCTCTGATTTTCCTTGCTTGCATAAACAATCAGCGAGAATGTGCTCTCATCGGAGATTATGGTAATATCTTCCTGTTTTTTGACGACCTTTTCGATTTTGCCCTCTTTGTCTTTGATTGTCTCCTGGACAAGCTCATTGAGAACCCCCGCCATCAGTTCTGGGTCCTGGTTTTCGAGAGGATAAATTTTATACGGGATTTCCTCTTCGAGCGTTTCAGCATCGAGATAAGAGATAATAGTCACAATCCGCAGATGCTGTTCGGCGGTGGCATTGACCAGAAGTGAATTCGTTGATTCGACAATAACTATCTGAGGCTCCTCTACCAGCGGACCGCCGACTGCGGCAGCGGCGGGCGATTCTGCTCCACGTTTTTGGGGTTGTGCTTTAGCTGAGGGACGACGACCGGTAATACGACCGCCGCTGATTATTCCAAGCTCGCCAAGCTTTTTTTGAACTTCCTCTGCCCCTATATGCTGAATATCGTAAATCCGCAGCGACCTGAAATCCTTCTTCTCCACGTCAAGGCTCGTTATAAGCTGCTCGACGATGTCGAGCTCATCCTCGTAACCTATCATAAGGATTCGGTTCGTCCGCTCGTCAGCCTCGAGATACACTTCGGTTTTCTGCTGCTTTTGTTGGGCTGTAGGCCGCCGTTGTGGTCGTCCTCTTGGCCGGCCTTTAGGCTGCGGTGCGGCGGTTGCAATCGCAACGGTGTCCAGCTCCTCGGCAAGTTTCTTTACCTTCGGGGCAAGGTTTTCGGCCATAGTGTAATTAAGCTGACGGAACCTGAATTCCTTTGGCTCGCCAGGCTGGTCAACCATCCTGACCAGTTGTTCAATCCTTGCCATCCTGAAGGCATAATCGGTTACGAGTAACGCACCGGTATCTTCCACAGACATCTGAATTTCATTACCGACACCGAGCTTCAACCCCTTAAGTATTTTTTCCACTTTCTGTGGTGTAGTGTACTCAAGCTCGAACAGGCGTGTAACAATAACGTCGCCCGCCCTGACACGGCCTTCTGTATCACTGATAAGAGCCGGGTCTATTTCCAGAACCTCTTTCTGCGGCACTACGGTTACAAGGTTACCTTTCCGCGTCATAACCAGGTTGTGAAATTTCAATACCGACTCAACCAGTGCGTAAAGCTCCTTCACCTTTATAGTGCCGCTGAGTTTCCCCTGCAGCTTAAGCGAGACATCACCCTTCACTTTGACTGGGTCATACATAAAATCCAGCTCCATATACTCACCGAGAAGCACCAGCAAATCTATGATTTTAACTTTTTCTGGCAGGACCATATCAAGGTTCGCTTCGGCGTGGGGACCATAACTGGGCTCGTAGCCTCTGGAAGGCGCAGCAGCTTCGGAATAAGCCGGCTCTGCGGTCACAGGTTCTTGGCGCTCGAGTTTATCTTCCGGCACAATCTGATTCGGAGCCGGCACAATCTTTTTTGATGCCGGAAAAGCAGGTACTATTTTTTCAGCGGCAATGGCCGCCTTTTCTATCTCTTCTACCTTTTCAGCTTTTTCTACCTCCGACCGCATTTCGATAGCTTCTTTTAATTCACCTGCCGGCTGATTGGGTTCTGCCGGGCCGACCTTTGTGGGTTTGTTGGGTTCCTCCTGCTCCTGAATTTTTTGCTGCTCTTCAACCAGTGTTCCAACCAATCTGTCGAACAACTCATCAGCTTTTTCTTCGGCGGCTTTCTTTTGAACTTTTTCGAAACCGCTTTTCGTAACGATTTCGCCGCCCGCCTGCACAGGCTCGTTCTGGTCCTGCGGCTTTTCCACTATTTGCGCCGGCTGATTGGGCTCCGCCGGGCCGGCATTGACAAACTGTTCCGACTCCAGCCTCTCGGATTCTGCCTTTGCTTTTTGCAGTTCCTCGATAGCCGCCAGAATCTTATCGGACTGTCCCTCAACTGCTATCGCAATCACAGAATTACCACGGACATCGATAATGGCTTGAGCGATATCCTGCCCAGAAGGCGGTGACATAAAACTCCCTATCTCGATATTACCCATATTAGAGGCAATTTCCGACGCATCCGGCAAAGAATCCCGATTCGAAGCAGAAATTAACGGCTTTACCACATAGCTTTGCTCGCTGTCTATCAGATTAATCACTGAGGTTACTCTTACAATATCCGCCATAGGTGCGGTTACCAGAATGGCGTCGCCGCTGGGCAGCGCCGAACTCGTACCGAGCTTAAGCTCATCCAGAAATCCCCTGGCCTTATCGGTCGAAATATGCCGGAGGCGGAAAACTCTGTACCTTTTAACTGCAGCAGAACCGCCATCCTGTGCGAAAACCGACGACGAGCCCACACAAAGAAAAACTATAACCACAGTTACTAACTGCGAAAACAGGTTTAATCCAAACGAATTCTGCTCTTTCGACATATTCAGAAAACTCCTAAACGATCGGCACCACTTCACTTTTGCTACTGTCTTGTTAATTATCGGGCAAATATGACACTGTATTAAGATAAAGGCTCTTTTTATACTCCTCACAATTGAGCTAATCTCGAAAAAATATGTTATCGACACTATATTAAGACTTGCAAAAAAACAAAATGTTCCCTGCTTTACCGCCCTCAGGGCACATTAAATGGCATATTATTGAACGGTGGCTTGTTAAATCAGCTCAAATCAGCTTTCCTGCCCCCTCATAGCAATGGAAGTTAATTAGAGCCGAACCCAGCATTTCGTTAGCCCCACGATTCATTCGGGGGGGCACCGCATATCAGTCGCTTCCCGGGGCCTTTTTGCCCACCTCGGACAACTCCACTTTAGTGCTGCTGTTAGCATCCGGTACACTTTGCCCGCCGAGCTTCTCGCCGAGCTCTTCCAGCCTTTTCGCCTCTTTCTTGCCCATCAGAACTTTTCGCATATCGTCAAGGGAATGCTTTCTCTTGACACCGGCCGAGTCAGCCCGTTTCTTCTCTAATCTATTCATTATCTCCTGCAAAAGCTCGGCTTTTCTCTGAGGCGACGGCTTGGAAGGCTGAGTGGCACCGCTCGGCGGCTGCGACTGTTTTGGCTGGCTGGAGGTTTCGCCCGAGACTTTCTCAGCAGGCCTCTTCGCAGCTGACTTCTTCTCAACAGACTTCTCAGGCGTCTTCAACGAGCTGATTGTGCTTTTCAAAGCAGGCTTGCCGCTTTTCAGCGAGATGCCGGCATCTTTCAGCAGGCTTTTTCTCTCGGGTAATTTGGGCGCAAGCTCAAAAGTCCTCTCTGAGTCTTTGACCACTATAATCCCGTCTTTTATCTCCTTTATGACCAGGTGACCAACCTTTTCTGCCGGTTTTATCCAGTATGCTCCCTTGCCGGGTTCGTCTATCAGCGCAAGAGAAAGGTCCGGATTCTGCGAAAAATAGCTCGTAGCGAGCAGTTCGAAGTTCGCCTGAACTCGTTCTGGCCGGTGACTGACCCGGGGCGTATGCCGTGGTGAAGGTTTGCTTTTCTTTTTCGCCTTCCTTCGCTTTGGCGGAGCAGGAGGATCCAAAAATAAGGCGAATGCTTCTGCCTGCTTTACCAGGGGCGATTTCTCGTCCATAGCACCTTTTTTACGGGCACTTTTGCTGTTCTTGAAAGCTTCAACCACCAAAGGCAATTCAAAAACACCCGCCGAGGCCTTTTCACCTCTGCCGCCCAGAAAAATGCCAAATGCTGTTACCATAACTGCCAGAATTACAACAATAACACTCGTTGTCCGTAAAGTAACTATCATTTCGATTTACCGCTCCTTTTACACCCCTCCCGCCACAGGCGGACAGGCCCGCCACAGGCGGACAAATTCACTTCGCAACTAATATGTAAGACAAACATAACCGAATATTGTTCCACCAGGCAGCAATACCAAATGCATAACCGTCACATTTGCTGTATTAATCAACATTGCTGTGTGCTTTATTTAACCCCCTTGCAACTTAAGGCCGGTTTCAACCGGAGGCATAAAAACCGTTGCAGGCAATTTGTAATCTCCTGCCGCTGTGCAGCTTGACAGTAATACTGTCGTGAAAAACCCTCTGATTTTCATCTGTCTGCTGCGGTGCGGTGATTTCCAGGCTTAACTTATAGCGGTTATCAAGCCTTTCCTTTTTGACCAGCTTCACAAATCCATTCCTGCAGGATACAGAATCTATCTCAAAATCCTGCTGGTAATTGCCGATTACCCACACCTCCCTCTGGGTAGATTCAGCAGGATTGGCATCGAATATCACAATTTGCTGAGGCGTAACCTCAAATTCCCTGACGCTCTCGAAAAAAATAGTGATGCGGTTCGAATGCGGGTGTGTGGTGTAGATTGCGATGGTACCGTCCTTGACCCTTTCAAGCCGTTTCATATTGACTTTTGGGCTAAGTACAAATTCGGTTTTCTCAACGGAACTGTCATAATCGGCGGTTATAGTTTTGCCGGTCGAATGGATTTGTTTTATTGCAAAAGGCTCATTATCCAGACTTTTAAGCGTGATTTCCTGACAGCCGGCGTTGTCCTTATTCAAAGCAAGAGTTAGCTTCTTCGGCTTATAGCTCATTTTCGGTCTTACATAGGCATTTATTGTCAATCTTACTCGCGAATTATCCGGGTCGTTGGAGTAAACAGACAAATGTTTACTAACCGAACCCGACGCAGACGATGCGTTATAGCCCACTGTCAGCACTCCACTTTCGCCTGGAGCATACAATTCCTTTTCGAGTCTGTAGGGGGTACACCCGCACACCCTGGTAACCCTTTTGATTTTAAGTGTCTGGCCGCCGGTATTTGTAAATTTGAATTTGCATTCTTGCTTTGATCCCGGCGGTATTTCTCCGAAATTGTGCTTTGTCTTTTCAAAATCGATATTGGCAGCCGAGCTCACCTGCCGCTTTTGTTGCGGCCGGCCGTCCTTTTCACTGCCTACAACATCCTCAGACGTCCCTTTTTCCTGGGCCGGCATTGCCTCACCGGATACCAATTGAGAATCCGGCTGGACAACTCGAGAACTCTCCTTCTTTACCTGTTCCTGGCACCCGCTGATAATAAATAATGAGATTGAACAAACAATCACCCACGCAGTCAGCCACCCTTGTTTCATCAGTTAACTCCCGATAAAATCATACAGCCCCATCCTGACAACAATACTTCTTGCGAACTTCACCCTTAGTTTACTTTATCCACCGTATCTTGTCAAGAAGATACTCCGGCCCTTTAGTAACCCGGGATAAAGACATTGTGAAAAACTTAACCAGCTTTTCTCACAGGGCTTTACGGATATTCATACAACCTTATAAAAACCAAAGACTTACAAAAAAAGCCTACTTTCTCTACTTTAACAAAACTCCTGTGAGAAATGCGAATTAAGCGTCAACGGCAGAATTTTGTTGCCGCCCTATGGCTTTACAGCCGATATTCACATTACTATACTATAAACGACTATAAACGAAATTTGTGCGGAGCAAATAATTATGCAGAAGCAAAAATGCGAGCTTTCCATAGTGGTGCCGGTACTGAACGAACAGGAAAATCTTAATCAGCTCTACGAGGAAACAAACCGAACTCTGGATGCTGACTTCAACTACGAAATGTTGTTTGTTGATGACGGCAGCACCGACAGCAGCTTTTCCGTCCTAAAAAAACTCCACGAGAAAGATCCAAGAGTACGTGTTATAAGGTTCAGGCGTAATTTTGGCCAGACCGCCGCACTGAGTGCAGGCTTTGAAAACTCGCGAGGTGAGATTATCGTGGCTATGGACGCAGATTTACAGAACAACCCGGCAGATATACCACGGATGGTCCACAAACTGAATGAAGGATACGACATGGTAAGTGGATGGCGAAAAAAAAGACACGACAACACCTTGAGACGAAAACTGCCTTCGATGATAGCGAACCGTCTCATAGCTTGCATAACGAAGGTGCGATTACACGATTTCGGCTGTACTTTGAAGGTATATCGCAGAAAGCTTATTAGTGAGACAAGACTTTACGGCGAGATGCACCGTTTTATCCCGGCATTAGCAAGCTGGCAGGGGGCCAGAATTTATGAGATGGAGGTAAACCATCGGCCACGCACGGCCGGCAAGGCCAAGTACGGCCTGGCAAGAACACTAAAGGTCCTCTTAGACCTTATTACTGTCAAGTTTCTCGGCTCTTTCTCTACCAAGCCAATCTACGTCTTCGGCGGACTCGGGCTCCTTTCGGCAATAGGTGCTTTCATATCAGGCCTTGCGGTACTTTATTACAAGTACATTGCACATCCTCCACTAATGATGAACCGAAACCCGCTGCTGGTCCTCGCCGGTATACTTTTTACCGCCTCAATTCAGTTTGTTCTTATGGGGCTGCTGGCAGAATTGATGGTCAGAACGTATCACGAATCACAGAACCGTCCTACATACGTTATAGGTGAAATCCTCGAAAAGCCTCAAAATACGGAGAGCAGGGATGACTAAACACCGGAAAAAACAAAAAGGGGCGAAAAACGTGCGACACACCGGCGACAAATCTATTGCCGCAAGGGAAACAAACAAAACAAAAATCCCCATATTGCTGCTTATTGCAATTCTCGCCGGCATACCCTTTGCACTCGGAAAATATATAGAGTTTAACACCCCGGGAGCTTTCGACAGTGGAAGCTATGTATATTCTGCAGCACATATTGTCAGCGGCGCCGAGATAGGCGTTGATGAAAAACCCTCTGCCAGAATGGGAACGTTATTGGTTAATATGGCGGGCGTCAGACTCTTCGGATTCAATGAAACCGGACCTGAGATAATCCAGATGATTATGCAGGCGGCCGCACTAATCCTTATGTTCATCGCAGCTCGCAGGCTCTTCGGCACTCTCCCGGCAGCCGTCAGTGTCATCGTCGCCTCCATCTTTCTGTCCTCACCGCTGTTCGCAAAGTTCGGAAACACAAAAGAACAGTATATGATAGCGTGTATGCTCCTGGGCGTCAGCCTGCTCATACTTTATGAGCTTGATGAAAAATGGTGGCTGGCGGTTTTGGCCGGTGTTTTTCTTACTTTCGCTCCGCTTTTTAAACCCACCGGAACTACGGCTCTCGGGGCGGTTGGTATCTTCGTAATAGCCCAGCCGATATTCAGACATAAAAACATAAAACAAACTGCAAAACAGATAATACTGCTCTTCGCAGGTGCAGTCATTTTACTCGCACCTTTATACCTGTGGCTGACGGTATGGCAGGTGAGGCTGCCTATGCCTTATAAGTTTGTCTTCAAAACGGTGGGCAAGTTTATGCCTGAAACAACTACGAACAATAAAAGAGAGCAGCCCGAAGAAACCGGTGAAATCCAAAAACAACAAAAAACCTCAAAAAAACCGGCAGGATACATCGCCAGAAGCAGAAAAATGGTCCCATTCTCGAAACAGTTTCCGAGAGTGATGCGATATTACAGGCTGGCTATTTTGCCCATAGCCATTGCCTTAGCTTCGATTATTGCCGGGATAATCAGACTGCTGTGGCCAAGATTGCCCGGCAAATCCCTTAACAAAAAACGATACGACAGATTCGTTCTGCTTCTGGCGATCTGGTGGTTGCTTGATATGACATTCGTCTGGATCAGCCCGCGCTCGTACGAACAGTATTACCTCCCATTAACCGCCTCAGGCGCTATGCTCGGCGGCTACATTATCGCCCTGTGTTACGACAAAGCAAAAGCCGCCGCCTTCAAAACAAAATGGCTCACCTGCGCTGCCATCGGATTCACTCTTATGATAATTACTACCTGGCACGTCTTCTTCGGCATCGCAACAAGCCCACACAGCGGAACCAGATACTCGAAGAGAATAAAAGGTTATAAGCAGCGGCTCGAACAAATCGCAAAACGAAAAACTTCGAATCTTAAAGCCCCCTGGGAAATAGTCGGCCAATACATCCGGTTAAACTCCAGTAAGGATGATAAAATCTACGTCTGGGGATGGTACCCGGGCATCTATGTAGAAGCCCGCAGATTCAGCCCCACTTCCAGTGCCTGTATGATGCCGAGACCCGCACCGAAAACTATGAAAAAGAAAATCACCGCTATGCTCACCAGATTCCGCGAAGAACCGCCTAAGTTCATCGTTGACAGCAGAAAAAATCACATCCCGCTCGATAGACCACCTTACCAGCTTTGGCCGCAGACCAAAAACGGCTTTCTGCCGCCTGATAACACCGTAAGAAAAAAGTATGATAAAATGTACGCCGCTGCGTTAAGAGAAAAATTCGGCGATGACGAGGCCGAACGATACGAAATACTCGGACCGTTCAGGAAATTCGTGATGCAAAATTACTCTATCGCCCACGTCTTCGGCTCACACATCTTGTTCGAACTGAAAAACACAACCATAACTCCAGAATAATAATAACTGTGACAAAGCTAAAAATCCTGACGCTCAATCATGAATTCCCTCCGGTAGGCGGCGGAGCCGCACCTGTAACTCTCGAATTATGTAAATACTTAGTAAAAGCAGGCCATCAGGTTGATGTCGTCACTATGCATTACAAAAAACTCCCCCGTTTCGAGGTCAAAGATGGTATAAATATATATCGAACTCCTGCCATCCGAAAAAGAGCCAATATCTGCCATACACACGAGCTGGCCACTTATCTACCCGGCGCACTCGCAAAAACACTTAAACTCTGCAAACAAAAAAAATACGACATCATCCACTGCCATTTCCTCGTCCCAGGAGGCGTTTTGGCTTTGATTGTCAGTAACCTCACCGGCATACCTTTTATCGTTACCTCACACGGCAGTGACGTACCGGGCTATAATCCCGATAGATTTCAACTCCAGCACAACTTAACAAAACCAATCCTCAAGTCGGTCTGTAAAAGTGCAGAAAAAATCGTTTGCCCTTCGATATACCTTAAAAACTTAATCTCAAAAAATATAGGCCGTTTCGACCTGGAACATATCCCGAACGGCATCGACCTGCGAAATTCCCCCATGGATTTATCTAAACCGAAACAAAATATCATATTATCTACCGGAAGACTGCTCAAAAGAAAAGGTTTTCATACCTTAATTAAAGCTGTACACGATATAAGCATACCATTTGATGTTCATATCGCCGGCGACGGCCCGTACAGAGAGCATCTCGAAAAAATGGCGGCGGATTCCATAACGAAAATCGTTTTTCACGGCTGGCTGCAACGGGGCTCACAGGAGCTTCTTGAGCTTTATGAACGGGCTTCTATTTACGTCCTGGCCTCCGCCAGGGAAAATGCCAGTATCTCACTGCTTGAAGCTATGGCTGCAAAATGCGCTGTAATAACCACTAATGTCACCGGCTGTCCGGAAACCATTGGCGATGCTGGTTTTCTAATAGATTTTGACGACGCCGACAGGATGAAACAGATTCTGACAAACATCAGCAGCAACAAAAAACTCATAGAGGAATATTCTGAAAAGGCATACAACCGGGTTAAATCGGAGTTTGACTGGCAGCAAATAACACAGCAGTATATCCGGACATATCAGACCGGAATTCAGGCAAAACTTTTATGACACCCTTAACAGGACAAATCCAAAAACCGATATTCGTTATAGGCACCGGAAGATGCGGAAGCACCTTGATTTTTGAAGCTATGTGCGTGCACGACGACCTTGCCTGGTTCTCCAATTATAACAAATTGTTCCCCCGAATCGATTTGGTCTCTGTCCTGCCGAGAATCTATAACCTCCCGGCAATTGGAAAATACATACGAGGCGAAAAGAGACAATATGGTCAGGGCACATCTTTTATAAACAAAATCCTGCCTATCCCATTCGAATGCTACACGAAATGGAACCTTTTATGCGGCCGGAAATTCGCATCGACTTTCTTGGCCGGTATCAGGGCAACAAAAAAAGAAAAAAAAAGGGTCCGAAAGGCACTGCGAAGAACTCTGTTCTGGCAGGGCAAAAAACGCTTTGCTGCGAAGTACACCGGACCGACAAGAATAGAGTTTATAAAGAGCATCTTTCCGGACGCCAGATTCATCCATATAAAAAGAGATGCCAGGGCGGTTATTTATTCCTGGCTCAACGTCGATTTCTGGAAAAAATCTGGTGCTTTTATGAAACCTAAATGGACCGGCGGGTTGGATGACAACTGGGAGGAAGAATGGAGAAATTACGGTTCGACTCCTCTGGCTTTAGCTGCTATGCAGTATCGTTCTATAATGAAAATATGTGAACAGGAGAAAAACCTGCTAAAAGACGAACAGTATATGGAAATACAGTTTGAAGATTTCCTCAAAGCACCGGCCGATACAATGACGCAACTCCTTTCATTCGCACAACTGCCCGCATCATCGAAGATAATTAAATACGTAAACAATCGTAACTATATTGACACGAACGATAAATATTTGAGCCAAATCCCGCCTGAGCACCGAAAAATCCTGACCAAAATCGCAGGCCAATGGTGCTATGTTTAATACGAACCTTGTATCAAATCAGATTAATTTTTGCGCCGCCAACAAAATCTTGCAATTCGCTTCCCACCAAAATTGAACTTGAAAAAATACAGCTTTAACATATTATTAAGCTGTCCAGAATTTGTATTGAAACAATCATTGACTATAAATGAATTCGCAAAAAAAACCAATTACTGTCTGTTTTATCGCCCCAAAGGCTTATCCGCTTTTCAATCCGTCAGTTGAAGAGGTATTCGGCGGTGCTGAGGTGGATTTGTACTATCTTGCAACCGAACTGGCGCAAGACTCCGATTACAGGGTAAGCTTCATAGTAGCCGACTACGGCCAGCAAAAAGTGGAACAAAGAGGAGGCGTTAAAGTCATCAAAAGCCTGGATTTTAAGCAGAATTCTCTTACCGGTGCTGTAAAAATCTGGCGGGCGTTGAACAAAGCCGACGCAGATATTTATATGATAAAAACCGTTTCACCGGGAATGTTTCTTCTTGCTTTTTATTGCCGATGCAAATCGAGACATTTTATTTATCGTACTGCCCATTGCGATGAATGTGATGGTACATATTTATCCAGATACCATTTTGCTGGGAAACTTTATAAATGGGCTTTGAAAAAAGCAGATGTTGTGTTTACGCAGAATGACACCGACAGAAACAACCTGAAAAAGACAACAGGCATTGATGCCGTAACTGTACCTAATGGCCATCGTCTGGAGCCTCTGCAAGAGGTAAAGAGGGATATAATCCTATGGGTTGCTCGAAGTGCAGAGTTCAAAAGACCTGAGCTTTTTATAAAACTTGCAAAGCAATTTCCTCAGGCAAAATTCGTAATGATTTGCCAGCGGGCTACCGGCGATAAAAACTATGAGAGATTAGTGAAGCAGGCTGAAGGAATTGACAATCTGGAATTCATTCAGCGAGTCCCTTTTGCTGAAATTGATAACTATTTTCGGCGAGCCAAAGTTTTTGTAAATACCAGTGAAGCCGAAGGTTTTCCAAACACTTTCATACAGGCCTGTAAGGCCGGCACGGCGATAGTATCGCTGAATGTAAATCCGGACGGTTTTCTGGACAAATATAAATGCGGTATCTGTTGTGATGATAACTTTGACAGACTTGTCAGCAGCCTGAAATCAGTCGTTCAAAACCAGAGCTTTGTCGAGATGGGCAAAAATGCAAGAAAATATGTTGAGCAGACACATAATGTAGCTGACATTGTCCGGCAGTATAAAACTATCATTAACACACTTACAAACAAAAAACACAAATAAGGCGAACGTTATGCTTAACTGGCGAAAACCACTAATCTACAGCGCCTTTTCAATCAGCGGCTATCCCGTTTTCACCAAATACAGATTTCTTAAATCGGTCGAATATAAATCGCAAAATGAGCTGCTCGATTTGCAGAACAAAAAACTTGAAACTATACTCAAACATGCCTGCGAGTATGTCCCCTATTACAAAAAGCTGCTTGCTGATTCGGACAGCGTTAAAAACGGCAAAGTAAATCTCGACAACTTCACAAACATTCCACCACTGACAAAAAACATAATCAAAACTCAGAAAAACAACCTCTATTCGAGAGACCATACGAAGCGAAGCTCATTCTGGAATACTACCGGCGGCTCAACCGGAGAACCCACAGCTTTCCTTCAGGACAAAAACTTCAAAGCATGGGGATTCGCACACAGGCTCTTGTGCAATCATTGGGCTGGTAAAGAGCCGGGACAACCCGAGCTAAAGTTGTGGGGCTCTGAAAGAGATGTTTTTGGAGAAGCCGAGAAAATATCGACCACATTAAGACGTCGGGGCTTCAACGTCCTCGTACTCAGCAGCTTTTTGATGACTGAGGAAATAATGATGAGGTATGTCAAAACCTGGAACCATTTCAAGCCGAGGATGGTCGAAGCATATACCAGCTCAATCTTCGAATTTGCAAAATTTCTGAATAGAACTCAACAAAAAGTTGCGACGCCGTCCGCCGTGATTTGCTCAGCGGAGACTCTCACCGAAGATGTCAGAAAAGTTATAGAGCAGACCCTCGGCTCTGTCGCTATAAACAAATACGGCTCCCGCGACGCAGGGTTAATCGCCTGTGAATGCCCGAAGAAGGAGGGTCTTCACGAGATGTTGCTGCATAATAAAATCGAAATTCTCGACGAAAACCATCAGCCCTGCCAACCGGAACAGTGCGGAAAAGTTCATATCACCACACTGAATAATTTCTCTATGCCTCTCATCCGGTACGATATCGGGGATATGGCTGTTGCCGCCCGGCAGCGGGATTGTTCCTGTGACAGAGGCTCACCGATGATTGAAAAAATTATCGGTAGGCACATAGAAACATTTAAGACAAAGGACGGACGTAAAATACCGGGTGAGTTTTTCATACATTTCGTTGGCGTTGTGTACAACAAAAATTTCATAAAGAAATTTCAGGTCATCCAGAAAGACTATGACTATATCCTCGTCAGGCTTGTCTTGCTGGATGAAGATATATTTAAGCAATACAAACCACAGATTATCAAAGCGATACAAAAACTTATGGGTGATGCTTGTAAAATCGAATTCGAATACGTCGATGACATAAAACCTTTACAAAGCGGAAAATACCTATATACCATCAGTGAAGTCGAATAACCCTTATGGAACACAAAAATTTCAAAAAACCCAATCTTTTTCTTGCCGGACAACCCAGATGCGGCACTTCAGCCCTCCACAATTTCCTCGACCAGCACCCTGAAATCTTTATGAGCCCCGCCAAAGAGCCTCACCATTTCTGCAAAGACATCATCGAAGAAAGTGACGCATTCTACAAATCCAGAAAATATTACTTAAAATATCGGAATGATTCGGACTACCTTGCTTTGTTTAAGGGCGCCGTAAACGAAAAAATTATCGGCGAATCCACCGCAAACTATCTCTACTCCGAAGTCTCAGCCGAAGAAATATACAAATTTAACCCCGACGCAAAAATCGTAATGATTCTCAGAGAGCCCGTCAGCTTCCTCTATTCCTGGTATGGCTACCTCCTCTCGAGACTTCAGGAAGACGCTGAATCATTCGAAAAAGCCCTGCAACTGGAGCAAAAAAGAAAAACTGGAGAAAACATCCCACAGACGATAGAGGCCCCCTCACGATTGTATTACTCTGAGCGAATCAAATACAAACAACACCTCGAAAGATTCTTCCGGCTTTTTGATAACTCTCGGATAAAAGTTATTATCTACGAAGATTTTAAGCGGAATAATCAAAAGGTTTATAAAAATATTTTGGAATTCTTAAACGTCGATAGCAACTTTACGCCTGATTTCTCTATAATAAACAAACGCAAAAATGCCAGACATCCAAAATTAAACCGGCTGCTTTTGAATCCCTTCCTGACAAAAATCCTTCTAACCATAGTTCCCGTTAGATTGAGAGCAAAAATAAAACAATTGCTGAACAAAATACTGTTCAGCGGCAAACCGAAAGGGGAAATAAATCCTCAATTACGCAAAAAACTTATGATGCAATACAAGCCGCAGGTCGTTGAGATAAGCAGCTTATTGAATATTGACCTTGTTAAAAAATGGGGTTATGACAAAAAGGACCTCAAGTGACATTCGTCGGCAAAACCGCAAAAATAGGAAAACTAAGCACCATCTATATGACGGGCAGCATCGTACCGAGGCTTGTCGGTCTGTTCCTGCTCCCACTTTTTACCCGTTACCTCGTCCCGGAGCAGTTCGGTATCGCACGCCTGGCGCTTCAGATTATTATGCCCTTATCAATCCTGGCCCGGCTCGGACTGGTCGCCTCACTGAAAAGCTACTATTTCAGGGTCAATCCCGAAAAAAGACCTCAGCTCGTCAGAACCATCCTGCAGGGACAGGCCGTTTTTGCCTTTCTCTTCTGCATACTGTTATCTCTTGCGGGATACCGCTTTGCCGAAACAATACTCCCGAATCTACCGATAACCGCTGAGAGTGTCAGGCTGCTCTGGATTATGATTGTCTGGTCCTGCTTCTTCGGCTCAATCACCAAACTTGCTGTCAGAATGACACAATTGCAGGAAAGAGCGATGGCCTCCATTACCATAGCACTGCTGAAATGTTTCGTGAATTACTTCTTCGGCTTCATCGCCGTAGTCTGGCTGGGCTGGAAAGGTTTAGGAAGGTTTGGTACCACTTTTACAGCAACAATTGTCGCCTCAGCTCTTGCCGTCTGGATTATCTGGCGCTTTGGAAAAGGCAAATTCGATTTTGCACTTTTCAAAAAAGTCTTCAAAACTGCTCTCACTTTTATCCCCTACAGCTTCGCCGGAGTCCTTACTCTGACTGTAAATGCCTGGCTCGTTAATACTTTAATATCGACCAGTGCTATAGGTATTTACGCCATCGCCATCCAGTTCGCTCAGTTCATACAACTGCCGCTGAGGGCATTCGTAAACGCCGCTTATCCCACTCTCGCCAGCCTGCTCAAAGAAGGAACCGACAAAGCAAAGCAAAGGCAGAGCCGCCTTTATACCCTCAGCATAACCGGAATCAGCCTGCTCGCACTTACATTATCTGTTCTGGCGCCGCTGGCCATAGATATTTTCGTTCAGCCGGCTTACCACCAGGCCAAAACCATCGTCCCGCTACTCGTTATCGCCTGGGCACTCCGAACTTTCGGCTGGGGAGCCGGAAACGTAATCTTTTATTACGGCAAAGGACTTATACTGACCGGCGCAAATGTAATTGCTATGATAACAAACATTATTTTGTGTTTTCTACTTATACCACGATTCGGCCTTTATGGCGCCGCTTTAGCTATGCTCGGCTCTTTCGCCGCTCAGCTTGTCACTATTATATTAACCGCTCAAAAAAAATACCCTATACATTGGCAGCTCCTTATTATCATGCGAGTCCTCGCTGTCGTGCTTCTGCTGGGCCTACTCGATAGATACCTCTCACCGGGCCTGTCACTCTGGCTGCAATTGTCCATCAAACTCTTAATTCTCGCAGCCGCAATACCTTTGCTGCTGCTTTGCAGGATTGTTACCAGAACTGAATTGCTCGAATTTAAAAGTGTAGTCGTTGAAAAACTAAAGTCTTTCACCCCCGGCGATTAAACCCTGCCCTCAGATAAATTGCTGCGGCTGCCTTACTTTGATTTATAAAGCCATCTGCGGCTCAACTGCTTTTCAAACCCAAAAGCGTGTCCGAAAAAAGCTATTATCCGAAACAAAGCGGAACTCAAACCGGGAAATACAGTCAGAATATAAACCGCCGCACGCTGGTAACGCGGAAAAAAATCCCTGAATTTCCTTATCAGCTTACGGGCACCCTGACCATAACCGTTATAAATTGTGGTCAAAAGACTCTTGCGAACCCTTTTGGTAGCAAATGGTAAAAACGCCTCCAGCCTATCGGCCTTTTTTGCAAGCTCGATATGACGACCGATTAGCTGACACGTCAACTCTCCGCTTTTTGTCGAAAGACGCCGCTTATTCAAAACTTCGTCACTCGTATCAAGATGAACAACCGCAAGAGGCTCAGCTATGTAGCCAATCTTAGGACACCGATGTGCTATCCGCCACCACATATCAATATCCTGGCCGCGCAAAAGCTCCGTATCAAAAAAACCCATTTCGTCGAACACTTCCCTGCGAATCACCAGTACAATTGTGCTGATTTTGCAGATACCTTTAGCTACTGTGACAAAGTAATTCTCGAAATAGTTTCTGTTGTCCAGTTCCTGTGTAATTGCTTTAACTGTTGAAACTGAAGCTGTCCTGGTACCATCTGTTCTGCTAAAATTACACCCGCACCACCTCAAATCCGGCTTACTGCTCAGCAGCTCCATCTGAAGCCGTAATTTTTCCGGCAGCCATTCGTCATCGGCATCCAGAAAAGCCACCCACTCACCAGCCGCTGCTGCAAGCCCCTTATTCCTCGCTGCGCCAGGCCCGGCATTCTCCTGATAAATATATCTCACCTTATCACCATATCGGTTAACAACCTCACCGGTCCTGTCTGTCGAGCCGTCATCGACCACTATTATCTCGTAATCGCTAAACGTCTGAGCCAGCACACTCTCGACAGCACGACTTATGGTTCTTTCCGAATTATACGCCGGAATAATGACAGAAATCATATCTCGATAATTCTCCGTAACAAATTATTCAACCACATTATACACATCTGTAAGAGATATACAATTATTGCTGTAAAGTGCCGACACTGGCATCAACTTGACTTGCTATGACAATAAAAATTAAGGAAATACTTGCCAACTCGCTCTTGAACCAATATATTCGGCGATTTCAGAGATTTCAAAACTCGAACTGTAAATCTAAAATCAGGAAAGGCATACAAAATGGCTTCTCATCTTACTGCTCCTTACGGCGGTTCGCTCGTTAATCTGCAGCTCGAACCGGACAAAGCGGAAAAACTCAAACAGCAATCTCGTGACTGGGCGTCCTGGAATCTCACCAGACGCCAGATTTGCGACCTTGAGCTTCTCAGCAACGGGGCATTTTCCCCGCTGACAGGCTTTATGGGGCAGGCGGATTACGACAGCGTCTGTAAAAACGAAACACTTGCAAACGGAACATACTGGCCCGTCCCGATAACGCTGGACGTCCCAGAAGAAACAGCCAAGAAGCTCAAAGTCGGAGACACACTCACACTCAGAGATATGGAAGGGGTAATGCCGGCCGTGATACAAGTGAGCGATATATGGCAGCCGGACCTTAAAGCCGAGGCCAAACACCTGTACGGAACCACAGATGAGAAGGACCCGGCTGTTTCACGACTGATGAACCAGACTAATCCATATTACATCGGCGGCGAACTCCTTTCAATTCAGCCCGTCCACCATTACGATTTTGTCGAGCTAAGATTGTCTCCCGCCAAGCTAAGAGAAAAGTTTGCTTCTATGGGAAGCCGCAGAATCGTCTCATTTCAATCACAGGATATTATCCACCGTTCTGAGTACGAATTAACATCCAGGATAATGAAGCTGTTAAAGGCCAATCTGTTGATACAACCATTGGTCGGCCTGCCGGAGGCGGGTGATATCCACCATTACACACGTATCCGCTGCTGCCAGGAGATTATCAGGCACTACCCACGCAACAGCACCGTACTGGGCATCCTGCCATTGATACAGAGACAGGGTGCCGGCAGCAAGCAAGTTCTGCTGGCGGCGATAGCTGCTAAAAACTTCGGATGCACACATACAATAGCACAACCAGAAAACCGCGATGACTGCTCTGATAAAAACTCACACTGGTTCGATGACGCACAACATAAAGCCGAAAAAATCGGCATCGAGCTTGTCCCCTTCGAAAAAATGTTATATCTCGAAAGACAGGACCGTTTCGTCACGAAAGAACAGGCACCTGAAGACCTGCAGGCATTGACTATCTCACACCGTGACCTGCAGGAAAGGCTGGACTGGGGCAAAGAGGTGCCAGCCTGGTCTTCTTTCCCGGAGGTAGTTAAAGAGCTTCGACGTGCATATCCGCCGCGCAGCAAACAGGGCTTTACCGTTTTCTTTAGCGGCCTGCCGAGTTCAGGAAAAAGCACTCTCGCAAACGTTCTGATGGTTAAGCTGCTCGAAATAGGTGGAAGGAGGGTAACACTGCTCGATGGAGATATAGTACGTCGCAACCTGTCGAGCGAGCTTGGCTTTTCGAAAGAGCATCGCGACATAAATATTAGGCGTATCGGATTTGTAGCTTCGCAGATAACCAAAAACGGCGGCACCGCCATTTGCGCTCCAATCGCACCATACAATCGAATCAGGGAACAGGTCAGAGAAATGATAGCCGCCGGCGGCGGCTTCGTACTCGTCCACGTCGCAACCCCGCTGGAAGTATGCGAGCAGCGCGACCGAAAAGGCCTTTTTGCAAAGGCAAGAGCAGGCGTTATAAAAGAGTTCACCGGAATATCAGACCCTTACGAGATACCTCACGATGCCGAACTGACAATCGACACCACTCAGATATCCTCGGAAGAGGCCGTCCAGGATGTAATACTATATCTTGAAGAGCAGGGATATATTGGCCCGGAAGCCTAATTAGCGGAAAGGAAAAAAATTGCAGACCGCAGAGATTATCGAGCAGATAAAACAGATAGCAATCCAGGCCGGACAGGCCGTATTACGCATAGCCGAACAGTCAAAAGATGTGAAAATAAAGGCGGACGGCTCACCGG
>Ga0180438_10003174_pt1 | contig 25278 bp, 35 predicted proteins | sample SS_ome_12_FD_132455 | JGI IMG/M metagenome (GOLD analysis project Ga0180438, IMG submission 132455) | Hypersaline lake sediment archaeal communities from the Salton Sea, California, USA - SS_3_D_2 metaG | ecosystem: Environmental > Aquatic > Non-marine Saline and Alkaline > Hypersaline >... | reverse complement strand
GCTCAAGTCTGTGTTGGGAACCAACTCGGACTCTAAACAAAAACCTGGGGAGGCGTCTCCGTTGGGAGAGTCTGAGAACCAGGAAACTCCGAGGTCTTTAGCCTCGGAGTAGTTCATGGTTGATTGTAGCCTTCGAACAATCAACAACAATAGAATGTATACAAAATCTAAATGATATCCGAAGCCCATATGGTTTCTGGTTATGCTTATCTCCATGTCTTATTTTGCTGCTAAACGTGCCATGGAATTGTGTGGAATGGTCTATTTCAGTACTTAAGATGATTAAGACAAGTTTTTGGCCTAAATAATCTCGTGCGAGGTGTGCTATGAGAAGGCTATTCCTGCTTTTGGTGGTGATGTCAGTTTTGATAGTTGCTGACTGCAACCCAAGGCAAGAGTGCGACTATCCACCCGGCTCAGATTGCGATATAAGGCCGTACTGCTGCGTCTGAGAGACTTTTGGACCCTGAACCTATGCCAAGACGGTACAGGACCGTAGAACGCGTCTGTGAGCGTTGTGGGCTATCTGTGAGGTTCAGGATAGCATTGCCACGGGGCAAAGAATGCTTCAGGGGCCTCTTCGTTCAAATGATGCCCGCTTACGAATGTTATCGCTGCATTCATGTCGACCAGATACACAATACACCCACTGAGAAAGAAAAGAAACTAGATATATTTAGGCGTGTTCTCTGGAAGGCCAGAATATCGTATAAGTACAGAAGGAATGTGCTGGGTGTTTGACCTGGAACGATTCAAACGAATATTAAGAGTGTCTATAAGATATAGACATGAAATTATACGTAGAATCCACTTCCGAAAGGTTTTCGCCATGATCGAAAACCAAGACCTGAGACCGGATACTGTCTATGTTGGACACGGAGCGATTCAAGCGGATCTTAAGAACTTCAAGGCGGGCACTTTCGTTCGACAGTGCTACGGCCCGTGAGGTGATGTCTACCGGATTGCTTGGACACCTGTGGACCGCAGACATCTATATTACGTCAAAAGGCAAACTCCTGGACCCAAATAAGGTTGATTGGGATGCTCGACATTGACCGGTTCCAACGGATCTTGGAGGCAGCAAGGCGTAAGCTTTCATTTAGACAGGACATTACTGTTTTGCCTGCTGACGATCCTTCGAAAGTCAAGATCGGTTGGAAGGTGTATGAAGAGAAAGGGGTCGTTGTCATTAACGACTATGGAACAAGCTTCCATGAAGCTAACAAACGATAAGTTCGAAGAGGTTCTCATTCACGCCGCCATTAGGATTGGCTATACCTACACCAGCAAAGTTGAGGCCATTGGTTCATTTCCTATACGCCAAGATGTTTCTGTGATTCCCTATAATGGTCCAGTAGAACTTAGGCCGGGGTTCAATTTGCATCATCAGCCGGATGGCTCGATAATTCTGGAGAAGATCAGTGCTGGATCAGGACAGGTTCCAGAGGATATTGGAGGAAGCACGGGAGCAGGTTAATGACTTCCTTGATCCTGTCGATTGGCGTTCCGCTGTCATTTCCAAAGCTCTGAACTCGAACTCAGCCCGTTCTGCTCTGGCTCGATCTATGACTGAACCGATCAAGAGATCGCTTTCGTATCAGGCACTGGGTCGAACGATGTTGTTGGTAGAAGAGCTTCCGCAGGGGTTAATTGGTGCTGGACAAAGAAAGACTAAAACGGGTCCTTGAAAAGGTGCTCTGGGAGAACATCGCTTATCGGATGTGTGCACCCATCAGAAGGCCTCTGGAGTATCAAAGTGTATGGGAAAAATCTTTTAGATCGCTTTATTCGTCCGATGAGGCAGAAGAAGGGTCTGAACACGGAGTGGTTCCAGAAAGCACTGGCGGAGACTAGACGCATACAAAGACAATTTCGTCTAGCTCAATGCCTGACCGAACCGATCAGACGATCTCTAGAATATCAAGCAATCGGCAGAAAACTGTTGGTACCTAGACCTATTGGCACGCTAGGAGTTGAAGAGAGAAGTGTTGGACACTGATTGGTTCAAACGTGTTTTGAATAAATCAAGAACCAAGATATACGCTTGGAAGAATCACTTCTTCGTTGTAGATGATCTCCCAATGGGTGCCCTTGCAAGGTACGAACGCGACGTAGCAGCAATGGACCATGTTCTAAAGCAGAGGGCAGCACAGAGATGTCCGGTGCAAAGTTAAGACGCTTCAAAAAAGCCCTGAAGAAGACGATGGAATACAGACGAACGAACCGTTGGGGATTCCAATCTGCTGTTTTGAAGCAGATGGAGAAGAGATTCATGACTGACTACTTCATGAACGTGTATCCTGATGAATATACCAATGCGATACTATAATGACTGATGAACAGCAGGAATGGTTTCGGACAGTTTTACGAGTAAGCAAGGTAATCTGCAATTCGGCCGAAGATCCATACTTTGTTCCTCCAATGATGAATTCGTTTCAGTCTATTCCGTATTCGCACTCTCCATGGTTCAGTTTTGAAGATCCTTATTTCGGCCCGATCTGGAATCAGCATGATGGATCACAATTGGTTGGTTCGGGTGCTTCGCCGGTCGGTTGGTGAAGTTTACCCTGAGTTATGGGGCTGGCAGGTTTATCTGAGCCTTCTTGAGGCATTAAAAGAAGATGTTGATGCAGAGGAAAAAAGAAATGAACGATCTGAGACAAGAAAGATTCCGAAAAGATCTAAGAAGAGCCAAACACCTACTTAGGTGGCGTCGCATGGGAATCATCGAGGGCGAAGAGATTTTGGTGCCGACCTTTGAAATCGCGTCAAACCCACAGATAAAGCTCTCGGAAATCAAGGCGAGGCGATTCCATATTGTGGATCGGCTGCTTAAGGGAGCTTTGTCAGCAGGCCCGTGATGGATGCCCATTGATAATCTCAGTCCAACATTGGATGTGATTGCACGCCCTATCGGTTGGAACTTTATGCCATTCTTGGTTTGACTCGAACGGGTTGCTTAGGTCTACGAATTCGCCCGCCTGATCGTTGCAGACCCATCCCCAATTCATGGTGCACGAAGAACCAAGGTTCTTGACTGCTTCTCCCCTGAGTTTGGCTCTTGTGTCCTGAGGCGGTGTGTTTATCGCTTTACGAGCGCTCCATTCCGAAACAACCTTGTGGTTGATGAGTCCTCTCTTTTCCAGAGTCCTGAATAGGCCATTTGGTTTCATTTCGGTGAAGGCCGTGTCCAAAGCTCGACGCTTCTTCCACGACATTTCCTTCCCCATGAGCAGTTTGTATTTCATTGCCCATTCTAGGCATGTGCAGACGCCGTCCGGACCTGCTTCCTCGATTGCATCGAGGACTGAGTTCCAAGTCTCTACGAATTCACCAGCCCATGGTGGCATCCATTTTCTTTCGAGGTTTTCGGACACTAATCGTGCCAATTCCCTCTGGATGTCAACAGCATTGATCTTCTCACCGGTGCTAGACTTGATCTTTGTACGACACATTGGGTCCCTGTTGAAGATGTGAGATGCAGCGTAGATGCGTTTTCCCAGGCTATATTTGGGGTCCAATGTTACGCCGTTCTCCATCAAAACAACGACGAGGGCTGTGGTGCCGACTTTGAGATAGGTCGACATTTGGCTCGCGGTGTTTTCGCCCACTTTGAGATGTAATCGATAGGCGTAACGTCCGCGTTGATCCGATTTGTGACCTGCGAACTGACCGTTCCAACATCGTACGACCTGATCATCCTTCTCGCAGTGGCATCCCTTCGCATCCGCTCTTCCACATGGGGTCTCGAAATCTTCCCACATCTCGTCGTTGAAGATATCCAGATCGTCCTCTGGGAATCTTCCGTAGAGTGACAGACGCGGCGACAAAACGAAAGCGTCTTCATTTCTACCACGGTAGTTAAACGTAAATCCACCGGAGCCTGCAAGTATGATCCTGCTCGCCAGATGATTGCCAAGTATTCTGGCCCCTTCATCTGATTCCATGCTCAGCGATCGACGCGTGCTTGTATCGGGCCAAACAAGGGCATAGTTTTCATGACAGCCCCAAGTCGCTCCATCGTAGTAGTCGATGTTGCCTTTCCTGAAAACGATCTCAAGTCTGTCTTCCGCTTCGACGTAGAAGTACCTGTCGGCCCCAGCGTCATAGAGTTCTCTGCCGACCCATCGTTTGAAATCGCCCGCATGAAGGATCTTCCTCGCCCCACGGTTCACCAACATGTCACCGGCGACTAGGAATCGAACAACATCGGTGGGATTGCTACATTCCGGCGTGCAGTATTCGACATGATTCCCCGTATCAATGTAGGCCCGTCCACCGTTTGGCATGAATTGCTGCTCAGTAGCACGAGGAATGTGGTTTATGACCCCCTTAGCAGCACTCGGAGAAACAAAAATCCGTTTTCCGGTCGACTTCTGTGCCAGAGTGACCGTGACAGGGTACTCATTCTCGATACCCATAATCGCTTGTACGGGCATAGTGATCCTCTTAGATATACGTTGGGTTTTGTCCGGCCATCCCGGATGCACGCGTATAGTATACCACATGATCGACCCGTGGACAAACAAAAAACAACGATTATGGTTCTTGTATTTGCTTCTGACTTGGGTTGCTGGTAACCACATGAACGAAGAGCCTTAAGTAAGACAAATCATCCATGTCGTAGTCACAAAGTTCTTTGACTGCTTGTTTGTGTAGAAGTTCCGTCAGTTTCCGGTTGGCCTGGTTAATTCTCTGCCAATCCCATTCCTCAAATGGAATAGCGACAATCTTATTCGTTTGTGGTTGATTTCTTTTCACTGGCGTTCCCTCCTGTTTGGTTTTCTGCAGGCAGGCAATCGCCGGTGCGAACGTCGCTCCACATTCGTCGTGCTGTTTTGCTTACTTCTTCGATTGTTTTTTCGAGATCACCGTCGGTTGCTGCGTAACGGACGAGAGCTGATGCAAGGATGCTACGCACCTTCCATGGCATGGCCTTTGGTTTCTCCACGAACCCAACTGCCAAGCTCTGGTTTTCCCCTTCGTAAAGGGATACCTTGATGGAGCATCGTTCCTTCATGGATTAGACCGTTCGCCTGTTGCTCAGGCTCTGACTCTTCGCATGTATCGAGTTCTTCTGTCATCCTCAGGCAAGTACCTTAAAGTAAACCCTATCATTCATCTACGGGCCCTAGCCCGGTAATCCTCTTTTTCTTTCGGCCGGTTTGGAACCCCATTTGTGATACACATGATTCTGCGATTCCCCTGGCTCGTTCCATGGCGGCATCGAGGTCCCATTCGCCGCTGCCGGTGATCTTCTCAATGGCAAGGGTGTTCTTCAACTCCTCAAGTTCAGCAAAAGACCATTCATCCGTTTGTTCAACGATTTCGTCGACTGCAACGTTTTCTAGAATGGCCGGTGGCCACCGCTCTTCAATGTAACGCTGTCTCAGTTCCGGAGTTGGCTTATTGAAAATGTACCGACGGTCGATGCGTCCGGGGCGATTGATGGCCGGATCGATTTCTTCGATCTTGGCGTTCGTTGCGAAGAACTTGACGGTATTTCCTTGGGTATCGACACCGTCCATCGCACTGAGAAGAGCACACGCCATCTTGTCTTCGCTGTCCGGCGTTCCCCGCTTGAACGATGAGATGTCGATATCGTCAAAGATCACGACATCTGTTCCTTCGAACAGCGTCTGAAGCTCGTTATCCTGATACGCATGACCCAGTTCAGAAGACGTAACTGTCCGACATGGGATCTTCCTCTTCTTACAAAGCTTCTTCACCCAGCGGAGTGTCATCGTCTTACCGTTTCCGGGGGGACCATCGAGCAGGATGCCCCTCCTGATCCGAACGTCATAAGCAGTAAGTTCTTCGTTAGGTTCGATCAGATCAATGCTGTTTCGCAGTATGTCCCGAAGGATCTCTTCATCCAAGATCGGCGGGCGTACTCTCCGGTCTTTGTCATCCTTAGGATCGCGCACGTGTCGCATGAAACGGAAGCACATGCCCTTCGGCACAATAGCGACGTCTGTCATCTCGTCATACTGATCCGGGTATCGGAGTATGACGTAACGCAGTTTCTTGTCTTGGCTCTCAAAGAGATTGATTCCGACACCACCATAAGACGTGATGGTTACTGTTCGTTCGTCATATGTAGGATGGGCCCAAATGAAGGGAGTGGTCGGCTCTGATAGACCATGACGACCGATCAACTTATCACGCCGTTTGGGATGGCGCATATTGGCTCTGCTAATGTTTTTGAGCACGTAGACCTGGTCTTCGCCTGCGTCCGTTCCTTTCTCAACGTTCAACACAGACATAATAATGTCCCAGTTGTCGGACAATATTTGCGGATAGTTCTGCATCAACATCTCGCTCCCTATCTTCACTGACCTTAGGGTCATTGAAGGCATCTTCGCAACCCCTGTGATTATCCTTTTGAAGCGTCGTATGGAACCATGCGTTCGCCTCACAAGCCTGTTTGTCATCTTGTGTAGCGATATGACACATGTATTATACCACCCGGCTTGCGTGATGTCAAACAATTCGATCGGTTGCTTGCTGATAGGTCTTAGGGGCCAGTCTGGCGTATAATCATTTGTAGTGAAGTTCTTTATGGTCTACCAGCGATATGACAGGCTCTTATCTTCTCAAGATGACGCGGGAACAAGTGAGATTGTTATCGCATGGTAACCCCAGATGCCTCGGTATAGCAAAGGAATTTGAACCATATGAGCAACCCGTAGGCGAACCTAACACTGTGCATGTGATAGAGTTATATCCAAGAGCAACATTGATTAACTTCTTTGGTGAAGATAGCAAGATCCATGGCATATTGTTGATACTAAACCGGCGTCCCGCAGCTTTTGCTGTGAGCGAGAAGTACAGATTGTCCGGTGTTCCTCAGCAGCTGGCTGATTTAGCCGTTCCGAATGGAGCCGAATATCCCAGTATAGACCAACTGCACCCCAAAAGTGCGTTGGTTCTTCACGAGACACGTGTACGACAAGCAGTAAGAAATGGCGAGAAGGTCTCGCAGGAAATCTTAGATGAATATCCTGAGCTGTTGACTTGTATATCTAAGCACCCTGTGAAACACACAAATCTCGATGAGGCAAGGGAAGATCCGTCGATTCGAGATGCTTATAGACACATAATCAACATGAAAGACCCTGAAATGAAAGGGCGAGAATCATGAAGAAACAATTGTGGGAAATGACATGTGAAGAGGCAATGGGCCTCATTTCAGAAACCCCATGCGCATGCCAAGGTGCGACGGCTCTTGCTCTTCCTTTGGAACAAATCAAAGGAGAGCCTGAGACTATTGTATTCGGGAAAATGACGAAGGCTGCAGAAGCCTACATGTTCTTTGGGTCAGATGGTATTCTCCATGGCTTTGGTTTGGTTCTGAACAAAGTGATCGCTCTTTATGGTGTAAGCCAAGAATACAGGGCCATGGGAATAGAACAACAGATGAGCGACATAGCTATTGAAAATGGGGCGAGTCTGCCGAGCCGTGTATCGAACTTCTCACGTGGCGTTCTTGCGGCGGTACATGAGTCGGCAGTCCGAAACGCGGTTAAGCAAAACAAGAACGTTCCGGACAGGGTGCTCAGAGAACACCCAAACCTGTTTGATAGGGTCTCAAACTATCCTGTTAAACAACTAAGAAAAAATGAACTAAGAGAAAACGAGTCTCTTTACAATGGCCTGAAGTCTATATGCCCCATGAAAGCTTAGGAGGAATACTGTGACCAAAGAACCATGGGAAATACCGAAATCCGAATTTCTTGAGACCTACAGGGGTGTTGGGCCAGCATATGACTGCCTGTATATGAATGTTTTCCCTTTTACTATGGACGACATTGAACTGAAAGCAAACTCTCTGAATATCATTGTTGACTATCCTGATTGTGGTCAATTGTATCTTGCGTATTGTGATGAAAACTGTTTAGTACAAGCCGTGGCCCAAGTCTATCGTGACCAGGGTCGAGTTATTGGTCTCGCAGACCACTTAAGGGGCACAGGTATGGCACAAGTAATTGCTCAAAGCGCTGTTCCGTTCGGAATGACAGGAATCGAGCCGTCTAAAATATCAGAGGGGAATTCAGAATTCATCCATGAGTTTTATGTTCGTAAAGCCAAAGCTGAAGGCAAGAAGATTCCTAAGGATGTCCTTTATGATTATCCTAATATAGATGATCCCTTACCAGATGTGCCTATTGTGACTATTGATTTCAAAGAGATCAGGAGATAATTCTATGGCAAGAAACTTTCCTGGGGCCGCCGGTTCCTATTTGGCCAGTAGTATCTTTGCACCAACAATCGACATGTCGAATCATGCTATTTCTGGTTTTGTCCGACGCGCTGCCACAATGGCAAACAATTCCAGGATTTATTCCTTACTTTATGTCGGTGGAACTGGCAATGATTATTTTGGTGATGTTCTCTTTGGTGGTACTACTGGCTATATAGGTGATGGTGCAACAGATTTGTGGTGCGGTTTTACAACAGAAGCCGAGGGATACGGAGCCGCAGATGACAATTGGCACGCCTGTGCTTGGAATCTTGAATTTGATACTGATCCATCACCATTCTGGTCCTATGTTGACGGCACAAGAACTAACGGAGCCGCCATTCCTCCAAAAACTGGTGCTTCGCCCGCTTTGGTCGAAAACACACGCCAGTTTGTTCTTGGTCCTGCTCAGGGCGGGGTCCCATATCAACTTGCTGAAGTTGGCATATGGAATCGCACTCTTAGTAACCTTGAGAATTACCGGTTGACAGCAGATAAATGGTCTCCACTACTGATACCGGACGGACTTGTTGCCAGCTACACAATGTCAGGTACAGGAGGAGAAGTAGATCGTACCGGCAATGGCTATGACCTAGCCGAAGTCGGAGCGGTCGGTGATTATGCAGATCATCCCACAGGAATCCTATCAAGCTTATCAGATGTAATTCATGGCCAAGAGCCGGATGTCTCTGAAACAAGACAAAGCAACCGTATGCATCTGACCCCCGTTGTTTTTGAGTCTTCATTCCCTAACGCCGAACGAACCGATTGGCGTGTTCAATTGCCATCAAACATAACAACGCCAACCGGATATATGGAAGATCATTATAGGACAACATACTATACAACCCCGGATGGTAACGATCTGAATGATGAACAGAACGCTCTGCATGTTATCGGTGATTGCACGTATGCTCTTCTTCCTCTTCCAGCCCTGAGTGAGTTTGATGTCTATGTGAGGCAATGGACAAATGGTTCGCCTGAAAGTTCGTGGGTTGGTCCCTCAAGGATCAAATCAGAGTTTGGTCTTCCATCAAACGAAAGAGGTAGAATTCTGTCAGGATTGCCGGTTCTTGACTATACTGTAACCCAAACTGCAACGGGCTCTATTGTTACTGCACAGGAGAGATTCAATGGCTAAGGAAGTATGGGAGACACCAAGAGATGAGTTTGTCGATTCCTATCCAATTTCAGACGACGACAGGCATTGTTTTGATGCCACCGTATTCCCTATTGACCCGAGCCCATGGTCAATCCAACCGAATTCAATCAATGTACTCAAGAACTGTCTTGGGCCAAACAGAAACCTATTTGTTTACTGCGACGAGGATAGTATGATACAGGCGTTTGTCGTATTTAGCAACGGAGCTTGCACGGCCGCAGCCGCTGCTAGAGAATACCGAAAAGACGATTTGATATACGACCTGATGGACGTAGCAGTAGACAACGGCCTAGAATACTGCGATGACGGGTATCTCAATAGAAAAAATGCTTCTGCTTATCATAAGTTTATGGTAATACAGGCGATACGAAGAGGAGACTCTGTGCCTGATATTGTCTTAAGCGACTACCCTGAACTCATGTTAAAGAAAGCAAGCAAAATCCCAGTTGTAATTAGCGACGAATCGTCCAAACCAATTCCAAACAGAGGACGATTCCCTTAAGCGACTTGTGTTCAAGTCACTCGTTAGGGCTTTCTTTTTGCTTTGATTTGATACCTAAGAGTTTGTGTACGAACCATTGCCTGCTGTGCTCGTGATCTTTGAGGCTGGCTAGTACACTCGGCAATTCGGCTTTGGGCCAAAGTTCGTTATTGCCGCAAAAGATGACTTCTGCTGGGCATTTCTTCTTGATAGCTGCTAGCCCCTTTTGACAATTGCTTTGTGTATGGGGCAGCCAATACTTGTTCTTGCCATAAAAATCCGTTTTCTTACCTTCTGTCTTACAATCCATGCCAATCAAAATGAGAGGATTACAACCCAAAGCACAGGCGATCTGACAAGCAAGTGGACCGCTGCTTCCTCTGCCGTGCAGAACATGGACCTTCGATGGGTCAAACTTGTAACCGGGGCTTTTAAGGTAGAAATGGTAGAACAAGCCCTTCGGATCAGACACATCTCTGCATAACTTGAGTGCTTGCAATTTTACAACGTTCTCGTGCTCAGATGTCCATAGAGTTATGTCCTGCCAAAACAAAACTGTTGGGTCGATCTTATAGAAAGCCCTATTGATACCGATCGTGAAATAGTTGTTAAGTGGTTCAAGGTCCATCTCGTTAAGGCTGGGTGCGTTACCAATGATGAATGCTGGTTCACCTTCAAGACGTCCAACCCAATCAGAGCAATCATACTGCGAAACAGGTCTTCGCATTCTCCTCCTGTTTACGACAGACCTTCGCTTGCGAATAGAAGATTTAATTGCCTCACGGGCGTTTTTGTTCCGCTTTTTGACGGGCATTCTAATGTCCTTTATGTCTGAGTTCTTTAGCTAATTGCTGAAGAAGTGATATCTCTTTCTTCTTAAGGTTTTTTGGTATTATGACCTTGGCCTGAACAATGTGATCGCCTTTCTTGGCCGGATTGGAACGTTTAGGCAAACCCTTACCATTCATTTTCAGACGTTGTCCCGGCTGAGTCCCCGGTGGAATGGCTACAGTCGCTTTCTCTCCGTAAATCGTAGAGATACTGATGGTTCCACCTAGACAAGCTGTGACCATTGGAACGTGTTCTGTAGATATGAGGTCATCTGTTGACCTGCTGAATCTATCATTATCCTTAACCCAAAACTCCAGAACTAGATCACCTCTCGGTTTTCTGGGGCTTCCTCGCATTCCTTTGTTTTTGAGCCTGATCCTGTCACCAGAAAAAACACCGGGCGGCACCTTGGCCGTTATTTTGTGATGTTCTCTGTTAACACCGGAACCGCTACAGCGGTTGCACACGGTGCTAACGCGCTTCCCTTTGCCTCGACATGCTTTACAGACACCCGATGTAACAAAGGGGCCTACTTGCTGCCTGATTTGACCCGCTCCACCACATCTCGAACAGGTCACACCGTCGCCGCCGAGACCATCGCAGTAGGAGCAGATGTCATCAGTTTGGTAAGATATCTCCTTCTCAGAGGCTTTGGCAACTTCTTCTAGTGTAACATGAACCTTTGCAAGGACATCAAAGGTCCCACCATAAGATTGTTGCTGTGGTGTCCCAAAATTGACATGGAATGACTCGAAGCCTGAGGGCGGTGTCCAATATGAGCTGCGTCTTCTTGACGTGTTACTGCCAGCATAACCATGAGCATCATAGAACTGGCGTTTCTCAGAATCACGCAGCGTCTCATAGGCTTGGCTAACTTCTTTGAAACGCTTCTCTGCCTCCGGATTGTCTTTATTGCGGTCCGGATGCCATTTGAGAGCTTCTTTTCTGTAGGCTTTCCTAATGTCTTCATCAGACGCATTCCGCGACACACCAAGAACTTCATAGAGATCTGAATTGGACATACGACATTATACCCCTCATGGCATCAAAGCACCGTTTCTTGGGACTATAATAGGTAATCCTAAGCAGGAGCAAAGGCTTACGCCTCCTTATACTAAACCAAGGCAGTATCGTCAGAATCTGCACCGTGCCATGGCATGAGCAGTGTTTCTGTGTACCCAGGAGATAAGTCTATATGAAACGGAAACGGGCATCCGGTCGCTCCTCCGATCGTCCACGCATGTCGGACCGGCCATGGACGGTTCCACGCGACGAATTTGTAAAACGCTATGCTAACGAGCCAGATTCGTCCGGAGATGATCTGTATGCTCGTGGCGCGTGGTCAATAGAAGATCCGTATTTTACACCAGAACGTGTAGTTGATGTTATGTTCGTTGTAGATTACAGCGGGTCCATGAGTGACAACATAGAGAACGTGAAATCTGAGATTTACGAGGCAGCGACACAAATACAGGCATGCTCAGAGGCTAGATTCGGACTGGTAATATTCGGTTCGCACCAAGACAACTACGAGGACGCGTACGCCGCAGAGGACCCTTACGATTACGACCATCTACTTTGCTCGTGTGACGAGGTTGGATGCAGCATTTGCAATTGCCTCACAGCGACGGTTACCTTCACTATTCCTGCAATGGTTGGTTGCCAGACGTGGACCGAAGGGGATTGGACGATCAATCTGCCATGGGTTAATGAGTCTGAAAATCCTTACGACCTATCTCCCGGATGCACATGGAGAGTGAATAGCTACCCAAACTATACTGCCTTCAATTCACGAGTCACTCTCCAGCGATCCGGTTCAAGATGGGATGTTATGTTCCGCCTGAGCTGTGAAAGGGGAGGGCACCAGTTCGGCATTAACACAACAGGAGCACAATGTTCTGCAACGATTACAACGGCCCAATTGACAGCCCTATGTAATGGCGACACGATACAATTAAGTGCATGCGGTGTCTATTGCGACAACGTATTCCAGTTAGCATTTGTCACCATTAACCTCAGGATGCGTGATTGCGGCGATGTAGCTCAGTCATCATATATGTTTGATGCCTTAGCAATGCAAGGGGTTTCTGGTGGTTTCACTAGATCCACAAGCGTCCTTCTAGCCGCTTTGGATTACCCGACCGGCGGGGCCTTTGAACCAGCCTATTCGGCTCTACGATGGGCCATGAAGAATCCAAACTTCAACTGGGCGTCTGAGCACCCACTTGGTGATGCTTATCTCTTCCTGATAACGGACGAAACAGCAGAATACCAGGACTTCATGGAAGCGAACTATGGCTGCACAGTCAGTGCTCCATATGAAAATGACTATGAAGATGCCAGAGATGAGGCTATAGTACGGGAAATCAAAGTTGCCGTAGCGTCCGACGAAGCTGGTTGCACAAGTTACCACAACATACTGTGGTACACCAATTGGCCCAGAGACTGCATGAATATAGATGGTTCCTATCGTGATTTCTGGCAGGTAGTTTGTTCAGGCGAAGACCCATACGAGGAAAGGCCGGTACCTCTAGAAGAGGAACCATATGTATATCCGCCACTTCCACCAGCCGAAGAACCTGAAGAGCCCGAAGAACCGGCAGAAGATCCGTACGCATTCGAACCCGAACCAGGGCCTGGACCAAGCCCAACGCCGATCGGACCTTGCGACGATCGAGCACACTATTATGACAAAATCCAGTGCCTGTATTCTATGGCTTCTCGTAGGTTGGAAGGCGTCGCAGATTGGTACTACCAGAGTGCCTACGTGATTCTACTACTTGACACGTTTGATCCAGAAATTGACCTGTTACGTCCGACATATGAAGCGTGGCGTAGCGCGGTGGTCTACTATGACGCGGTTCCTAACAGTGTGCTTGATGCCGTAAGAAGACTGCAGACACACATATTGACTAGGGCTACTGACATAAATGGTGCCCTTTATGCGGACATCAACAGCTATCTTGTTGACATGGGCTTCCAGCTTGAAGAGGAATTTGCCGATCTTTCAGGGCGAGTTGGTTATCCGATAGATCCGACCAACATAGCTTAATCTAGTTCTTCTTAGATTTCGCTTTCTTCAGTGCCTTTTGCACGTGATTGAAAGCCGCATCGTCCTTTGCCACGGCTTTGATAACTGCGTCTTTGTCAACATCCATCGTCCCACCATCCTTGTATCGGCCCTTCTTTACGATGTGACGCGGATCGTTCTTGTCAGGAGGATCACCTACACTATCTTTGCCGAATGCTTTCTTCCTCATGCGTGCAGCACGTTCTGGGTCCTTGACCTTCTTCATGTATTCTTCTTCCTTGTGTTGCTCGATGGACTTGCCGGTACCGATGGCAATATAAGCTGTGCCGCTAATGGTTTGATGCATCTTAGCTTTGCATTCAGGGCATTTGATGGCAGGTTTCTCAGACATCAAGTGTCGAACCTCTTTGATGAATCCACATTTGCTGCATTGGTAATCATACAGTGCCACTGTGACCTCCAAAGAAAATGAAATCTATCGTAGTAGGACATTATACCTGCAAAGACGATCCGACCATACGGCTATAATTGACAAGGAGGACATCAGATGAAGGTACCTAATTTCAATCAACTACCACCGCACATAAGGAATAATCCGACACAAAAAAGATGGATCATCAACCCTAGAGATGTACAGCAAAAGGAAGAACTGAGGGTTCGCAAATGGGCTCACAGTGTGATGAAGAAACATGAGCATCGGTTCAAGCCAGACGTACCAGAAAGAAAGGTTATAGCTTGGGACATGGTAAAGCCTGAAGACATAGATATTAAGGTTCTTTATCCATGGCCAAGCCTTAACTGGGTGATATACAAAGAGAAGGGCCTGTGGACAATCATGCTCAGATCATTCCAGAAACTTCTGGCGAAGGTCACCTTCGTTAAGATATAGAATGGTGGTGATACTATGAAATCCTTGATTTGTCAAAATTCTACGAGGCAGGTCATAAGCGAGCTGGATAAGTACTGTAATGAGGGCGGTACAATCGGTGGATTATCTCTCGTTGATGCTACCGCCGATCAAAACCAAGTCGTCATCATCGTGCACGACGAACCCATTTCCAATGAAATTGCGACGGTATGGTGGGACGGATATAAGACTTGCTTAACGCAAGCAGGATTATCATCAGATGGATCAACAGCAAAAGGAACTCATTAGCAAAGCACAGAACGTCGACCAAACACGGCTTGATGCTTATATGAGGATGTTCGATCGTGTTTTGCTTTTCATCGTAGCAGCCAAGACCATGCAACGGGAAGAACTAAACCGAGCCATGGATACTTGGGATATGCTCGTAAGACGCTCAATAGACTCGGATGTCCAGTCCAGAACAAATATCTTGGAAGGCACACCTATGGGTCGTGTGGCCAAACTGAAACAAGAAGAAGATGGCGAAGAATACCGACTGGACTCTCTTGAGATATTGGGGATTGCCCACGGCCTCATCTCTCGCAAGTTGAAAGAACTGAAAGATGATGGCCTGGGGCCATCAGAGGATTCATTTGGTTTCAGCTAGAGGTTAATATCTTCTAAGTTGATCCACATCTCATTCTCAGTATCATTCTTGCCCTCCAGATGCCTACTGATCAATATGCCGCTGTGAGTCGTAGCAAATATCTGCTGGTCGGCAAACACATCTTTGATACAGTCTACCATTGTGACGTGCCTGTCATAGTAAACATGCATCACAAGGTTGTCCATGAGTATGATTGGAGGCCAGCCGGGCATTTTCACTTCGTCCGGGTTGTTTGGATTGGCCAAGGTGTTCATCAGGTTGAGAAGCTCTGAGAACGATTTCGTGATCTTCCGCTCACCAGCGCTCATTCTCTTGAAATGAATGTTGTATTTCTCTCCGTATCGGCTTGTTTTGGTGATAACCAAGTCAGTGGAAAACTCCCTTTCTTTTGGCGTGGTTCCGTGTTCGAGTTGGCATTTGGTCGGAAATCGAGTGATCTCTGAAACAATCTTTTCGAGATCTGCCTTGCGTGATGTGTGGACCTGAAAGCGTCCCATGCTTGTTCCGGAATCGGCCGAAACCATATGAACCATCCGCTGTAGATATCGAAGACCATAGTTCCCCCACGGTCCACCAGACGAAATCTCATTGGCCTCATCGGGCGAAGCATCAGATGGAGGGATAGGCATGAAGTCATTCCGAATATGTCCAGCCTCCGTCAAAGCAATGACGTACTCTCTGTCCTCATGAACAAACACACCTTCGATAAGCATTTGTGTGGCTGATCCTAGTTCTGGCTTCTTCTGGTATGTTGGAACATAGTCAGGGTTCATAACGTGCTTTTCGAGCATTGCTCGTATGCTGTGTTCATCGCGACCATAGAAGTTGGACGTAAGTAATGTCAAGGCTTCTAGAAACGTTGAGTTGTGGCTTATTAAGCCATTGGACCAGAAGTCGTGAACCTCATCAACATTTATGTCGAACATTTCTTCTTGCGTGATCGATATTTCTTTAATGGTGTCCATAAAGTATTTACCATACCAACCAGCACATACCACATTAGGATCTAGCCCTACAGTTGCACAGCAGGCATTTAGTTTTTCCCAAGATATACCGCATTTTAGCGATTTAATATAGGATTCTTGGAGACAGTGTAGGCCGTTTCTGGTATTTTTGTAGTCAGATCTGGTAAATCTAAGCGATCTCTGCATTATATGGTTACGTATTCTGTCTGCTATTCCCCTAAACAACGAAATTGGAACAACATCAACATTTGGGTTCCTGTCTGACAGGAGCATTGATGTCTTCATCAGGTCAAGGGAATCAGATTTTCTAGACGAGATGAAGCCGACCAGACTAGAGTAAGACACCAAATCTTCACCCTGTATGAATAGTCTCCAACTGATATAGTCGTGGTCGTTTTGTGACAACTCCTCTGGCCCTCGTTTTTTCTTTAAGGCCGAAATAATACCAAGACGAAGAAGCATTAACTGGACCTGTGACAACAAGTCCTTTGAAATAGAACAACATGACACTCCCGGGGAACCTGCTTCGATTCCTCCATCTCCCTCGAAATAACCACGAAGGAATGACCTATAAACCTCCTCTGTACCACAAAGGATAGAATCAGGAACACATTTGAAAGCAGATGTTTTTGTTGACAAACCAAGACGTATAAGATGTCGAGCTTTTTCTCCACATACGTTCACATAGTAACATCTGCTGGCTGCGCCACCGTAAGCAGACGGCTTGTCGCACGAGAATACTATAGAAAATAATTCTCTGAATCGCTCAATGACATCGAACTCACTATTATGGAACCTAAAAGAAGAACCATAATGAGACCCCTCAGCGATAAGAAGACCCATTAGTTCTGCCTCTTCGGCGGTTACCTCACACCGTGATGGGAACTCCCCTCCACGTGATATGCAGACATGGTCTCCTTCTTCGAGTTCTGACAACTTTGTAAAAACAAGGCTATCACCGCGTACAGCAAGAACCTGGTGTCGGTCATAAGAACCACACAACTCATACCCGAAAGATGTAGCAATCTTGACCGCTTGGCTTTTCCCGTTGTAATAAATACGTGGAACTCTTCTTTGCCCTTTGCTGGTCTCCACGCTGACGTCACCTTCAGACGAGTACCATCTGCCTGCTTCCAAACAATAACCAACATGATCAAAAAGCTCGTGAATTCTTCGCATTCTTCCTGATTCAATGATAAAAGTATCACCGGTCACGCATTTTCCGATTCCATTCGGCCCAAAGAGACAAATGAACTTGTACGGCGTGCCGTCATCCTTCGTAAAGAAGAAGGTCTCGTCAGAAAAATTGCAGTAATTCTTCAGTCGCAGTTGCTTGAGATACATGCAGTTACACCTCCACTTAAGCAGAACATCTCATGGCTATTATACCGGTTCTGTCTACAGCAAGACCAAAGGTTTGAGGCACAAATAGGATGTAATCCATTCTAGGCGGAGGTACAACCCATGCCAGAGGAAAGCACGATCAAACTCGTAACAGATGTCCTTGATAGTCTCATCGACGCTCAGCGTAACTACGTGATGCTTCTGACTGAGATCAGAGACAAAGAAGGCCACAACCACGAGAAGATCCAAGAGATCCGCTCGTATTTCACCAATGGTTTCAGAAGCAAGATCGACGAAGCGTTGAAGCTGGCTAAACAAAATCAAGCTGACCTACAAATTCTACACGATACTTTCGCCCTTGCAGTATCTGATCTCACTGATGCCCAAGAAAAACAAACAGATCAGATGGAAGAGATCTCTAAGAACATGAAAGGCCTGGTAGATACAGTCAAAAAACCTTGGTGGTGGATCAAGAACATTCTAATTGGCTTGGTTGCCCTGGGACCCATCTTCGCTGGCCTCTTGCGTCTCGTCCAATATCTTGGTGGTTAACATACGTTGCTCCAACATTTTTCCGCCCTGGAACATGCTATCCTCAGCACAATGTAGCAACCAATTGACTGCGAAACAGAAAAGCGTTCCACGCAAAACTCCGGCCACCGCAACTGGCCATACGATGTTTATACCAAGAGATACCCAGAACCCCAAACACATTGGGCAAAGCCACATTGATTTCCATATCCAATGAATGTATCCGGGCCTGCCAGATATCTTGCTCAGTTCATACCTCTTCTCAACATAGGACCGTGGGCACGCAAGTATCTCAGCCTTTGTAATCACTAGAGTGATCGCAAACACACAAAACGCACTGATCAACAACGAAACCACCATTTATCTCCTGCAACAATCATCTGTGTCATTACATCTGTATTCCCACATGCCTTCGAAATACCGATACAGTTCTTCAAGACGATCAAATAGCCTGTCTAGTATTTCTCTCATCATTCGCCTCTCAAGACACATGTAGAACCATCCGTCCTATGAATAAGGAACGATCGGTCTGCTTGCTGAATAGCAGCGATACTAGGATCTAGTACTGAGCTGACAATTGTTCCTTCTGCGACACTTACAAGTATCAGATTCTGCCCATAGAGTACCAATAGAAAGTCTGCCTCTTCTACAGATGATGATGACGAGACAGGTATCACAGTACGAGGGATATGCTTGAGCGGTAACGTCCATATCAAAGTGTTGGCTGACCAACTGAAACAACCAATTCTGTTCTTCTCACGCGCACGGAACAGAATCTTATCACCCGTGCAACACAACAGTTCAGATAGACCACAGCTGGGTACCTCTACCTTTGTTATGTCGGAACCATCGTGGCCAACTATGAAATCTAGATGACTGTAAATTGTTGTGCTGGACACAGATAGAACTCCGCTGTGTGTCGGTGACCGTTCTGATCGCTTCCATTTTGTCTCAAGCGTAGTGGACGAGAAGGCTGAAATTGATGCTTGATCTCTGAAGCAAACAGACGAGTCGCAAACAGAAACAAGGTCCATCTCACTTGCCTTATTGTTTCCGGACGAAAGCCAAGCTGTCTGACGTTCGATTGACTGATGTGCGATACTGTACTTCAGAAGGCAACGTTTACCAGGGAGCACTTCCCCAAGAGCGATGACGCTCCCCGGGTCAACCCAAACGACACCGCAGGGCAGGACACAAACCGGAGCGGGTCTCACTTGGCGTATCTCTCCATTTCTCGGAATCGTGAGAATCTCATTAGCACTATAGAACAAAACGAAGCCATGGGGAGAAGAAAAAAGGTATGTCAGTGGTGATGCTGTCTCAACCTTGAATGTAGATATTGCTCTGCCGTTTTTGTCCTTTTGAGTCAAAGATGGGAAATTGTCTTCTATCATAAATTCTGGGCTTACGAAGACTGTGCGCTTCTCAAGTGGTTCAATGGTCAGCTTGTTCACATCCAAAATTACCGGTGATGCAATCATGAGATCACCTTGCTTATGGTATCATCACACCAAAAAACCAAGCTGTTCTCCATAAGATACGGCCTCGACAAAGGCCCATGGGTTAACTGGAGGAAGTCAACCTGCTGATTATATGGATTGAACTCTATTACGTGCCCATCATATGAACTCGCGTACAGTCGGTCATTCCAGAAAACGGGGTCTGACATTGTCTGCTTCTTCAATTCAGACATCCTAACGGACGAACACCTGTTTATGTCGATTGCATATATAGATGTCGTCGTAAACCAATAGCCGTTTTCTTGTTCGTCGATATATGGCCGTGAAATTGTCTTATCAGACTGTAGATGGCCAGCCTTGGATAGATCGGCTTTATTGAACAACTGAAGAACGCCATTCTGGCCGTAAATCGCAACTTTGGTACTCGTGACAATCGGCGAACCCTGCGGTGTTAGGCCTGCTCTTCCACCAATCTCTACCGTGTTGTCCAAACGGAACCGAGTCATCATCCTGTCACAGACCAGATAGAAATCGCCATTGGCCTCCATTGAGCTAATCGATCCACGAATCATCTTACTCTTCGATATCGTCTCGCCAGTGGCTTTTTCTAGCGTCCGTATGAAGTAGGCATCCGTAGTCTGCCTTCGTATGTCTGCCAAGGGAATCCCACACAAGTAAACAAGACTGTTCCCTGCCACGCTCAAATGAGACATGACGAATGATAAGTCTCTTTCTGTGAGATAAACCGGTTCCAACGAATACTTGTCAAGGGCAAGAATCTGCCCCGTTTGCAAGGGGATATAGACCATGTTTTCATCCACGGCCGGGTCGGAATACGGATGGACGGAACCTTCAAAAGACGAGATGTCACTCGTGCTCAAGTCCTCAGGTGATATGAGTATCAGCATAAACTTGTCTTTTTCATCTTTCAATATGTATATCGAACCTTCGTCAGCGAAAAGACAAGTCGGTGAAGACGGTATGTTTCTTTTAGCCAGGACTTTCATGGTATGGTAGATTATACACGCAAACCTATTCGTGACCCCACAGGTGTATAATGCATAGGTTGGCTTTTGTAAGTGTGTAGCAAATGAAACTGAGCAATGCGACAGGAAACACCCTATACTTCGAAGATGTTGATCTGATCGTCCGATACAAAGACGGTGAACCGGAAGAAATCGCTTCTGATCTCATCAAACGATCCAATGCTCTGCGAAATGCTATACTGGGCAAATCGTTGGAGATCGTCGAGTATGATCAGAATGAACAAATTGAAAAGGCTTTGGCTTTTGTGGTAGATCTCTCGAAAGATACACCAGCAATTGAGGAAGAATCAGAAGAAGAGATAGAACCTGTCATCATTGAACCCGTAGACGGCAAGATCTACACCTCGCTTCACGGGGTTTTCTACGAAGCAGGTGGTTATGCAAAGGTCAATAGGCGTCTTGCTTTGGGCTTAAAGCAAGCCGGTGTCAATGTCAAGATTCGGCCCGCCAAGAGTAAGAACGATCTAACAGGCCAGGAAATCGGCGAACTTCGTGCGATGGAAGATACGCAACTTCCCAAACATCACATTTCAATCGACAGCGTTATACCGAGCTTCGGCACAAGATCGTTTGGCAAACATCGCATACTCTACTCAACGATAGAATCCTACTCGGTCCCTGACCAGTTTGTTGAGCAGTGCAAGATGTATAACGAGATCTGGCTTACCTCGGATTGGTCATGTGAGATTCTAGGAAAGGCCCTGAAAGGTCAACCAATCTACACGGTTAGACCCGGGGCTGACGAGACGCTGTACACTGAAGATGGACCGAGATTCGATCTGAAGCCAGATGTGAAAGGTTTCGTCTTCGCATCAGTTTTTGCCTGGTCCTATCGTAAAGGATATGACGTGCTAATTAGGGCCTTCGCTGATGAATTCAGTGGCAAGGATGATGTCACACTCTTGATCTTCAGCCGATATCAAGGGAGCATTCGTAAGCAAAACCGGGACAAAATCAAATCAGACATCGATGAGATACTTACAGAGTTTCCCAACAAGAACCTCCCGCATATCACTCGATTCAGCAACGTCCTGCAAGAGAGAGATATGCCCAAGTTGTATCGAGCATGCAACGCGTTCGTTCTTCCATCTCGCGGCGAAGGCATAGGACTTCCTCCTCTTGAGGCTAGCTTGTGCGGTTTGCCCGTAATCATGACCAACTGCTCCGGCCAGCAGGACTATCTGAGACCAAACAATGCGTATCTAATCGAAGTAGATGAAATAGAAAGGGTTAAGGAAGGCAAGATGCCAGCCCACTACTGGGATCAGCAGGAGTTTCCTAATCTCACATCTAAGGCGGTTCACGAGCAGTTAAAGAAGGCCATGCGAGAAGTTTACGAGAACTACAATAAAGCAAAGGCTGTTAATAGGAAACTTCAGCACCTCATTCGTCGTGAGTTTACGTGGAACAACACGATAAACGCTGCCACGGATAGGTTGAAACTTGCACAAGAGAAACTGGAGGATTGAAAAATGGTTATTGTTTTCTATGACCCTAAGGAGAAGAAACTGCATATTGCAACTAAGGATGAACCATTGAAGACGTTTGATGTCGGCGATGATAGTATACTGGAGCACGTGCCCAGAGATGATATCGCGTACGTTCAGAAAGCCCATCTCCTCACAAAAGATCAACTCGGCCAGTGGTTGCAAGGCGGCATGAAACTGGAAGATGCGGACCCGAGTCTTCAGTCCGCTCCTGCTATGCCCGCTATGATGCCCGGTTACGCCGCTATGCAACCGGGAATGCAACCTCAGGGGACAAAACGGTACCTGCACCCTAAGCACGCAGGTTCAGCTTTCATACCTGACATCATCACAGATCAGTATCCGAACGGTGTGTTTATGCGAAACAAGTTTGACTTTGTTGATCTCAATGCCATCGGTGGCGAAGCGGCACTTCAGCAAAGCCGACACGCGCAGATACTTCTCAAGAAGGGCAGCGTCGAAATCGTTGGAGATGACTACATTCGAGCCCACAAACACAAGATGCGAAGAAAATCGCCATATGAGGCGGAACTCGACCGCATACTTGTGCCCGAAGACATGAGCGCAAAGGAAGCAGCATCTCGTGGCGGCATCGATCATGGTATCGGTTTCCCAGAGGATGAAGCAGTAACGATCAATGTGAGAGTGTAGAGTTTCCTGGTTACGGAGGATGGATACCATGAAGACTGAGACAACACAGGTTGCACGAATTGTGGCCAGCCACATGATGTCTGTCATGAAGCATACCTTGGATCTTGAGGAACTTTCATACCGAGAAGATGGAAGAAAAGATCCACGGTTCAAGACATTCAAGAAACATTTGATGGAAGACACATACACCCATTTCAGGGCTTTGTGTGATGAGCTTTCCGAATTGGGACTGGTACAGAAAACACCCTACGATGAAGACATCATGAATGGCTACAAGGACTCTCCGACCGGTGGCTCCGGTTACATAAACACGGATGAGTTCCAAGAATGGCTTACCAGACGAGGCACGCAGGATACATAGAGACCTTATCTACTAGTGAAGATACTAGTCATTCAATGTGGACCACTTGACCAAGCAGTCGTTGCAAGCAGCCTGCTTGTCGGCCTACAGAAAAAGTACCACAACGCTGTGATCAATTGGGTGGGATCGAGCGAGTTTCTTCCGCTGCTCCGGTATAATAAGAAGCTCGGCGAGAAGTTCAGCATCGAACAAGAACTGGACTTCTCCGTACTCTCACACCTCTATGGCACGGATCTCATTGTCAACACATCTGAAGACAAGAGGGCCGTGCCCTTTACGTCCGCAGTGATTTCCAAGAATCTTGTGGGGTTCTCTGGACAAAACCACCAACAAAGCACAGCAACACTCCTTTCCAGGATTCTGTCCGGTAAAACAAAGACACACAAACATATCATTGATCTATATTATGGTCTTGCTGGGCTCAAATGGAATGGTCAAGGCTATGGCCTTGCCTACTATCCAAAAACCAAGCAAACCAGAGAAGCAGCCTCCTATCTTACCAAGACAAAGCCAAAGGATGCACCAAAAGATCAACTCAAACTGGGCAAATCTGTTCTCGAAGCAGTAGATTCCATAAATCGTTACAAAGCAGTCACTACTGATGATTTGTTTGTCACACACATCGCGATCGCTCTCCGGAAAGATGTGACATTGGTCGTTAAAGAAGAACTACCATATCGCATTGAGTTTTTCGGAAATGGCCTACTTAGCACTGTCTAGATTATCCCTTTCACAAGGACATTTAGAAGGCTTCGCTCAATAGATAAGAGACCGAAGGGAGATCGCGCATGCACCCCAAAAACGTACGAATTCCACCCATAATCGGGGGAGCTGGCACACCTGAAGCAACCGGAATGGGCTACTTCATGGGCGGCACGGAGGCCACCATCTTCTTCCATTTCCCGGACTTGGACGGAAACATGTACGATCCGTCAGACATGAATGTCACAGTCAAGGACCCCAGCAGCACAACAGTACATACATCAACAGCCCTTGAGAAACTGGACCTTGGTGAGTATGCCTTCATTTGGTCGATTCCAGCAACGGCCGATACCGGAACCTACACACTGACTCTCGAATACACAGCAGAAACCGCCTCTGGACCCGTTACAACTACCCATACCGAACAGTTCGTCGTCACAGAAACCTATGGGAACTCTCATGTCACAGCAGCCAACAGACGTCTGCTGTGGATTCGTGGGTTCCTAGAATCACTCGTCGGTGAAGTCATGCGGATACCGGTCCAGGATGAGCAGATCCGATTAGATCAAGAGCGTCGCGTTGGTACGCTCAGCTTTCCTCGTTGGAACCAACCAGCCGGTGCCAACATCTACGTCAACGGTGAACTCAGGGATGACGGCTATGACATCAACTGGCACGAAGGAACAGTAACCTTCGATAACCCACTGGCCAGCTTCGATTATGCCACGGCAGATTACAACTTCCGATGGATCTCAAACAAGGAAATCGAAGAGTTCGTGATACAGGGCATACAGGAAGTCAACATTTGGCCACCGCAGTCCAACTACAACTTCATGAACATACCGGACCAGTGGATCGTAGCCGCCGACTATGCCGCTGCACGAAACATCATTCGTCGTCTCATGATGGACCTGCTCTTCCAAGAGCCCGAGAAAGTCTTCGGTGGACCCAAGCGTGCATCAGAGAAGTTCGGCCATCTGGACAGCCTCAAGAAGAACTACGAAGAGTCCTTCAAAATGATGGTTGAGAACAAAAAGTACCAATCCTATGTTGGTCTAACTGCGACATTTACTGTCCCGGTTTATACCTTGCCCGGCGGGAGGAGCCGATACTTCCGTTATATGTTCAAGGGGGCCACATAGTTACGATAACGGTGCCATTTAAGCAAAATATCTTGTATTCTGGCATGATGTGTGGCCTGGTTTCCGTATAATGGTATAGAACCAATATACGGAGGTCACCATGAAAAAGGGCGGCAAATTCTCACCAGAAACGATTGCAAAAGCCAAAGCAACAAAACAAGCCAAATTTCTATCGAAGCTGGATATTAAACCTTGGGAAGACTATCTAGATTCTAAACTACAGTTCGGCAGCGGAAACAAGAAGAAGAAAGTGCTAACCCTGAGAGAGTTTTGGCATGAACTCAACCAAGGAAAGAGACTGGTTGATCTTCAGCGAGAGGGCTATGAT
>Ga0180438_10003173_pt1 | contig 25281 bp, 19 predicted proteins | sample SS_ome_12_FD_132455 | JGI IMG/M metagenome (GOLD analysis project Ga0180438, IMG submission 132455) | Hypersaline lake sediment archaeal communities from the Salton Sea, California, USA - SS_3_D_2 metaG | ecosystem: Environmental > Aquatic > Non-marine Saline and Alkaline > Hypersaline >... | reverse complement strand
CCGAGAGTTTCCAGAGCACCTCCTCCTGTGCTAGCGTCGGAAAGATCCTAATTTTCTGTGTCAGTTTCATGGGCTTCACGCAGACCCTTGTACCTGTACTTCTACCCTAAAAAACTATATAAAGCTAGCGGCGTTCATCCCCCACTTGTTGGAAGGGGACTTCCCACAGATTAAGTTAAAACTTTCGCTGTGTTCGTTTTTTCTAATTAAATGCATATGTTCTAATCATTTAGGTGTCAATCCTTTAAAAAACCTAAAGTGTATATTTGCCAACTTTAATTTCACAAAATATTGCAACTATGAAATAAGTACGGCCTTAGAATCTGTGTAACGCTATTCTTTCATTTTAGAGGTTTAGTTGTCGATAAAGTACTATTGGCTATATGACTGTATAAGTGAGAAAGATTCAGAAGAATAGCTAGCTTCAAATTCTCCTCCAAGTAGATATACACATAACTATATAAGAGATCAAGAGTTCATCTACACAAAATTAACTTGTATGAATTCTGAAGATTCGGTTTTGAGGTGAGAATACATGGTAAAATGTCCACAATGTGAATATGAAAGCGTTGTATTTGGATCATTTGGAGGTGGGTTTACAGTACCGACATTAGTTGCTTCATGTTTGAAATGTGGACTATATTGGCAAATTAGTGATCGGGATGGAATGGTAATTAAACGCCTGCCTGTTATAAAAGACTTCAGAAAAAAACACCGCGAAAAAATCTTAAAAAAACAAGGAATTGAACCAACCAAAAAAGAATGATTTTTCTCTTATAAGTCATCTAAACGTATAAATTTGTAAATTTTATTTAAAAGGAAGGTGATTTATTGAAGTTACCTCGCAAAACGTTCGAATTTGTGGATAGTTCACTTATCACTTCAAGTCCTACTAAATTACGTATAGAGTGGTATTTATCCTTTACAACAATTTGTGTTCTACTAACGTCTTTCGTATTTTGGAACAGCCCTGGTTGGCTATATTATGCAGATATAGCTTATCTTCAACTCGTTTTAATTATATTCTTGGCTGGGGTTGTCCTGAGCTTTTTATGGATCATATTCGCTATCGATAGATTTTTTATAAAAAAATTAAGAGTTAAGAAGTATAAAATAGAATTTATAGTATCCTTTGTAACCTTGCCCTTTGAGTTTTTCGTAGTGAGTGTTCTAATAGATTATATAACAAATTTCAGACCAATAACTTTCGATCTCCATGGTATAACAGCAGGCTTTATAATTGTCTCATTACTTCTATTATCTCTCTGGTCCGCGTTCTCTCTTGAAAGATGGCATTCCATTAAAAGAAAGCTGTCAGGTGAAGAGGACGAAGATCAAATTTGGGTACAAGATTGGGTCGATGAATACGAAAAAACAGATGATAGTACCGAAGACGATAAATATGTCAAAGAAGAAGACTATGAAGAAATCGATTACTAGACATAATGAATTCTTAGTGTGTCTATAATGGATATAGCACATAAACCTCCGACTTCTTCTTAGAATGACGCCTATGTGCTTCTACTCTTTCTTTTTATAAATTAGTTCATACCAAATATCAAGTTCAGCATAATTTTTTGTTATATACTTATAAACCAAATTCTAGTGAATTGCAAAAAATTTGAGTTTATTTTAATACCGTCATATTATAAATCCTGTAATATGGCGCCTTATTGTAAACTTCAATGAAAATTGAGGTCTACCTGTAATCGGAAGTAAGCTTTATATATAAGTTGCTATGCTATAGTTTTTCCAAACCTATATGTACAACAAACAAAATTTTGAAAAATTTAGGAAAATTCGGGAGCTAAAAAAATGCCATTTACAGGAGCTATTGGAGTACCCGCACCCGCTGTCGCTGTCGGAATGGGAGGTTTAATTTTCCCATTATGGGCTATTGGAGCTGCTATCTTTCTCGGCTATGAATTTACCCCAGCTGAGGGTAAAGCACTTGGTGCCACCTGTCTAGTTGGTTGCTATTCATTAAGTTTCCAGGGACTTTGGCACATTATTGCCAATCCACTAGGTGGTGTCTTTAGCATTCTCTTTGCCTTAATTCCCTTCATGTACAGTGTTACATGGATGGTTGGCTTCTTTGTCAACGTATTTGGGTTTGATGGTAAAGTGCTAGGACAAGTTTGTCTACAAGAAATGATACCACAAATTATTGCCTCGGTTGCCGTATGGCAAGCCGGCGGAACACAACCAATGTTGCAAATTGACTTGTGGTTCTATATCCTCGTGCTATTTGGATTCTTCCTCTTTACACACGGATATGGCGGAAAAGGCGGTGCGTACTACTGCGGTATATTCTGCTTCCTTTCCTGGATTGCTACCGTCCACCTAATGTTCTGGTGGAGCGGAATTTATGATCCAGGGCCCTTCTGGTAGGAGGCTTGACATCCGCAAAGTAAAAGTATAAAACCCTTTTTTTCTTTTTTTCCATTTTCTAGAGTTCTCAATTTGTTAAGCTGTTTCCATATTCTGGATGAAAGCAAAACAGAGTTTATTCCAGTTTTCAAACCTATTAAATAACTAAAATGGGGAGGATAAACTGACAGAAATTTCTCGTGACGAAATTGAAAATGTCTTTGCTGGTAGTTTCACAAAAAAGGAATTAACTGAAATAGCAAAGGAACATGACCTTAAGGGCTTATCAAAACTTAAGAAACAAGAACTTATCGATTTTTTGTTTAAGAATGTAGATTTAGCAACGCTATATACCTACGCGGAAGAATGCATCAAAAAACATCGGACACTTCTAGCTGAAATAAAAAATTTATCCTTTGAAGAACTCCTTGCCAAACTTACTGATGAAAAGAGACTAAAAAATGGCTTATCAATTCCTGACTCTGAGGTAAAACTCATAGAAGAGGGTGAAGGTACTTGGCATTTCAGAATAAAAAATTATAATTGTCAAATTGATGTGAATCGTCGGATAATTCGTCATGATTGTACTGATTGGGGTTTTCGCGGGAAAAGAGAACATGTCCTATGCAAACACATGATTAAAGCGATCTCGAAGATTGATAATGCAGAAAATGTTGTGAAACGTCTAATTTTAGATAGATGGGTCTATCTATGAAGGTCTTCAGTCTTAATTACTTTCCAATGAAAAGTCTAATGGAGCTCTTATATATGAACTTCTAAAGGACTGTGATTCCTTTAAATGGAGTACCACGCAAGAGGTACTTAAAGCAACAACTAGCGGACTTAATCTAATTTATAAATTTTGAAAACTACTATTCAGAAGATACGATTTAAATGAATGATTATAATTATCACACGCTTAATTCTTGGAAGTGATTATTTGAGTGAATTTCTATCAGCAATAATACTTGCATTGATTTTTGGAGCATTATCTTGGATCCCTGGATTTAGAAATTTAATGTTTCGAGTTACGGAATTAGCAGGGGTTACAGAATTAGCAGGAATTAAAATAGCACCAGATCACCCATTACTTATTTGGGTAGGATTTGGGTTTGCGATAGGTATAGGATGTCGCTTCCTTTTAGATGCCTATACTACCCTTATGAAATTAGGGTCTGCAGGGGTACGTGGTGCTACTGAAGGATTCTTTAGTGGAGGAGGAGGAGGAGGAGGAGCACAAAAAAGCGCGGTTCAATCAATTGTGCTCTTTGGGTGCGCAATTTCGATTGTTGCACTTCCAAGTTTGTTTACAGACCTCATAACTCCAATAAAAGGATATCTTCAATCAGTAGAAAACACGCTTCTTATAATCGGAGACTATTTAGCAATCACACTTGGTGTTTTTCTGATATTTATTGGTGTTATAGCATACCGAACCGGAAGGTTCGCGAGAACTGTTGCGAGAAAACAGGTTAGTGCGCCGCAATTTCTGTTCGGAGCATTCTTCTTTGGTCTATTACAAATTGTAGATCTTAGGGTTGGAATTTTCGCTCTGGTTATTGCATTTCTTGCAGCAGGTTTTTCTCCATCATTAGCTTTGAGAATTCCTCTCTTTTATGCAATTCCTAGTTCCTTGATGACAGCTTTTGGTTTGATTAGTCGAACTGGAGGTGTAGTTCTTATAGATTCTATAGTTATAGTATTAATACTTGTAAGTGCACTTTCAACATTTGTAGTGCTATCGTTTGTGTTTCGATTTACTGAACGATTAAGTTTAGGAAGTTTTAGTGGATTAATTGGAATTCTTATTTTGGTTGTGAGCAGCAGCATTCTCTTTGGATTCAGTTTCGACAAACTTGGATATTATGCTCTTTTTGGAATAGGAGCTGTTGGTGCAAGTATTTTCTCCTTTGAATTGTTCACAGAGGTTAGCAGAAGAAGCAAAGTTAAAGGCATTACAAAAGAGATTTTAGATGAAACAAAAAGAGCGACAGAGCAAGCAAGAATAATCAGAGCAGTTGAAGTAAATAATCTTACGACAAGTTCTGGTGAACTTAAAGAAATAGCCGAACCGATGAATTTTGTTATAATGCAAGGGAGGATTGAACGAACAAATTCAATGGTTAAATCAGTTTCGGAGAGTGAATTACGACGAATTCAAAGTGAAATAAGTGATCCAGATCCCAAGAAACGTAAAGAAATCCAAAAGAAATTGAATGACATTATGGCATCATTGCCAACATTGACACTTCAAGAGTTTTCAAAAGTTAAAGAATTGGGAACTGAACTTGAGTTAGCGCTCTCAGATGAATCTGAATGGGTGCGATATTTTGCAGTAGATTCTTTGGCCCATCTTTTCTCAGCGTATGGAATGGTTTTGGAGAACACCCTTCCTGAGTGGGTAACGGATGTCGTTGAAAAACTAAATCTTCTTCTAAATGATGTCGATCTTGATGTCCGTTATATGACTGCAAAAACAATTGGCGTTATTGGAAGCATCGACCCAGAGAAAGTGCGTTCAGTTATTCCACAATTAAGTCAACTTACTGATGATGTAAACAAGGACGTGCGTTATGTAACAATAGATGCTCTTAAGAACATTGCTTTGTTTGAAGTTATTTCTTCAGGTTTGCCACGCATAATTGCCAAGTTTAATGATTCAGATAAGGATGTACGTCTGGTAGCAATCCAGGCTACAAGTGAACTCTATAAGAATTTCCCAGACAAAATGGACTCAGTGATTGAACCCTTAAAGGAATTACAAAAAGATTCTGATAAAGACATCAGAAAGGAAGCATTTTCTGCTCTCTCTGTTATTTCCGCTGAAGAAGCGAAGGCTATTCCAATAAGTGAAATAGCAGAGGATGAAATAAAGGCAGTAGTAGAGGTACCCGCAAAAAAGACAGCAAAAATACGTCCAACAATTACTACTCTGACGTCAAATCTTAAATGGAAGCAAAAAAACTTAGGAAAAGTGCTAAAAGTAATTGAAAAAGGACCTAACATGACTTACACGGTTTCAATTGCATTTAAAAACAGCAGTGGCATAACCCTGAAAAAACTGAAGATCACTGATGAACTACCACGCTCCTTTGAAATTACCAAGTTTCTGCCACAAAAAGAAAAGCCAAAGATTAAAACTCAAGAGGATACAAAAGAAGCAACTTGGACGCTAAAGAACTTAGATATTGATCAGATATTTACAATAGCATATATTGCTAATGGGTCAGAATCATATTTGTCAAAACCTCCACGAATTGAAATTGATGGCTTTGTAGAAACAGGGACAACTACAGATGCTATGGATAAAGCAAAGAGGAAGAAATTTAGACTTCCAGCATTACATGCAAGACTTAGAAAGCAGCAAATCGCTGAATCGTAGAATTACCTTACCAAAGGTGAAGAAAAATGAGATCGGTTGTAAATGATGAAGCTATGATTAAGTTATTGTCGCACCTGTATCCTCCTCTTACAGTAAAAGAGATCAAGGATGTTTTACCAGACTATTCATCGAACAAAGAAAAAGATATTAAGGATATTTTGAACACGCTTAGTTCTACAAGCGAAATGGCTCTTCCATCTCTTTTTAAGAGCATAGTGCTTGAAAAAAGAGGAAAATTCAAGAGTGAAATGATAAAAAAAACAGAAAGCTATTTTCAAGATGAAGTTAGTTTAGATGCATACAAAACTGATGCTACTATTGGAAAAGGAAAGACTATTCTAAATATTGATATTTTAGGGAGGAAAGAGAATAACGACATTTGCGCTTTTGTCATGGAACACTTAGATATCGAATCTTTCGAAAGTTTCAAGACAATGTTGGTCACAATTCTTTCTTATGCAAAGATTTCTCCAGTTGAAATTTATCTAATAACTCCAAAGGAAACAGACAACAAAACTGTGGAATATGTTAAAAAAAATAAAGCATTAAAATATGTGAAAACGTCTGGAACTGAAATTGATGCTGAGTTCAAACCAATTATGTATGAATCAGAAATTTCTCGTACGGCGATTTTAACAATTGAAAAAGAAGATATCTTTGGAGATACAATTCAGATTGGCAGTTTTTCAGGCAGTAGTTTTATGGATAACGATGAGCTAAAAAAGTTCCTTATAGAAGGATATAGCAAATATGGCGAAGAACTATTTCGTTGCACATCTTTAGATTATTTCAATAAGAAAACCCAGGAATTCAGTTTAGATACAACAACTATCTTAACCTCGGACGTTACAGAAATCACTCAAACCACCCGATTCAAAGAAAATAAATAAAGCACAAAAGTTTCTGAGCTGTTGCTAGACTTAAAGTATTTAAAAGAAATATGGCGGCTCCCGAGCGGAATTTCGTATTCTTTATTGATTTTGTAAATATATCGAACCGCAAGCCCTCATCGAGCTACCGGGTTTGAAGCCCGGTGCGCGAGACCACTCGTGCTTTCGGGAGCCGACTGAACTATCTACTTAAGTATAATTCTCTATATTTGACTCTCATTATAAATGGGTCTTTTCATCTTTTAAAAAATAAGCTGTTTATATTCTTTTTTAAGATGGTTTTCTTTAGTATGTGCGTTCTACAAAATACGTTGCAATATTTTCTAACATCTTTTTTGCTGATGAATCAGGAAAATTTAATAATTGTTTTCTAGCCTCTTCTTTTAACTCCTTCGCTTTTTCTTCAGCTTTTTGAGGTGCTTTAGTTGATTTTATGAGATCAATTACTTCAGTTACTTCTTCATCTGTTACCTTTTCTTTTCGTAAAACGTTCAAGACATATTCTCTTTGTTTACTTTCAAGTTCCTCCAAAGCATAAAGTACAGCAATATTGCCCATTTTATGTTCTTTGATGTCATGTCCGACTGGTTTCCCTAATTTTTCTGCGTCGGCAAATAAATCTAGCACATCATCTTTGGCTTGAAATGCCAATCCAGCGTTCCATCCATAAGAACTTGCTGCTTCAATCATTTCTTTAGAACCATTGGCACATATCACGCCAACTTCACACGCTGCTTTTATCAGAACTGCTGTCTTATCTCCAACCATTTCAAAATAATCATCGAGGGTTATCGTTTTATATCTCTTTTCTAAAATATACTCTTCATCGCGACCTGCTTGTTCAAAGAGTACATCCTTGCGTTCTCCTTCAACCAACTGTCGTATGATGCCAGAAAAGATCTTGTTAATCGTCTCTGGTGCGGGTGATTTTAAAGCTGATAAAAAAATCGCTTCCCTATAATGCATACCTACAAGTAATGCAATTGGAAGACCAAATTTCACGAAGGTTGTGGGTCGATTCCTCCTGTAAGGCGATCTATCGATGATATCGTCCATTAACAAGGAGTAATTATGAATTAATTCAATTCCAGCAGCTGAACTCAATGCATTCTCAGTATTGCCATTAGCTAATTCACAAAATAATAAAGTAAGTACTGGACGAAGTCTTTTTCCCCCAGAAGCAACTTGATATAATATCACTTCTTGAAAATCTTGAGTCGTATCCTCTAATAATAATTCCTCAATCTTGTTTTCAATAGGTCCGATAGTTTGCTTCAAATGTTGCTCAATCTCTTTTTTGAGTTTCATTACTTCATCTGACATTGATTTCAACTGCCTTTAATCATATTACGCCATTCTCAATTCTAACTGATTAATGATATTGAGATTTCATGAATGAATAATCCGCATTTTAGTATTTCAGGTTTTAAACATTTTACTTTTTTGAGTTCATTTAAAGAGAAATATGATTCTTTGAATGTTGTTCACTGGAGTATATTTCCTCAAAAACGAAACTTTTGAATGAACATAGGTCTACGTTTCACTTACGCCTTTAGCTTTACTGTTGAATTGCAGGCGGAGAATTTTACCACAATTATTTTAATAGTCGAAATCGTGTCTCTCTTAATTTTCCCTCCTTTCCCATTTGGATTTTTCTAATCTTTGTGGGAATTATGATTTCAAACAATTCAAAAGCGGAAGGTGATCAATGTGACATGCGATCAATATGATGCTGAAGCCGGACTTTGTAAATTGCTAAACTTTAAGTTTTATGAAGGCATGGACCGCCCATGCGAATATGTCAAGGATCCCGCAGTCTGCCCTGTAGCAAACATGAAAGGGTAGATAACAGTTAGTGATATAAAAGTCATATATCCAACTGTGGACGCATCTTCCTAGCTCAAGGGCTTCCTTCAGTAGTGCAGTCGAGTTGAGGTGTTTATATAGTAGGTTCTTCGTTAAATAAGTGAGAATCGATCGTAAGCTAAGGCTTCCGGCGGTTTATCCATTCGCCCTGGGACTAACTTAAGGCATACAGTCCAGCACTCCCATACGCTATCGATTCTGCGGAAGTACTGACAGCGAACTACCGTTTCCTTCGTTCACACAAGGCCTGTCCCCTATATGGCGACGGGTATCCCGCTCAACCGTCCTAGCGGGGACACCACTCCGTTACTCGTGGGTGGATAGACACTATTCTCTGTAAGAGATGGCTATTATGAAAGGAACGGTAGTCATTTTTCTTTTTTCTATTTTTATTATCGACTAGTGAGCATTTTTTATTTAAGAGGTTCATGTCTTAATGCAGTGATTCTTGGGGGAGAATGGGCATTCAATTTCAGTAATGTTTCAGTTCCAATAACTGTAAGCCCATGCCGCACATGAGGCGGGACTTTTATCACATAGGGGGCTTCTATATCATATGTTTCTTCCTCTACAGTCATGATTGCTTTGCCTTGTAGGATATAACTGAGTTCCTCTTCTTCGTGATCATGTATTTCGAAACTTGTACCTGGTTCAGCTTGAAGTAACGAGAGTGAAACATTTTCTCCAGAAGCTAAAAGTTTGACAAACACGCCTTCTTCTTTTTTTGATCCTTTAATTTCGTCAACTTTTAATAAAACAATTTCATCTGTTCCCATTTATTCTTTTCTCTCCTATCAAACCTTAAAAACGATCTTTTCATATCCACCTACGCGATCTCCTTTTTTGGCAGTCATAATTATCTTATTATCGATTATCTTGAATGAAAGCAAACTTTCAACCTCAACGATCTCAGAACCGTAAGGAAAGTGATATTTAATCTGAAAATCATAAGGGGCAATCTCATCTTCCATATCGAATTCAATTACATTATTTCCTTCTTTAAGTTTACAGCGGATTAATATCATAAAATTGAGTTGAGGATATTTTGGTAATCCATCTTTGAATTTAAGTTCTACGTCACTTAATTTCATACGTTTTTCTTCGTGGTTTACTAACACAGTGTCTTGATCAAGATAGAACTGCATATTATCCTTAATTTTGTTCATTTCGGTATCATAGTTTTCGGAGGCACATAATTTCTGATAGAAGTATTTTTCATCAAGATAATTATAAACAAGCAATTCTGAAATTCCCTTTTCACTTACATAAAAGTCAGCTTCTGCATTCAAAGGAACTTCACTTATTTCATTAAGATCGTTGGCATTTTCTAGAGGCGGTGGTTCTTCATTCATAAACTTACTTCCCTTATCAGGACAAATAAATATGGCAAAAAAATGACTATAAATGTTCTTCGGATTGGTTTGTCTTTGCTAGCGAGAAGACCTCCCAACTTGTTAGGGGGATGAATTGCGTTATTTACTTATTTTACTTTCACAGTAGTGTCCCCCAGCTTTAAATAGGTTTTTTCGGTTAGTAAATCTAATGAAATGAATCTTAGATAAGGATTGCTCTGCATTTTTACTGATAAACGTCCATAAATTGAATTTTGAGTTGATTATGCTGACACAAAAAAATCATATCACAAACCAAGCACAAACGATGGAAAAATCAAGAAAATCTAAACCCACGACCTTTAAAGCGTTACAGCGAGAAACTTCTGTCTACAAATTCTATGTAGAACTGAAAGAGAATGTTTTGACCGAACGGGGCTACCTTGACCTATCAAAAGTGCCTGATTTGTATATTTCTGGAGCAGGACAGTTCCTTAAGAATTTAAGACTGGAAAACTGCCTCAGACAATATGACATCGCTGAAATTCTCGATGTCAGTCGTAGTAAAATCAATAATTGGGAAAATAATGAGTGCAGAATGCCCTTGCACAAGTTAGTTAAAATCGCTGAACTCTTAGACGTCACCAGAGATACCATTTATTCACTGATTAATCAAGGGAAATTCAAAACTAAAAGCAACTTTCCGGTAAAGTTAGAGAAAATCAGTATCATACAATATTTCACTCCGCACAAGGACGATGACAGAGGCAGAATAACTTTACTTAAATGCTGCCCTGATGAAGTTCTTAGAAAAATTAAAGAAACATTAAACGTAAACCTGAGGTATCGTAGACGCAATAAGATAATAATCACCTGCCGTGAGGCATACAACTTTCTTACAACCTTTTTTAAATACAGCAAAGTTCCCAAAATACGTCCGCCACTCACTACTGAAGTCAAAGGTTGGTATGATGACGCTATCGACTTGAAACTCGCAGTAATTATACCATTCCTACAGAGCGATGGATATATGAGCCAAAATAGGCAGAAGTATCGACTCGATTTCTTTGGCTACAATAAAGTTTTACATGACTATTTTGTTGATTCGATGCACTACGAATGCAATAAATTGCCCTCATCTTACTTTATAAGCGGTTCTCGAATTCCCTACACCTCATATAGCGATAACTCGTTAAAAAAAATTAGAGATGATATAATGAATCTTGCTGGGAATACAAAGACCTCACCAGCAAATGGACAGACTCCTGAAGAGTACTTAAAGGAACCACAGCCACATTTAGAGTATCTAAGAACTGCTTCAGTAACTGAGCTGCAAATTGCCCTACGAATTTGGGCCTCAACAGAGGGAAGTATTTCTATTTATAGAAAGGACGGGTATATCTATCCTGATTTAAGGTTCGGATGTTCCCATCCCGACTTAGTTAAACAACTGCAGCAAAAGGCACGGCAATTCAATATAGATTTTAACATAAGTCGTTCAAAACGCTATTGGTCTGGTATCCAAGGGCTTTCTACTTCAGCGCTCAGCTCATGTATAGAATTTCTAAAACTCGGAGGCTTTATAAAAGACGTCAAAATAAGTTCCAACAGCCCATATCATGAGGGTATTTCCAAAAACGTTCTCTTTCTTGGAATCTTAGAGTATAAAAAACGTATATTGGAAAACAGTCGTCCTAAAAAACTGCCAATCCAACAAGTACACTATAAAATCAATAAAATCGTTGAAAACAGAGAATACAAATCAGCGGATTATTATATCAACTATTTCTCATAGACAATACGATAATCTGAAAGAATAGTTCAATTCCTCTTTTTTACAACTTAAGAAATTATGCAAATGATGAAATGAATCCTTTAAAGACATCGCCTACGCTTCTTAGGAAAGTATGTTTGATTTCGCTGGCATCTTTAATTTCATCTAGTCGCTTAATTCTCCAACTTAATGGAGGATGTGGGTCGAGACGTATCCAGTCAAGAAAAGCCCATCTGATCCTGCCCTTCCTTAACAGCCGCCTAAACCCGATTTTTCTCAAACTGTTTGCCATAACTTTCGGTTCTTTAAGATACACTGCTGCCTCTAAATCACTCTTAGCTTCAAAGAATTTGCCGATGAAAAATGTTAAACCCAGAAGTGCCATGAAATAGATAATGAATAGGCTTTGTATTAGAGCTGCGATTTGTGGAAGAAAAGTCAATGCGTAAACTCGAATTATATATTCAATTGAGAGGATGAAGAAGAGAATGAAAGGGTCGTGGCCTTTAAGATGACTGATTTCATGTCCGATGACTTGGAAAAGTTCGTTTTCATCTAATTGAACTATAGCACCTGTTGTGACAAGCATAGTTCCTCTTTTTGGGCTTAATCCGGTTGCTGCTGCGTTGGCAGCCATTTTATTGCTTACGACAATTGTTGGGATTGGCACATTAAACTTGCCACAGGCCTTACTGACAAGATCATATAAATTTACCGTTTTGACGATGAGATTTTGTGGCGTACATGCAATTCCATATTTTGCAAAGATCGGGTGAGCGTTCTCGCATGTTATTTGTTTTCCTGTGCCTAACGTACTATCATAGATTTCTTTGCGAATTTTGGGGAGCTCTTTTCTATGTTTTTTCCTTAAAATATCCGCTTCTTGTTCTGTCAAAGTATACTGAAGCACTATAACTTCAGGCCGGTCTTTCGTAATTCGCCAGTCAGATGTTCTGGCAATGAGTCTTCCAGAATACGCCACAACCAGCAATTGAGATACTACGATCACAATCGGTGAGAGTAGCAAACTCCACTCCTGACCAAATACCGCGTTAAATAGTGCAAATGTACCTACGGCAACTACAATGAAGATAATAAATAAATTAACCATTGAATCTGTAAACAATTTTTCGAGTATCCCACGCCCATATTTTTGTTCAGAAATCTTTTGACCAGGGATATATGCCAGATAAAGAGTATATTGGCGCGCATAGTCCTCGAAGAGCTGAATGTTAAGGAGGATATCATCTTGTATACCTTTTATTAACTTCTCAGAAATTTCGGGCGCGCTACGAGTCATAATCACATGAATTGGGTGACCTCGCTCTGTCGAGGCTTCGATTGTTACATCTATATGCTCAGATGACTTTGGTAGATACGCACTAAAGATAAGATAATACCGTTTATCAATGTTAAATCGTCGTACATGTTCCACTCTTCGAAAAGCACGAAGGACATAATAGTTCTCCAGAAATTCCGGCAGATAACGCAAATATCCAGGCGTGGTTTCAGTAGCTACACTAAAATGGAATTCACCTTCTTGTTGAGTGAGCGTCATAAAACTAGCCTCAGCTATAGTCATAGCGGTACTTCTTTATAAAAGTTCTAATTGCGGCTTATTGTGTTCACTCATAGCGGTTTTTAATAAAATGAATCTTAAGTGCCTATTTTCTTTTTAGAGACTATTTTCTCTATAGTGTTTCATTATTTGTAATAAAGTGAAGAAAACGAGTTCAATTAAGAATGAAATAAAAAAGGAAAAAGAGGGCTACAAATCAGCTGGTGGCATAGCTATATAGTTTTCTTTCATTAGTAGCTGCGTCATCTCTCTAGTCTCTTTGATGATCCTTGAAGCACGATCCCAAAGCTCCTGCCTGCTCAGCTTCACCCGAGCGATGCCCTGTTCCATAGCTTTCATTGCGACAGCTACTGCTTCCCTTGGGAAGACTTCCCATTCGTCCATATTAGGAACGATATAGCCTTCGTGGATTCCTTTATCCTCTGCTGTTTTAGCGATCTCTTGGGCAGCAACGATAACCATTTCATCGGTAATAGTTTTCGCTTTAACATCAAGAGTTCCTCGGAAAATTCCAGGGAAACCTAGACTATTGTTAACCTGATTTTCGAAGTCGGATCGCCCTGTACCAACCACCCTTGCCCCTGCTTCTTTGCATTCCCAGGGCCAGATTTCAGGAATTGGGTTGGCGCACGGAAAAACGATGGCGTCTGATGCCATAGCAGTAACCCATTCTTTTTTAATTACGCCAGGTCCTGACTGGCTCATAGCTGCACAGACATCAGTGGCTCTCATGCATTCTGCCATATCGCCTTCTCTTTTCTCACTATTGGTCTTGAGGCACATATTCCATTTTTGAGGATTTTCATCCTTTTTTGCTTCAAGATCCTTTCTATGAGTTCCTAGGATACCCTTACTGTCACAGTAGATCATATTTTCTGGCTTGACTCCAGCCGTCATCATAACCCTTCCAATAGCAATGTTTGCGGCACCAGCACCAATCATGGACACAAGCACTTCATCCATCTTTTTGCCGACGACTTTTAATGCGTTAATAAGTCCAGCCGTGACAATACAAGCCGTTCCCTGTTGGTCATCATGCCAGACGGGAATTTCTAAGTCTGGATCTGCTCTTAGTGTATCTAAAATATAGAAACATTTAGGTTTGGCAATGTCTTCGAGGTTGATCCCACCAAATGAAGGCTGTATGAGTTTCACGGTTTCGATAATTTTGTCAGGATCCTTGGTATCTAAACAAAGTGGAACTGCATCAACACCGCCTAAGTACTTGAAAAGTAGCGCCTTGCCTTCCATAACCGGGAGCCCCGCCTTAGGACCGATGTCACCAAGTCCTAAGACTCGGGTACCATCTGAAACTACAGCTACCGTGTTCCATTTATTCGTGTGCTCATAAACTTTCTCAGGATTCTTTTGTATATCCAAGCAAGGGGCGGCCACCCCGGGGCTGTACCAAATCGCAAAGTCATTAAAGTCCCTTATAGCACATTTTGGCAGGGTTTGAATCTTACCTTCATAGAACGGGTGAAGTTTCATGGCATCTTTAGCAGGTTGATATGCCTTTTCTAATAACTCTTCAACGGTATATTTCTTTTCAGTCAAGTTTTCACCTTCTAGAAAACTATTTGATTTCTAATATGAATAGAGGTTTTACCTATGTAAAATTCACATTTATAAAGGTACTCTATCGTGAACTGCCAACCTATAAATAGGGTGGCTTCCTGAATCATCCATTCCCCAACGAGATATGTCAAACAGGCTCGATGGACAGTCCCTGCCCTGATGATGCTGATGCTGATGAACTTGATGCTACATAGTTAGTTGATCGGCTTAAAATCGTGATGGCTGAGTTATGATCTCTCGTTAACACCAGTCCACAGTACGGACAGCTGTGAATTCGTGTTGCCAGTGTTTTCGGCACAATCTTCCCACACCGACTACACAGTTGGGAGGTGTTATAGGCACTCACATACTCTACCAGAGTACCAGCTTCCGCCGCTTTGTACTCCGTAAAACACATGAGTTGCCCCCAGCCGGCATCACTAATCGACTTGGCTAGGTGAGGATTCTTCACCAGATTCGTGATCTTTAAATTTTCATACACAATCAGATCATAACAATCAACCAGTTTCCTGCTGAGCTTGTGATGAAAGTCCTTGCGCTGGTTGCGTATCTTCCGGTTTACCCGTACCACCTTTATGTTCTGTTTTTGACGGTTATGTGATCCCTTCTGCGTCCTTGCTTGCCTCCGCTGCTCTTTAGCTAGTTTCTTCTCCGAGTGTCTCAACCAGCGTGGGTTAGCTATGGTGTCTCCGTTATGCAACGTCAGCAAATGCTTCAGCCCTACATCTATACCTATTGCGATCTGTAACTTTCTCTGTTGAGTGCCAGGAGCAGGGTCGGGAAGTGTTACTGCAAAACAGGCATACCAGTGGTCAACATCGCGTTTAATGGTACAAGTTTTGATCACGCCTTTATATGGGATAGGACGGTGAAGTTTGATGGTAATAATTCCAATTTTCGAGAGCCAGAGTGTATTCTTTTTCTTTTCGAGGGCGAACCCACTTTGCGGGTATGTGAAGGAATCATACCGGTATTTTCCTTTAAAGCGTGGGTAACCTGCCTTTTTCCCCTTTTTGATTCGCCTGAAATAGTTGTTGAAGGTCTTATCCAGTCTTCTCAGCACGTCTTGAAGTACCTGAGAATGCATCGCCTTCAAACACGGGTTGCTCTGTTTTGCAGTTTTCAAGCGAGTAGCTTGTTCATAATAGCTAACTGAGTTGTGGTGAGTTTACCAGGCATCTCTTCTTTCAGCAAGTGCAGTATTATACAACAGACGACATGTAGTAAGCCATGATGTTAAAATGGCAGCCTGTTGTGTGGTTGGATACAGGCGATATTTGTATGTTCGATTCATTACACGTCTCCCTATATTCCTCTAGGCTCTATTTCACTTGATATACTATCCACAAAAACCTATTTAAGGCTGGGGGACACTACGATGAAAGTGAGAAAGTAAAAGACGCAATTCATCCCCCCAAATTTGTTGTTAGGGTAATCTTACGAAGAAATGATAAAACCTCACATAAGCTCTAGAGTTGTGATTTTCGTGATAACTTGTTCCGCACCTGGCAAGACACATTTAATCGGTGAACATGCTGTTGTATATGGAGAACCCGCAATAATTATTTCTGTTGGAAAGCGTGCTTATATTTCTGCCGAGAAATCGGAGAATGTGAAAATCTATGCACAGGACATTAATCAAAGTGGAGAGTTTTCTATTTCAGAATTGAAAGAGTTTACAGAAAAACTTCAACAACTGTGGGATAAGTGCTTTGAAACCAAGAATTTCTCTCCACTTTATTCTCTCTTAAAAAATGAACATCTAGGTCACATAGAAGCTATGATCGCTAAGACTATGGATGAGCTTGACCTAAACTCGGGTTTTAAACTTCAAATAAACTCAGACATTCCAATCGGATCTGGATTAGGGTCTTCGGCAGCATTAAGTGTTGCTGTCCCAAAAGTATTGTCTGAACTCTTTAAAAAGAATCTGACTTTGGATGAGATAAATCAAGTTGCCTACAAAATAGAAAGTCTTGCTCACGGAACTCCAAGTGGGGGCGACAATTCCATTTGTTGTTACGGCGGTGCTCTTTGGTTCAAAAAAGGAACTCCAAATGTAATCGAGCCGTTACATTTAGACTTTACAAAGAAAAACTTTGTCTTAGTGTTTACAGGTATTCCCAAGTTGACTACTGGAGAACTTGTTTCTAATGTACGCTCTTTGGATCCTGAATATAGAGACCCACGTGTAAAGAAAATTGGTGAATATACTTACGAAATGAGAAAATGTTTAGTAAAGCCAGATTTCACAAGAATAAAGGAACTTATGAATTTAGCACAAGAATTACTTGCAGAACTTGGCGTGTCTATAGATGTGATTGATAGAATTCACAAAGCTGTTAAAGAAATTAACGGTGGAGCTAAATTATCAGGTGCAGGAGGGGGTGGTTACATGGTTTGCTATCACGAAGATCTTACATTACTCGATCAAACCATAAGAAACTTAGGGTACATACCCGAACACGTTGAATTAGGCGTTGAAGGAGTACGAACTGAATGAAACTGATTTGAGCGGTTATACTAAATGCCTAAAGCGTCCTTATGTTTTTAACTTAATTATGCCATATTGACCAGAGGTGTATACACCTCTGGTTTTCATATCTCTGTGCTAGAATACAGCAGAGCAATACTTTTAAATATGGTTATTTCTCAGCGTTTAATTGGGAGATTATTTATGGAAAGAATTAAAACGCTCCTGAATGATCATAAATACCCGTTCGTTGAAATTAAAGATATTGCATTAAAAATCCTGAAATGGTTAGCGTTAGCCAGTGCTGTTGGCTTTCTTGTTGGATTGGTCACAATACTTTTTCAAATTGGTTTAGTTGAATCTATCACACTTCTTGAAAGTGTTAATATTATATGGGTACTTTTTTTCCTTCCACCTATAGGGTTGTTTCTTAGTGGACTTTTGACTGGATACATTGCACCAGAAGCACGAGGTCATGGAACAGATGCAATTATTGGAGCATATCACGAGCAGACGATTACTCGTTTAAGAGTTATATTTGTAAAACTTGTTGCGAGTATAATTACGATAGCATTTGGAGGATCTGCAGGACGTGAAGGTCCTGCGATTCAAATGGGTGGTGGGGTTAGTTCGAACGTGGGGAAAGAACTAGGTGTCAGTTTTGTTGACAGAAAAATACTTATTTTATGTGGAATGAGTGCTGCCTTCGCAAGCGTTTTTCATTCTCCTCTTGCGGGAGCCCTTTTTTCTTGTGAGGTAGTGTTTAGAGATGATATCGAATATCATGGTTTACTTCCAGCATCAGTTTCAAGTATTATTGGATACATCACAATTCGCTTGATGTTTCCTGAGCGATTAATCTTTGTAACGATTCCAGAATACGCCTTTGAACCGATTCATATTATTTACTTTTTGGTATTAGGAATATGTTGTGGTCTTGTAGGCTTTTTGTATATCAAGACTTTATATTTTCTTGATGAACTCTTCTTGAAATGGGATCGCCCTGAATATATGAGAACTTTAGTAGGTGGCTGCTTAACGAGCCTTATAGCCTTATCGTTAGCTATCATAAGTATATTTTATAATTTCGACTTTTCAGAAGGATTCCGTGTTTATGGTCTTGGTTGGAATACTATAAACTTATTAATAGAAACGCCGCTCTATTTTCCAATCCTTTTCTTGCTATTCTTGTTAATTGCGAAGATTCTGGCAACAGCATCCACTATTGGTTCTGGTGGATCGGGAGGAGTTGTTTCTCCATCTCTTTTTATAGGTGCGGTTTTAGGTGTAATACTGGGTGTTATTCTTGGTTTTAATCCAAAAGTTATGGCAATTGTAGGTGCTGTATGCCTTTTCTCTGCCATAGCACATATTCCCATCACAGGAGCGCTTATGTGTGGTGAAATCTTTAGTTTTCAGTTTGTAATTCCTGCTATTTTCGTAGGTGTTATAGGCTCATGGATTGCTTCAGAGGACAGCATTTACAGACGTACACTTATTAGCAGAAGAAAACCTTTAAAAGTCGCTCATAAATATCGCATAATCAAGTGATTCTCATAGAGAACAATTTAGGATTTGATGGGCTGAGAAAGGAGTTACAACTGATATAACCACATTAGACAATGGAGGGTCTGAAATTAAGGTGTTAATAGTTGGAGGAGGGAGAGTTGGAGAAGAAACTGCTAAATTACTCACAGCAGGAAAAACGCATAAAGTGACTCTCATAGAGTGCGATTTAGGACGTTGTGAAACTCTCTCTGAGGATCTGGGACACGAAATATTTTGCGGCGATGGAACGTTGCCTCATACTCTAGAAGAGGTAGGTGTACAAAACACACAAATTTTTTTAGCGGTAGCTGATGACGATAAAACTAACGTTTTATGTGCAATGTTAGCACAGTCGTATAATGTTCCCTCCATTTATGCACGAATAAAAGATCCCAGGTGGATTGAAGCATGTGAGCGACTTGGCATCGATGTTATCGATCCTGCACAAATAATGGCCTATAATATTGATGCAAGGATTAGAGGTGATACCTTTCTAGAATTTCTTGAGGAAGTTACCCGGGATGCAGAATTTAAAATGATTCGAATATCTCCTGATACAAAAAAAGAGCAGAATATCATTGGTTTTGAAAAAAAACGCCATATTCATGTTATTGGAATAATGAGAAAAGGTGCTTTTATTGTACCTAACACTGAAGAAAAAATTAAACCAAATGACACGGTAGCCTATATGACCCGGCGAAAAAACCTGCATCTTTTCTAATGACCAATCATTATTTAGCTAGTTTTTCTTTTTATTTCAGAAATTTTTTAATATCATGATGGAATATTTTCTTTTTCTTTGAAAGTAAAGACGAAAAGGTCGCCTTCCAAATAGCTGGATTACAAATATTTCCCTTAAATCATTATTGTACTTCTACAAACGAAAAATAATATAATAGAAATCTCTCTTATTTATAATGGCATATAATATCGATGCACGCATTAGAGGAAATACTTTTCTTGAATTTTTAAAGGAAATGACCCAAGATGCAGAATTTAAAATGATTCGAATATCTTCCGATACGCCAAATGAACAAAATATCATAGATTTTGAAAGAAAACGGCACCTTCATGTTGTTGGAGTTATGAGAAGTGGTGCTTTTATCGTGCCTACTCCAGAAAATTCACTCAAGCCAAATGATACAGTAGTTTGTTTAAACAAGAAAAAGGGTGGTTTACATCTTTTTTAATTAGTATCTTTTTTTCTGTGTGTTTCTTCTTTTGTTTTATTATGTTCTTCTAAAATGGATGAATCTATCGCTTTGACACACTTTTCTACCTGTTTAAAATTCACATCCGTATTATAACAACCTTCTCTCGTTAGAAATACACTTTGCGTAACTACTCCATGCTTTTCACAGACAAGATTACCTAAAAAAACCTCTTTATTACAAGCTACACCGATTACAGCTTTTGGATTGAATTTCTTAAATATGAGTTCGATTACTGATCCTCCTCTGACGATAAACACGGCGGCATATCCTAACTCTTCAGCAAGGTTTTTTATTTTACTAATTCCGCATCTTCCACAGTCCACACATTTATACCCCCATTCATCTTGTTTAGCCTCACAATCGGGGTTTCGAAGACACTGTGGGAAGAGGATTATTCGTTCATGGTAGGGTGTAGAGAGAAATGTGTCTTTATACGCTTCATTTTTCATTTGATTAAAAAGAGCTAGGACCTCAGTTTCATCTACTCCAAACCTAGTAGCCAGCTTTTCTAAACTAATAGTTAGTACTTGTGCCTGTTTTTGTTGGCTTAACTTTCGCAGAAACCCCATAAGTATTGTATTCTTTGATGGGTTTCCTTTCGAATCTTCGCTCATTCATTTCCCAGCTCTCTATTTGTACAAATGCGTTCGTAGAAGTCTATATTTAAATTCAATAGTTAATTAATTGAAAAATCTTCCCTTATATCCAACAAAGTTTGCTAGAAACACATATTTGACTTCACTTGTTTGTTTTATACAGAATATTGCATTTTAACATTTTTTTCTTTTCAGGGTTATTTAATTTTAGGATCTCGCTAAACTTTAGTTTCCATCGCGCATTTAATTGCATAAATCGTTATGCGAAAAAAGGAATCCATAAAAGCATTTAACTAGTTAGTATTTTTCATAATTCTATATGCAATCTTTGTATGACTAAAGTTCATTTTAAGATGTGGATATATTGTCCGAAGCCCCAAAATTCATATTCGAGTGCCAAAAGACTGGCAGATGTTGTTATTTAAGAGACCCAATCAAAATATACGATATCGACTTAGCTCGATGGTGGACCGATGGATCGTTTGGCACGGTTTTTCCTCATTTAAAACTTCATCTGACGGAGGCTCTAGTCCCAAGTGAAATGAAACTAGAGAAAACTATTCTCAAGGAGGAGGAAAAAAGACCAGAAGAAGAGCAGTTTGATTCTGTTTGTCCATTATTAAATCGTGAGACTAAAGAGTGCACAGTGTACAGCACGAGACCAATCACCTGTAAAGCGTTTCCTCTTGGCTATAATGGAGAGAGTTTTGTCATTAGGGATTTAGAATGCCCTGGCATCGATAAAGGTTTTATGACAGCTGAACGTCTAAAAACCATACGTACTGCGGCAAAAAGAGAATTTTCTTCTAATAATAGAACTATTACATTATTACCGGCTATCCATAGTCTGATAATGAAAGAGTTAACCGAATTGGCAATGAAAGAAGCAGAAGCTAAAAAAAGAACTAATAGACAAGAATCAACAGAATAACTGTTTTTAATTTCAATCGATTTCAAGTAGTTGTTTAACATCCAGCCCTAATTCCATAGCACGTAATGTGATTTCTCTTTCGTCTAAATGAAGAATCAAGTTTTGCAAAGGAAAGTTTGCATTAAGTTGTTTGAGAACAAAGATGCATCTTTTTAGGACTTTAACAGCACGCTCAAAATCATCAAAAGCTAATTGATCTGAGAGATTTTCAAACACTCTAGTCATGCCGATAAAGTCTTCAAAACTGCGGAAGTGATCAGCGGCCTTATAAGCGTATTCTACCATTAAATCTTGACTGAATTCTTGAACTAAAAATGAAAATTTCTCATATAATTTTGCACTTATTCGTGCTCTGTTTTCTACTTGTAATGTCTGTAAAACTTCCTCAAAAACTGCCCTAGCCGCTTCAATAAATTCCGCACTTGTGAACTCTTCAGAAAGGCTTAAAAGAAGGTTCTCTAAAGTTTTAAGATCTTTAACTTCAGAGACTAATGTTTTAACAAACTTTTGTGTACCTCTAACTCCTTCTGTTTTCAATAGTTTTTGGATAGCTTGCTTTGCATATTCTTCAGCGGCATCAGGATTCTTAATTGTGTAATAAATCTTTATGATTTCAAGAGTAAATTGAGCACGTTCTTCATATCTTCCTAATGTATCAAGTTTGTCTATATATTTCTGCGCAATATCAATAGCCTTAGTTGGATCGTGAGCTTTAGTGATCTCAATTGCAGTTAACATCATTGTATTTGCCAGTTCAATATTTTGAGTTTCTTTGTCCAGCAGTTTTTTAACAAAACGAATGCAAAGTGCTGCGCCGTTTGTCCATTCATCCGTCTTCGCTTTCAATTCAGCCAGAGTTTTGATTATTTCAGCTTGGTCGGTTATCTTGATTTGATCGTTTGTTTCAAAGGACTCAACAAGTTCCTGTAAAAAATTAATTGCATCATCATGTTTTTCTGAATTGAAGAAGTGGTGGGCCGCTTTTTTAGCATGCTTAACGGCACGGTTGTACTGATTTAAAGAAATTAATTGTTCAGCGAATTCCTTACTGATTATCGCTGCAATCGTCTCTCTATGTTCCGCGAGATTCATCTCAACGATAAACTCAATTAATTTTTCTCCCCATCCAATATCTCCAGTAGCAACTATTTGATCTTTATATTGCGTAAACAGCACTGTTCCTTTCCCTATGCCTTTAACTGCTTCAAAATACTCCTTAAGTTGTGTAATGTATTCATATGCAGTTTCATAGTTTTTCTGCTGAATCAAAAACCCAATAAATGGCTTTAAAACCTCTATTCCTGCGTTATAATCGTGATCAACATTAATTGCCCGATTCAAAAGTTGTTCAGTCAATTTCTTAGCTAAACTTAAGTCTTTGTCTTGTAAAATATCTCTATGTTTCGCTAATATATTGTATGCGCTATCTATGTCTGCCATTTCTTCATAAAGTTTAGATACCTGAGTGATGTATTGTAAACAACTGGCGTAGACTTCGTTTTTAATTAGAATGTCAATAACATTCTCTAAGATTGGAATAAGCAGTCTGAGTAGACGCTTTTCTTGATAATAATCATTGATATATGAAATAACTTTGAAGCCTTCTTCTGATTTCGAATTGACAAATATCTCATAAGTGTCTATATAAACTTTAATTGCTGTATAGGTATCTCCAGATGCTTCATAGGACTCATAAGCTTTTTCTAAATATTCTAAAGCAAGACTATAACTATCTGTTTTAAGAATCGCTTTTGCGAATGAAAAATTAAATTCAGCAACTCGTTTTGGTGCATTTGGCCCTCCAAGTTGTGAGATATATTCACTTATCTGATTAACAAACTCTGTTGCTAGATGGAAATCTCCCTCAGCACATAACATCGGAAGTGCGTTTTCATTATAAATTGTAAGTGCTTCATCGATATCTTCAGTGTATTCTATTAACGTGAATAAACGATCTATGACTTCCTTGGATTCACCGATTTCCTTCATTTTAGCTGCTGAACTTAATGTTATTTCAGCCGTTTGATCAAAATCATTTTCATGAGCTTGTATGGCGAAATCTGTAAATGACATCAGATATTCACGAGCTTCACTCATCTGGTTGATCTTGATCAGGTCATCAACGGTTTCAAAGCCAAACTTAATGATTTTCTCAAATTCTTTTTGTTCAATGAAAATTTTTATGACAGCATTTACAAACTCTAAAGCTATAAGATATTTCTTTTCTTCTTCTTTCATTAGTCTTTTTGAAAGAGTAGATGCAAGTTCAAGTACTAGATCATCTTTACCTTCCTCTTGGAAATACTTAAAGCCCCTTTGCGAGAATAAAACTGCTTCTTCTTCTAATTTTTCATTTTCTGAAAGTAAATTGATAACTTTTTCAGAAGTTTCTAGTAGATCAAATCGATCTTCCAAAGTTTCAAAAAAATTCAGTGCTGATTTAAAGAATTCAACAATCTCTTCTTTTACTAAATTGTTTAATTCGTGATCATCTTCCGATACCTGGTCAAAATTATTTAAAAGGAACTCCCCGTATTCAACCGAATGTTCTGCAAGTGTCCTCATAAGATCGGCTTTTTGTAATACTTCAACTGTTTTCTTCATGTATTGAACAATCACACGTAAATCAACTCGATATTCTGAATACCGGTTTATCAAGGCATCTACTAGCATACCGCAAAGATTTGAAGCATCCAATAACTGTTCTCGTTCAATTAACTTGTTGATACTTTCATCAGCAAACTCAATGAAGAGATCAACATCTAATTCTAATAACTGATCTGCAATATCTTTTCTTAGTTTGTTGGCATCAGAATATTTTTCTCGCATATCAAGTAATGAAATTGCATTTGAACCGAATTTTATAACACCAAGTGAGTTCTCCAGCTCACCAAATTTCCTTAATAACTCGATTGAAAGTTCTGTAGCTTTTTCAATATCTTTATGTTCTTGAACAACCTCTAAGAAATGTTCAACTGCTTGATTGATAACGAGTTCCTCTTGAGGTCTTTGTCGGAGTTCCTGTATTATCTGTAGCACTTTTTCTGCCGCTAACAAAGCAGCCGATAAAGAAATTTGTGGAATTCCTTGATTCAATACTCTTGCTATGTCTTCTTCAGTGAGTTCATTAATTTGTAACGTTTTTGACAAACTCTCTCCTGTATTAGTCGAAGAAAATGAGAGAAGCCATTTGTCCGCTCCACGTCGATAAATATGTCCAGTTATGTCTTCCACATGTAAAATCCGGGTGTCTTTTAGAAAGGCCATTCTTTCTTCGTCTTTCACGCTATCTTTCATCAACTCAATATAACGATCAACATCTTCAGCAGTTCTTAATTCTTTTATGATTTCTTCCAGCGAAGGCATTTCTTCGATAGATGTCTCATCACCACTTGATACTGAAACTTCTTCTTTCGGAAAATATTCATCGATGTTGTTTAGGACGTCAACAAGTTTTTCTGCAGCATCATATGCTCCTGAAAAGGAAAAAAACTCTAACTGCTCATGTAACTTATCTGCAACATCATCTACAACTGTTGATGAAATATTTATTGCGAATGGGCTCTCTGATCGTCCATGAATTGCCATTATTTTCCATTCATTTGGATTTCTCGCATGAATTTGAAGAGTTGTTTTTCCTCCCTCTACTACTATCTCTTTTATTAACTGTTCGGGCTTTTCTTCTGAGATTTTACTTATGGGTGTTGCAATTGTTTCTGAAAGCTGCTCTTCTGTTTCTTCAATTTCTT
>Ga0180438_10003172_pt1 | contig 25292 bp, 24 predicted proteins | sample SS_ome_12_FD_132455 | JGI IMG/M metagenome (GOLD analysis project Ga0180438, IMG submission 132455) | Hypersaline lake sediment archaeal communities from the Salton Sea, California, USA - SS_3_D_2 metaG | ecosystem: Environmental > Aquatic > Non-marine Saline and Alkaline > Hypersaline >... | reverse complement strand
GCAGATCCCTGTCGTGCTTTCCGGCCCGGGAAAACCGGGCCAACCCTATATCAGCGCCCTGGATCCGGAAACGGGATCGGTGGGCACGCTTCTGACGATCAGCGGTATGAACTTCGGTTTGCAGCGGGGCGGCTCCCAGGTCCAATTTACCTGGATTTCCGGCGATCCGACCCAGGGGTACACCGAAGTCGAGGATGCGTCCCTGATTTCGGCGGTGGACTACGACCTGGACTACGAGTTGTGGAGCGATCGGGAGATTCAAGTCTGGGTGCCCGACGGGGCTTCCTCCGGTCAAATGATGGTGGTAACCGACAAGGGCAAGAGCAACGCCGTATTCGTAGAGATCGAAAGCGCAGCGGGTACCAAACTGTTCCCGGAGAAGCGAACCTATTCCGTGCAGTACTCGCTGGAGGTGGGATCGGTATCCGCGGAGGGTGACAATAACCTCAACCTCTGGGTGCCCCAACTGGTTCAAGCCCCGGAACAGCGGGAGATCCAGTTGGTGAATCAGGAACCCGAGCCGTTGTTTGAAAACGTCGGCGGGGTCAAGCTTTTCCACTTCGAGAACATCGAACCGGACAAGACCTATACGATTTTCCAAAGTTTCATGGTCGACAGGTACTCCGTGGAGACCCACGTGAATATCGCCAAAGTGCCGACCGTCTACGACACCTCGAGGAAGCTGTACAAAAGGTACACAGCCTCCGATATGCTCGTGCCCGCCGATGATGAGAACATCGTTAAGATAGGATCACGTATCGTGGGGCGGGAGCGGAACCCCTACCGCAAGGCTCGGGAAATCTACCGCTACGTGCTGACGCAGCTGCAGGTGGATCTGGAGTATGCAGAGCGGGATGTTCTCAAAGCTATTGAAGAGAGGAAGGGACATCCCTACATCTACGCCGTCCTGTTCTGCGCCCTTGCCCGCAGTCAGGATATCCCCGCGCGTCCGGTCGCCGGGTACCTGATCGACCGGGATCTACAGGCAGCGCGGCACTACTGGGCGGAGTTCTATATTGAAACGGTTGGCTGGATTCCGGTGGATCCGATCCTGGGGGAGGGTAAGATCCGGGTGAATATACCTCCTGAGGTAGATCCGTACACCTACTACTTCGGAAGTCTGGATTTCAACCACCTTGCCCTGTCCAAGGGTCTGATCGAGCTGAACCAGCTGGATCCCCAGGGGCGGGTCGTCATGAGAACCGATATTCCCTCCCTGCAGCGGATCCATGAAGAGGCCAGCGGCGCCCTGTCCAGCTACAACGCCTACTGGTCGGATCTCGAGGTACTGGGAATCTACTAGAGCTCAGGCGATCTTGGCGCTGGTGTTCACCAGCAGGGACTGGACCCACTCTCGTTTGTTCCACAGGGCGCAGCCTCCTTCGGTTTCATCCAGATGCTCGTCGCTCTGCCGGATCCGGTTCAGGAAAACCGATCCCAAACCCTCCTTCAGTGAGGTGAAGCGTAGATTCGTGTCCGTGTAGGGGGCGAAGGGGCAGGGCTCGAGTCCTCCCTCTGGGCTGATGTGCACGAAACCCCGTCCCGCTGCAAGACAGCCTCCGTAGCTCTGTTCATCTCCGGGAAAGGAGATGAACAGCCGATTGAAGCGCCGGCGGAGTGCTCCCATGCTCCGCTCAAGCTCTTCCCGTTGAGCGGGAGAGACTACCAGGTCTTCGGTTTTCTCCTTGACCGGGATGTATTCGACGTAGAAGAACAGGCGGCAGCCCCGCTGCGCCAATTGGCGGACAAAAGCTTCGGAGGTCACCAGATCGATGTTCTTGCGGGTAACGGTAAGGGAGATGCCGAAGAAAACGTGCTTCTGCTTCAGCAAGCTCATGGTCTGAAGCAGATGTTTGTACACCCCCCTTCCCCGGCGGTTGTCGGTCTCCCCCTCCAAACCTTCTAGACTGAGCACGGGAATGACATTCTTCTGGCCGGCGATGCGCGCTAAAAGCGTGCCCGATAAAAGCATGCCGTTGGTAAACAGCGGAAAGATGATCTCCGGATGCGCTTCGGTTACGTCCAGAATCTCCGGACGGGTGAGCGGTTCTCCTCCGGCCAGCAGAGCAAAGGCAAAGCCGAGATCCCGGGCTTCATCCATCAATTCGTTCAGGCGGGTCGCGGGAAGCTCCTGATTGCCGGATCTCTGCTGTGCCCTTGCGTAACACCCCACGCAGTTCAAGTTGCAGCGTCTGGTAATACTTGCGATCATGAAAGGCGGCACGTGGATCCCCTCCTCCTCCCAGAGCTCGCGTTTGACCGCGGCGTTCCGCTGCCGGAGGAGTGTCTTGAGGAAGAACCAAGCCAGAGGGGGGTTGTACAGGGATATGCGCAGGGCCTGCCGTATCACCCGGGAGATCTCACCGTTGAGTTTCTTTCTGTGTTGCAGTTCCATAGCAGCTACAATTTCCTTTCTCAGTTCCTGATATAATTTATATCTTTTTCAACAAAAATCAATATATTTTAGAAATTAATTTATAATTTTTATTTTTGCATTAATTATTTCAATTTCTATCATGTTTTTCTTAAAGTATTGCTGCTACTGTAACACGCAGGGCGGATCAAACTGTTACCCCATTTCAAACCTTGCATTGGAGGCGAAGGTGTGCATTATTGGGGAATATGGAGAGGATACGGAGGGTAGCTGTTCTGGGTGCAGGGGCGATGGGCGGATTCCTTGCCTCCCGGTTTTGTGATGCCCCAGATTTCTCGACGGAGTTGATCGCTGGAGACCGGTACTACGATCGATTGACCCGGTACGGACTTGTTGTGAACGGGAAGGCGTACCGACCGGCTGTAGTACATCCGGAGGAAGACACTCCGGCTGCCGATCTGATCATCGTCGCCCTCAAGCACCACCAGCTGGAGGATGGCCTTCGCGCTTTGAAGAACAAGGTAGGAAGCGGAACTACGATCATTTCCGTGATGAACGGTTTGGAGAGCGAGCAGATCATAGGAGCCGTGTATGGTATCGACAAAATGCTGTACACCATCTCCGTGGGCATCGACGCGGTGAGGCAGGGGAACCAAATTACCTACACCAAACCGGGAGTTCTCTATTTCGGCGAGCTAAGCAATGCCGAACCCAACCGGAAGGTGTTCAGGGTCCGGGAGGCATTTGCCAAAGCAGATGTCCCAAATGAGGTGCCTGAGGACATGAAGCGGATGTTGTGGTGGAAACTGATGGTAAATGTCGGCATCAACCAGGCCTCCGCGGTGTTGCGGGCTCCCTACGGGGTGTTCCAATCTTCCCAGGATGCCCGAAACCTGATGGAAGCGCTGATGCGGGAGGTGATCGAGCTGGCCGGCGCTGTCGGGGTAAATTTGGTTGAAGAGGATCTGGAAAAATGGTACGGCTTTCTCATGCAGCTGTCCCCGGAGGGAAAATCCTCCATGCTGCAGGATGTCGAGGCCGGGCGTAAAACCGAAGTAGAGATATTCAGCGGAAAAGTCTGCGAGCTGGGAGCAAAACACGGGGTTTCCACCCCTGTGAACCGCACGGTCTTGCAGATCATCAAGGTGATGGAGCAGTGACAGAGCCAAAGGGCGGCGGTGTTTCATGAACAGGCGAAGGAGGAAGTTGGGATGAACGCAATGGTAGTGTACGACTCGGTTTTCGGAAACACGGAAAAGGTGGCACGGGAGATCGGAAAAGCCCTGGAAACCGGAGGGAACGTGCAGACGCTCCGGGTCACGGAAGTCAAGATGGATCAACTATCGGGATTGGAGTTGCTGGTGGTGGGTTCTCCAACACGGGGATTTCGGCCTACGGAGGGGATAACCGGATTCCTCAAACGACTGCCCGAGGAGCCGCTCAAGGGCTTGAAGGTTGCGGCCTTCGATACCCGCATCGCTCTGGAGGACATAAAGTCCCCGATTCTGCGGTTTCTCGTCAAAATCGGGGGCTATGCGGCACCATCCATACACAAGCGGCTCGAGAAGGCGGGGGGGCTGCCGGTCGTTCCTCCCGAGGGATTCGCCGTCAAAGGAACGGAGGGTCCGATGAAGCAGGGAGAGCTGGAGCGAGCCGCCGAATGGGCCAGACGGTGCGGAGGCTTTTAATGAACGGAGGTGCGCACCGCAGCCGGCCATGAGGGCTTCCAACCCGGCTTTGTAGGATCTGAAACAGGGGATAGAAATGGCCGGAGTACGATTCGAAGTTCAGGGCCGGAGGGTTTTCAACGCAGGGATTTGAAGGATCCCTCTTCGCGGGATTTCTGGATCTTCTCCATCTTTTTGAAGTATTCGGTCTGCTTGAAGATATCTTCACTGTCAGAGGTGAAGATGCGGTTGTCCACAACTTTGATCTTCTTGTTTTCGAACAAACGCTGCAGAACGCTCTTGCCTTCCTCCATGGACATGCCCACCATGTTGATGAGCTCTTTGGGGCCGAAGTCGAAGGTGTATGGCTCTCCAGGTCCGGGCTGAACTCGGTTTTTCTCCATCTCCAGCAACAGCCGATCGTAGAGCCTTCCCAACGGATTGGACATGATCGTGTTGGCCAGCTGACGATAGACAACCCAGATCCGCTCGGCCAGCAGCTGGGTCAGGCGGGTGATCAGTTGGGACTGGGTCTGCACCATGCGCTGAAAGTTGGCCCGGTTGACGACCATGACCGTGGTGTCTTCGTGGGCGATCCCCGAGGCGGATCGGGGCTTGTTCTCCAGTAGCGCCATTTCTCCGAAGATATCGCCGGCCTTCAGCAGTGCCAGCAGCACCTCTTTGTCGTCCACGATCTTGCTGACCTTGATCGACCCTTTTTGGATGATGTACAGCTCGTCCCCCGGCTCGGACTCGCTGCAGATCATGGTTGCCTTGGGATAGAAGCGGGTAAACTCGCCCTCTTTCTTTTCCAGATACACGGCTTTGGCGTACGGATGGATCTTGGACATCCGCTCCTTGGCCGTAGCCACGTGATCACCATCGGGACAGTGCTGGAGATAGCGATAGTAGGCATAGTAGGCCTGGTTGTACTGGCTCTGGCGGGCGTAGTATTCGGCCACCTTGAACAGGTGGCTGGGATGCTCGGTGCCGGAACTTTTCAGGGTCAGCCGGGTAACCGCCTCATCCAGGTAGCGCATACGCCGGGAGAATCCCTGGATGATTTTCATGGCCACCGGGGCGTTTTTCTCGATCAGCATATCGTACTGATCTCTGAGCACGGAGATTAGAGACACGTCGGTCAGGGCTTGGGCGGTTTCGATATGGCTGTGGGCGGACATCGTGGAAATTACGCCGAAGAAGTCGCCGGGACCCAGGACGTTTCCACCCTCCTCCTCGACGATCGATACTTCCTTGCTTAAGCCGACTTTTCCGCCTCGAATTATGAAGAAGTTGGAGGCGTTGGGCTTGCCTTCAACAATGATGTAGGAGCCTTTCTTGAAGGCAACAATGGAAAGCTGTAAAGGATTGGCCATGCCTTTTCCCAGGAAAACGCTCCTCTGTAATGTCGCGACCTATCGCCTACCCCTGTCCACGCATATCATGTGGTTCCCGGGAGCGAATATGTACCGCTAGTATATGGATCGGTATTGAGGTTGTCAATGTTAAGCGAAGGAATCATGAACCCCGTTTCTTAAGGCTCGGCAGCGGTTGCGGTGAGCGGTTGTCCCGGGGTAATTTCGAAGCGTTCGGCAGCGCTTCCCTCCCGCACGGCAACCTCCAGAAAACCGGAGCTTCCGATCAAACAGAGGGGGGCGCCAACCGGCACATCCGCGTAAGTCCTGCATAGTCTGTTTTCCCGAAATGCTCCGGCTTGCACCCTGAACTTGCCTTCATGCTGGGATCGGAGACCGGCCACATCAGTGCTGTGCACCGAGGAGATACAATTACCAAAGCGATCGATGTGCAGAATTTTGCCTGCTACACTGTTGGGACCGTGCTCCGGAATGACGCCGGGCAGAAGTACGGGTTCGATCGCCCGGCCGCGGATCCGGTCCGTAAACCCCATGGCGCAAAGGGCGGCCGCCGGGGCAAACAGGTCCCGGCCGTGAAAGGTACTGCTTGGAGACGATCCGCCGTCCGCGGACAGGCTCGATGCAAAGTGCTCGTCCCTGCGGAGGGCGTAAGCACGGCTATCCGGTATCATCCGCACCAGGAGGCTGATCAGCCCATTATCCGGTGCGATCAGGTACCGCTGGTTGATATTCGCCAAAAGGGTTCCTCGCCGGCTGCCCACGCCGGGGTCGACCACGGCACAGAAGACGCTCCCTCGGGGAAAGTGGTTCCAGGCCGTATAGAGAACGTAGGCGCCGGAGAGGATATCCTGCGGCTCGATCTCGTGGGTCAGGTCAACGATTCGAATCCCCGGGTCCAGAGAGAGGATCACCCCTTTCATGATTCCGACGTAGGCGTCCCTGCAGCCGAAATCGCTGAGCAACACCACGATTTTGCTGTTCGTCGAATCAGAGGTGCTCATCGAAGAGAAATTCTATCACCGTAGGCCGGGAATTGAAAGCTCGGAAACTTTCATGCTACGGTTGGGAGTCTGCAATGAACGACAAGGACGATCATCTCAGTTGGGAAAAAATCGATTCGCGGTTGGTCAAGCGTTGCGCCATATTCGATCTGTACGAGTCGAGACGGCGGGCTCAAAACGGCAGGGAGGGAGTCTTCCATCTGCTCCAGGCGCCGGATTGGGTGAACGTGGTCCCGGTTCTGCGGGATGAACAGGGCAGAAGCTGTTTCTTGATGGTCAAACAGTTCCGCCAGGGAATCTCCGCTATTACCGTAGAGTTTCCAGCCGGTTTAATCGAGGCCGGGGAGACACCCGCAGGGGCAGCCGAGAGGGAACTGTTTGAGGAAACAGGCTATCGATCGAAAACGCTGAAGCCGATCGGCACCATATACCCAAATCCCGCCTTTATGACCAACCGTTGCTACACCTTCCTTGCCGGGGACCTGCACCGGGAGACGAGCGCTGAGGGGGCGAATCGAACGGATGAGCTTGAACTGCTGGATACACTGCTGGTGCCGGTAGACACGGTGAGGGCAGAGATAGGCCGGGGACCCTTCTGCAATTCAATGACCGCCCTGGCTCTCTGCTGGTATCAAAGGCTGTATCGGGAGGATGGGGAGAAAGGCGCCGACCGGATTCGAACCGGTGCATAAAGGTTTTGCAGACCTCTCCCTTACCCCTTGGGTACGGCGCCTAAAACCGAGGTAAAATTAACAAAAATGGGGTCCTTTGTCCAGCCGAAGGCTCTGCTGATCTATCCTCCGATCTACGATTTCGCCCTCTACGATCTGTTTCTCAAACCCTACGCTCTCTGCAGCCTCGGTGCCTGGCTGTTGCGCTGCGGTTATCGCGTGCGTCTGGTGAACGCTCTGGACTACACGGATCCCCCCAGCATCGCCGCATTGGGCAGCCCGAAGCGGGAGCCCCGGGGTACGGGGAAATTTTTCCGGCAGATCGTGCCTACCCCGCCTGCGGTGGCCGGGATTGAGCGAAGCTTCGCCCGTTATGGAATCCTGGCGGAGAGTTTGGAGCGACGGATCGCCGCCGAAGAGCCGGACATCGTGTTGGTGTCCGCCGGTATGACCTACTGGTATCCGGGGGTGATCGAGGCGATCCGGATCGTGCGCAAGGCGTTCCCCAAGGCGCCCGTTGTCCTGGGGGGCATCTACCCGACCCTCTGCCCGGAGCACGCGACGGCACAATGTGAAGCCGACCTGGTGGTCTCCGGGCCTGCCTTTCCCCGGCTGAAGGATTTCCTGGATGCTCGATCCCTCCCCACCTCGACCCCTTCGTCCGCCGAGGAGCTTCTGTTTCTGCCGGAGGCGAATTGGCAGGCTGGGGTTCTGCGGCTGAACCGCGGCTGCCCGCTTGCCTGCGCCTACTGTGCCTCCAGGGTGATTGAGCCCCGATTCCTGCCGGGTAACCCGGACCTGCTGTTTCAAACGGTGCGGGAGGTGCAGCGTTGTTATGGAACCCGTTCTTTCGCCTTCTACGACGACGCCTTGCTGTGCAACAAGGAGCAGGGTTTTCTGCCCTTTCTCGAACAGGTCTGCCGGTCCGATCTCTCTTTGAAGTTCTACCTTCCCAACGCCGTGCACCTGCGCCACCTGGATCGCGCCTGCGCGAATTTGATGAAGCGGGCGGGATTCGCAGAGGTGCGCATCGGTTTTGAAAGCGCCCTTTCGGAGTTTCATGAGACCCTGGATAGCAAACTGGCTACCCCGATGCTGGCTGAAGGGTTGGATCATCTGCTGAAAGCGGGATTTTCACCCCAGAGCATCACGGTGTACGTCCTGGCGGGATTGCCGGATCAGGAAGCGGAGGAGGTGGAGATGTCGGTCCGCCACGCCGCCGGATACGGGATCCGCGTTCAGATTGCCGAATACTCGCCGACTCCCGGCAGTCCCCTTTGGTCACAGGCCGTACGTCGTTGCTCTTTTGACTTGAAGGGCGAACCCCTGACCCATAACAACAGCATCCTTCCGATGCGGTGGCGGGGTTTCACCCTGGAGGATCTGGACCGTTTGAAGTCCTTGAGCCGGAATCTGCGGGAGCGATCAGAAGCTTGAGTCTAGAGGTGCAGGGACTTTAGCTTCACCCGTCCGCATCGCCGTAGGCGTCACCTTTCTTCGGGACCAGGCAGAGGAAGCGCATCTGGCCTTCCCCCGTATTGAAGAATCCATGGGTAACCCCTGCAGGAGCATGGACGGCGGATCCTGCCAGGATCGGATGCTCGGTACCATCGATTTTTACAAATCCGCTGCCTTCCAGAATGTACACGACGTGGTACCAATCGTGCTGATGGTACGGAGTGTTGGCTCCGGCCTGCACTGTGAACTCCCGCAGGTACCCCTCGAAGCCGTCCTTGGGTCCCACCAGGATCTGCTTGAGCACTTGCTTGTTTCCCTCGCCATAGACAGGGTAGGGTTTCTTTTCTGATTCGTGTCTTACCATAGCTTCACTATAGGCGAATGCCCCATTTCCTGGCAAGCTCCAGCCGCCGGATCTGCAGGAGAAAGAACCTCGAATCCCCGAGGGGGTATGAAAACTGTAAAGACTATAGATTAAACTTGAAATTGAAATTAAAATTGAAATACCAATAGAAAATGGAGAACGAGATGTCCCAATCGAAGCAGAAGCGTTTGGAGCAAAAGAGGGCTACAATTCTGGCAACGGCGGAGAGCGTGCTCATCAAATACGGAAAGAATGCCACCATGGGAGACATCGCCAAGGCCTTGGATATGGACAAGAGCTCTCTGTACTACTACTACAAGGGCATTCCGGAAATTCTCAATGCCATTCTCGATCAGGAGTACTACGACTTCTCGGTGCATATCAACGAGATTCGCAAGGAAAACAAGTCCCATATCGATGTGCTCAAGGAGATTATCCGCGTAATTCTCGAATTCTACCACGACAACTTGGAGATTCTGCTTATCATCCTGACAAGGATTTTCCCTCTTTTCATCGATCCCGAGACAAGAGAAGAATCTACGGCGATCAACAGCTACATGGACAGCTACCGGGAAGCCAACGTGCTGATGCTGGAGGAAATCAAGCTGGCACTGGCCAAGGGGGAATTTACGGTGCATTTCACTCCTGATATGATCCTCCAGACTCTCCGAGGCGCGGTTTTCGGCGTCTGTTCGGTTTGGCGGAAACAAAAGCCTTCCCGTCATGAGGTACCGGCGATCGTGGACCAGCTGCTGGCGATGTATACCTAAACGCGGGGTCTGAAGGGCAGGAAAGATATGGCAAAGCAGCAGAAAAAAGACAAAACCAATGAGTTGGCACCCCAGGAGCTGCCCTCCAACGTGGAGCTCAAGCGCCTGGTGGAAATGACAGTGACCCGTTTGGAAAACTGGAAGGTGGAGGTGGAGAGCAATCCCAATCCCCGCATGGTCCACGTGCTGAAAAACATTATCGCCCAAATCGAAGCCCTTACCGAGCTCACCGAAGCCAAGATCAGCTACTCCTACAAGGCCCTGTCCCGACAGATGTCGATCCTGGTGGATCAAGTGGCCAAGCTCAACATCGCCATCACCGACTCGCTGCTGGAGGACGATCTGATTGACGAGGCCGAGGAGGAACGGATCAACGAATCTCTGAAACAGGTATTCCAGTCCGCGGTCCAATTGATCCGTATCGTCCAGCAGGCGTTCATGCTGCGGCACTCCCAGGGCCAGCTCCCAAGGGCGGATTCGTAAAAAGGATTGACTGCCGGTTTCTCCGTTACTATCTTAATATCAAAACCTGACCGGATTTATCGAATAGGCTGGAGGATCGGTCGGGTCTCAGGCCGGCAGATCCCGCGCCGAGCTGTGAAAAAAAAGAGAAAGGAAGCAACATGATCAGTAAAAAAATGCAGGATGCCTTGATCGATCAGATCAACGCCGAGCTGTACTCCGCTTATCTGTACCTAGCCATGGCGGCGGAGTTCGAGGCTCAGAACCTGAAAGGCATGGCCAGTTGGATGGAGGTCCAGGCCAAAGAGGAAACCGGTCACGCCAAACGGCTGTACGATTTCGTGAATGACCGGGGTGGCCGGGTAACCCTCAAGGCGATCGATGCCCCGCCAGCAGAGTGGAAGAGCCCGGCGGCCGCCTTCCAAGCCGCCTATGAGCATGAGCAGAAGGTGAGCGCCATGATCCACAACCTGGTGGACATTGCCCGCAGTGAGAAGGACAAGGCCGCTGAAGTGATGTTGGCCTGGTTTGTGGACGAGCAGGTGGAAGAGGAAGCCTCCACCAGCGAAATCGCCGAAAAGCTCAAGATGATCAAAGAATCCGCCAACGGACTCTTTATGCTGGACAGTGTACTGGGCAAGAGAGAATAGCAACTGCGGTTGTCAATCACGGCTGTTCCCGGGGTGCGTTCCGGGGACAGCCTTTTTTTCGTGTGCCCGGCAGCGCCGCCGAGCCGGGGTCCCCCCCCTTGAAAAAAAACGCATACATGATATTATGAGGCCGGTTCTATACTTCATAAGAAAGAGGGCGGGAAGATGAAGAAATACGTTTGTACTGTCTGTGGCTATGTCTACGATCCAGCAGAAGGAGATCCGGACGGCGGGATTGCCGCCGGGACTTCTTTCGAAGCCCTTCCTGACGATTGGGTTTGTCCCGTTTGCGGTGCGGGTAAGGAGGATTTTGAGCCTCAGGATTGACGAGAATCCGCTTTCCCGCTTTTAGGGAAAACAAACCTATCGGAACGCACCCGATAGGTTTATTTTTTATCTGTCGATGAAACCATCTCTGGCCAGGCTCCGTTCTCTATGCCCGGAAACGAAGCAGGAGCTCATAGCTGAGCATCTTGCCCGGCTGGAGGATCGCTATTTCCAGTACTTCTCCGAAGAAAGGGTCGCCGAACACCTGCGGGTGCTCGGAGGTCTGTCCTCCGACGCACCCATACGGACTCTGGTGCGGCCCCGGGAGAAGGATCGCTTGGAAATTACGGTACTGGCCTTCGACTATCCCGGAGAGTTTTCCCTGATCACCGGCGTCCTGGCCGCTTCCGGATTTAACATCGTCTCCGGGGAGGTGTACACCTACAGCCGCTACCGCCCGACATCCGAAACCGAGGATGCCGGCGGCGCAAGGCGCGGCACCTTCGCCTCGCGCTTGAGAAAGAGCAGATCTATCCGGACCGATCCACTGCACAGGCGGAGGATCATCGATCACTTCTTTGGAAGAGTGGAAAGCCGCCAAGCTCCCGAGATGTGGGAGACTCAACTGCAGAATCATCTGGCGGAGACGATCGCCCTGCTGGAACGGGGGGAGGAGGAATCCCTGCAGCTGGCGCGGCAGCGGGTCAATGAGCAGGTGGCTCAGTATCTGGCTTCCGTGCAGCTACCCACGGAGGCGGTTCTATTTCCCGTCCAGATCGAAGTCGGCGCGGGAGCGGGGAATTCATCCAGCGTTACGGTGGTCGCCCAGGATACCCCGTTTTTTCTCTACGCGCTGAGCACGGCCCTGGCTCTGCGCTCGATCTACATCGAGTCCATCCACATCCGCACTGTGGCAAACAAGATCGAAGACGAATTTTCCTTTCTCGATGCCCAGGGCAAAAGGATTACCGATGCCGACCGACTGGATCAGGTCAAGTTCTCAGTGTTGCTGACCAAACAATTCACCTACTTCCTCTCCAGTGCGCCGGATCCCTACGCGGCCCTGTGCCGCTTCGAGCAGCTCGTGGAGAGGGTATTTGAGCTTCCCGAGCAGGGACGCTGGGCCGAGCTGCTGTCCAATCCTCTGATTCTTCGGGACTTGGCTCGTTTGTTGGGGGCCAGCGACTACCTCTGGGAGGATTTCATCCGTCTGCAGTACGAAACCCTGCTGCCGATGCTGGAGCCCCACCTGCTTGGGCAGAGTTTTTCCACTCCTGCCGCTGAAATCTGCGATCGATTGGATGAGGCGCTGGGCTCGGCAAAATCCGTACAGAAACGCTTGCGTATCCTCAATGAGTTCAAAGATCGCGAGATCTTTCTGCTTGAGCTGGACCATATTGTCGCCCCGGAGGCGAGCTTCCGAACCCTGAGTGAAGGGTTGACCCGGCTGGCTGAAGTCGTTTTGAACAGGGCTGTGCAGTTCACCTTCGAGCAGCTGGTACAGCGCTACGGCCGACCCCTGACCGTCGGCCGGCTGCCGGCTCGGTTCTGCCTGTTGGGACTGGGAAAATTGGGCGGAGGGGACCTCGGTTACGCCTCTGATATCGAACTGCTGTTTGTGTACAGCGACAATGGAACCACCGATGGAAGTGAGAGCATCCCGAACGCCGAGTTTTTCGATCGTCTGGTACGAGAGACCAGCGCGGCGATCCACGCCAAGAAGCAGGGGATTTTCGAGGTCGACCTCAGGCTGCGCCCCTACGGTGCCTCCGGACCGATGGCTTGCAGCCTGGAGAGCTTCTGTCGCTACTACGGCCCCGGCGGAGAGGCTCATCCGCTGGAGCGGCTGGCTCTGGTGCGTCTGCGGGCGCTCGGGGGCGACCGTGATCTGGGCGAGCAGGTGGAAAGGCTGCGGGACGAAATGCTGTACACGGGCCAACCCCTTGACCTCAAGGCGCTGCGCACCGCCCGGCGGCGTCAGATGGACGATCGGACCCGGCGGGGGGAGCTGAACGCGAAGTTCAGTCCCGGCGCTCTTCTTGATCTCGAGTATGCGGTCATGCTTCTGCAGGTGGCCTCAGGAGCGAACAAGGGGCAGCTGCGCACACCGTTTATCCGGGAGGCTCTGCAGCATCTGCAGATTGCCGGGTTGTTGGCCGTAGAGCAGACTTCCAGACTCGTCGAGGCTTACGAGTTCTTGAGAAGGCTGATCAACAGCCTGCGTATGCTGCGTGGGTCGGCCTTGGATCTTTTCCTGCCGGATCTGCATTCCGACGAATATCTGCATCTGGCCCGACGGATGGGCTACGCTGCAGATGAGGAATTGACTCCGGTTCAGAGGCTGCGTCTGGATTTCGATACCCATACCGCCTTTGTGCGGGCCTTTGTGGAGGAGCATTTCGGAAGAGAGATTCTTCCGGTGCCCGGGGTCGGCAATATCGCCGACCTGATTCTTTCCGATGCTCTGTCCCGGGAGGAAGCCGCGGCTATTCTCCTTCGTGCAGGGTTCGGAAATCCGGATAGAGCCCTGGTCAATCTCCGCAGTCTGGCCGCAGCCGGAGCGTCTCCGGTTTCCTTCGCGCGTCTTGCCGTTCTGGCTACCGATTTCCTGAAAGCTCAGCCGGATCCGGACATGGCGTTGAACAACTGGGAACGATTCTTGGGTGCGCTGGAGAATCCCGAGGAACATTTCCGGCTGCTTCTGTCCCAACCGAAGCGACTGGAAATTCTGCTCACGATCTTTGCCGGCAGTCAGTTCCTTTCTGATTCCCTGATCCGGGACCCGGCCTTTTTCGAGTGGGCGACCATGCCCGATCATTTGCACACGCTTCGTCACCGCGATCAGGTAGAAGCGGTGTTCAAGCCCCTGTCCCGGGCAACGGTTTCCACCGGCCGGTGGCGCAACCATCTCCGCCGCCTCAAGAGGCGGGAGGTCCTCCGCATCGGAATCCGGGATATCTGCCTGGATGTGCCGATAGAGGAGATCATGGAGGAGCTGTCCATGCTGGCCGAAGCGCTGCTCCAGGTCGAGCTGGACAGGCTGTGGGAGACGCTGGGAGCCGGGGAGCAGGGCGACGCGTTCTGCCTGCTCGCCTTCGGGAAGCTGGGGGGAGGGGAGCTGAACTACAGTTCCGATATCGATTTGCTGGCGATCAGCGGCGACCCGCTGAACGAGGAGAGTGAGAGCCTTTTCAAAGGGGTCATGGATGGTCTGCGGAAGGACCTGTCGACGCATACCGAAGAGGGTGCCGCCTACAGGGTTGATCTGCGCCTCAGACCCTTCGGCCGGTCCGGTGAGCTGGTGAGCTCAGCGTCCAGTCTCCTCCAATACTATCGCGACCGGGCGGCTGTCTGGGAGCTCCAGGCTCTGCTCAAGGCTCGGCCGGTTGCCGGGAACCGTCGGGTGGGTGAGGCCTTCCTTTCGGAGTGCAAGGCCCTATTCCATGAGCCCCGCGCCCCCGAAGATATTTCCTCCTCCCTTAAGAAGATGCGAAAGACGACCCACGGCAAGTTGAATCAGGGCATCGAATCGGGTCGCAACATAAAACTCGGAAGCGGCGGTATCCGGGATGTGGAGTTTCTGGTGCAGGGACTTCAACTCATCCATGCCGCGGAGGGAGAGGGACTTCTGAGCGGAAACACACTGGCTGCCCTGACGGCCCTGAGAGAGCAGGGGATCCTAACGGTTTTAGAGGCTGAAAACTTGCGCCGGGACTATCTGTTCCTGCGCAGGATAGAACACTACCTCCAGATCTTCGAGGACAGACAGACCCACACCCTTCCGAGGGATCCTCAAGAGCTTCAAGCCCTGTCCCGGAGGATGCTCGGACCGGATGCCGGGACGCCGCAGTTCCTGCAGCGGGTGTCAGCCTGTATGGAGCGGGTGGAGGCGGTCTATCTGCGATTTTTTCGAGAGTAACCCCGACCTTAGGACCTGCATCATCAGCCATTGACAGGGGTGACCGGGGATCCGTACTATCTGGAGCATGAATGAAATCGCCCGGCAACTGAATGAGACTCTGGAGAACACGATTGCGGGAGAGCTCCTTTCGGCCAGGGGTAGACGCATGTACTTTCCCCGCGGAATCGTAGCCCAATCCGCGGAAGCCAAGAAGGATGCCCACAAGCTCAACGCCACGGCGGGAATCGCCACCCAAGACGGCCAGCCGCTGTTCTTGTCGCCCATAAGAGCCCATATCCCACGGCTGGAGCCTGCGCAGATCTTCTCCTACGCCCCCACTGCCGGAATCCCTGAGCTGAGGGAGATGTGGCTGCGGGAGATGGTGGAGAAGAATCCCTCCCTGAAGGGCAGGAAAACCACTCTCCCTGCCGTGGTCAGCGGTCTGACCCACGGTCTGACGGTGCTTGCGGATCTTTTCGTAGAGCCCGGCGACACGGTGATCCTTCCAGACCTGTTCTGGGGTAACTACCGGCTGATCTTCGCGGACAGGATGGAGGCTCGGATTCGTACCTTCCCCTTCTTCAGCAAGGAGGCCACCCTCGACCTGAACGCTTTGGCGCAGCTGCTGGCCTCTCTGGAGGGTAAGGTTATTCTTCTGCTGAACTTCCCCAACAATCCGACTGGGTACTCGCCGAGCCCGGAGGAAGCGGCACGGCTTCTCTCACTGCTCGCGGAGACCGCGAGGTCGGGAATCCAGTTGCTGCTCGTCTGTGACGATGCCTACTTCGGCCTGTTCTACGAGCCGAAAATCTATCCCCAGTCGATCTTTGCCGAGGCTTCGGATCTTCATGAGAATATCCTTGCCGTGAAGGTAGACGGCGCTACAAAGGAGAACCTGGTTTGGGGTTTTCGCGTCGGGTTTTTGACCTTTGCTTCCCGGGGTCTGGGGCAGGATGATGCGGTCTATCAGGCCTTGACCCAGAAGGTGTTGGGTGCGGTGCGCAGCTCGGTTTCCAATTCCAGCACGTTGAGTCAGAGCCTGCTGCTGGCGGCGATGCAGAGTCCGATATACCGCGAAGAGAAACGGCGCGTTTTCGCTATACTCCGGCAGAGGTACGAGCGTTCTCGAGAGATCCTCGATTCCTTGAACGGTCCTCTGCGGGTGCTCCCCTTCAACTCCGGTTATTTCCTCTGTTTTGATACGGAGCAGGTGAGCGCAGAACAGCTGCGGCAGAAACTGCTGAAGGAGGAGGGCATCGGCACCATTTCGATCCAGGATCGTTACCTGCGGGTCGCTTATTCCAGCGTAGATGTGGAGAGACTCGAAGAACTGTACACGGCAATCATGAGGGCTGCCTCCGGTTTGGGCTGAACTACTTCGGCTCGGAAGCGGCGTTCAGCCTGCCTTGCCAGGTGCCCCTGCCCTTCATCTCCTCCCGCAGCCGGGTGAGAAAACGGGCCTTCTCAGGGAAAGGCCGCGGTGCGGCCAGCAGCGCCTCGGGGGTGTCACAGGTCAGGCGCATGATCACCGTGTCCCGGGGCAGGCGTTCCAGGGCCTGGATCGTGTATTCCAGATGTCGGCCGGCGCAGGGAACGCTCAGCTCTCCGCTGAGATACTCCGAGTACAGGGGGCAGCCTGTGGGGATGTGGAGGTTGTGTATTTTTACGCCCTCGGGTTTCAGACCGGCGACGTAGTCGATTGTCCGCCGGATTTCATCGATCCCTTCACCGGGAAGCCCGAATATCAGGTGAACCGTCAGCTTTAGACCTTGGCTTCTGCAGATTCGAAAGGCGTCGTCGAAATCCTCGACGCTGTGGCCCCTGTTGATCCGGCGCAGGCTCTCCTCATTCCCCGACTGGAGTCCAAGTTCCACCCATACGTCGAAATCATCCCTCCGGTAGGAGGCCAACAGGTCGGCTCTTGCCGCATCGATGCAATCCGGGCGGGTGGAGACGGCGAGCTCCCGGAAAGGAGCGCAACCCAGGGCAAAGTCGTAGATCGTACGAAGTGTTTCGACGGGGGCGTAGGTGCCGGAGAAGGCCTGAAAGTAGAGGATGTACAGATCGGCTCCGTAGCGGCTGCGCAGAAATCGTCTTCCGGAATCGATCTGGCTGCGCAGATCCTGCCGCCAGTCTTTGCTCCCTCCTGCGGTGCTCTGCCTTGCAGCTGCATCCGTATAATCGAGGTAGGGGGCGCGGGAGCCCCGTTCATCGCAGTAAAGGCAGCCCGGTGCGCTTCTGTCCGGGCCGCGGTTGGGACAGGAAAAGCCCGCGTCCACCGATACCCGATACACGGCTTGACCGTACTTGTGTTTCAGGTAGGTGGCATAGCTCAAAAACGGTGTTCTCGCCTCCCCCATGGTTTCAATGATGTTCCAAGGGCGCCGGGATTGACAAGGGGGTATGCACTCCCCTAATGTTGCATCGGTGAAACAGGAAACCAGGGCTCTCCGCCTCACATTGGGACTATCCCTCCTCCTGCTGTTTTTCTCCGGCTGCAGCCTGATTCAACCTCGGGTCGTAACCCTCTGTACGAATCGACCGGAGATGGCCGCGTATGTCGAGTACTTCAATACCCTGAGCCCCGATTACCGGGTAATCCTCTGCTACAAACCCAATCCAGCCGAAAACGTGATAGGCAGGAACAGGGATGCCGACCTGGTCCTGGGTCCTTGGCTCAACGGTAGCGCCGCTCGCCGAAACTTCGAATCCCTGGACTCTTTGTTTCGACGAGAGTACCTGAATCGAGATGATTTCTACCCGGGGCTTTTGAACGCGGGGATGTGGGAGGGCAAACAGGAGCTGTTGCCCTTGTCCTTCAACATGTCGGCGGTCGTATTCCCCGCCGATGCAGTGGCGGCGGATGCACCGAAGTTGATGGCCACCATGGAGTACGTGAAGGAAACAGGAGCTGCCTTCAATGAGAGCGTGCGGGATCGAATCGTGCGCATGGGTTTCTCGCCTCTGTGGCAGCCGGGTTTCCTCTACAGAGCAGCGGAGATCTTCGGCGCTCAATTCCGTGAAACCCCTGAAGGCAGCGTTCACTGGAACTCGGCACGCCTGCAGGATACGAAGGAGTTCTGTGCGAGCTGGATTGCTGAGACCAATCTGGGATACGAACAGGACAGTCAGTTTCAACGAACCTATCTGTACGAGACCCTGCCGAAGCTCCTCGATTCCGGGCGGATTCTTTTCTACATGACCGACTCCTCCTCTCTGTTTCGAAATTTGGAGGAGCAGGCGGAAGAGGTGGATTTTCGCTGGCTGGGGGCTGAGAATCGTATCCCCGCTGACGAGGAGGTGCTGTACTTCGGGATACCCAGGGGATCGAGGAACCGCAGAGGTGCCCGTCTGTTCCTGACCTGGATGTTTCAGCCGGAAACTCAGGGAAGGCTGCTCGAAATCAACCAGGAGAAGCGCCTCGATACCTTCGGCATTGCCGGTGGTTTCTCGTCCCTGCGAATCGTGAATGAGAGGGAATTCCCCCGCGTGTACAGGCAGCTGCTAGGCCGGATTCCACCGGAAGAGATGCTGTCCTTCTCCAAGGCTCTGCCGGTGAACTGGGGCGAACAAAAAAAGCAGATCGTTATTCCCTGGCTGGTCAGCTACGTAACCGGCAGAGCCGATGAAGAACTGCTGTCCCAGCGCCTCATGGAGTTCCGCTCGCCCTAGGCACATCCGCCGCTTTGTCATCTCACGGTAACAGGCAACGGCCCCTTTTCGGGTAGATTTTGCTTGAGGCAATGCACGGCCTTGACAGATGCCTCAGCGATACAGTAATCTTTACCCCGATAAGATAAACCTTTTTATGGAGGTACGTTTATGGCTACTGTTGAGCTGAAAAACGTCAAAAAGATCTATGAAGGGGGCGTGTTGGCGGTGGACAACGCCAACATCACGGTCAACGACAAAGAGTTTGTCGTATTGGTCGGCCCATCGGGATGCGGCAAATCCACCACTTTGCGGATGATCGCCGGCCTGGAGGAAATTACCTCCGGCGAGCTGTACATCGACGGCAAGTTGATGAACGACGTGGCTCCCAAGGATCGGGACATCGCCATGGTGTTCCAGAACTACGCCCTGTATCCGCACATGACCGTCTACGAGAACATGGCCTTCGGTCTGAAGATCCGCAAATTTCCGAAAAAGGAGATCAGCGATCGTGTAAAAGAGGCCGCCCGGATCCTGGACATCGAGGAGCTGTTGGACCGCAAACCCAAAGCCCTCTCCGGTGGCCAGAGGCAGCGTGTGGCCGTAGGCCGGGCCATCGTTCGCAAGCCCAAGGTTTTCCTCTTCGATGAACCCCTGTCCAACCTGGATGCCAAGCTGCGCGTGCAGATGAGGGCCGAGCTCAGCGCCCTGCATACACGACTGCAGGCTACCATGGTCTACGTAACCCACGACCAGGTGGAGGCCATGACCATGGGGGATCGGATCGTGGTGTTGAAGGACGGCTACATCCAGCAGATCGGTTCTCCTCTGGACCTGTACAACCAGCCGGTAAACCGCTTCGTGGCCGGATTCATCGGTTCTCCTCCGATGAACGTGCTGAAAGCAACGATCAAAGAGGAAAAGGGCAAGATGCTGGCTGACGAGGGTGATTTCCAGATTAACCTGTCGCAGCGGTTGGCCGATGCAGCGCGTTCCTACGTGGGAAAAGGGACGCTGTTCGGTATCCGCCCGGAAGACCTGGTGGTTGCCGAAAAAGCCGTCGAGGGAGAAACATTCGACGCCAAGGTGGAAGTTGTGGAGCCGCTGGGTGCGGAAATCCTGCTCTACGTGAGCACGAACCAGCATCCGAGCATAATCGTTCGCACTCCGCCGCATTACGATTTTCACGTAGGTGATAGCGTTTCCTTGAAGCCGGCCATGGACAAGATCCACTTCTTCGACTTGGAAACCGAGAAGGCGGTCGTCTAGCCCATCGCGAACCGTAGAGAACACTCGAGGCTGTCCTGGAATGAGAATTCGGGACAGCCTTTTTTGCTGCGGATTCGACATCTTTGAAATGAGCGGGTGCAGGTTTAAAAACCCATGGCTACCTTTATCGAGAAACTGAAGAACCGAGAGAAGATCTTCGCCACCACCCTGGTTTCGATTCAGTGGAGCGGCGTCATTGAGATCTTCAAGAACGACGTTTTGGATTTGCTTATACTCGACCTGGAACACGGATCCTTTTCCATCGAAGTCGTGGAGAATCTGATTCGCACGGCCCGGGCGTACAAGCTACCGGTGGTGGTCAGGGCGGCGGACAGCCTCTATCATTTACTATCCCCATGCCTCGATGCCGGGGCGAAGGGGGTGCTCGTGCCCCGGGTGGAAAGCGCGGATCAGGCCCGGGTAGCCGTGGATAGTGTCCGCTTTCCGCCGCAGGGGCGAAAAGGATTCGGCGGATTTTCCCTGGGTAGAGAGTGGGGGGGAGTCGAGCAGTTCAACTCTGGGGTCGTCGTGCTGCTGCAGATCGAATCCCGCCGGGGGATCGATAATTTGGAGGAAATTCTGGCCGTGGAGGGGATCTCGGCAGTCATTGTCGGGCCATCCGATCTTTCCATCGATCTGGGCGTCCCTCTGCGCTACGATCATCCCCGCCTGATCGAAGCCGTCGACCGGGTGTTGTCCGGCTGTCAAACCCGGAAACTGTCCTGCGGTATCTACTGCGCCACGGAACCGTCGATATCCTTTTGGCGCGATCGGGGGATGAATATCATCTGGTCCGGATGCGCCACGGATTTCATGTCCCGGGGATATGGCGAGCTATGCAGCTTCATCAAGACTCTCGAGTAGCTTCTTCGGCTGAACTACTTCTGCTTCGCAGACACCCGGTACTCACCCAAAATCGACTGTAAATTTTCGCTCATCCCGCCGCTGGACTGTTCTATCACGGAGATCATCGCGTCGATGATTCCTTCACTCACGCTCTTGCCTCGGAGCGAACAGAATCCCTTGAACATGTTGTTGATCGGAACGGGTACACCCTTGACCAGCACATCGATCTTTTCCACTTTTTCCTCCTCGGGACCTTTGTTGTTGGACTCGTGGCATAGTAAAGCAAATTTCGTGCCAGACGTACCTTCATTTCCACAAATATGTATTTCCCTGTTTTGCAGCGAGTTAGGTGACGCGGATGTTCCGGCGTCCGATCAAAGAGAGTGATACGCTTACGTAAAGGTAATACCGGCTTCAGACAAAGCACCGGCTCGTAACTGCCTCTCTGCCTCTGTTTCTACCCATAACCGCTGCACCGCATCGGCAGATCGTGGCTGGAATGCAGGGACGGAGCAAAAACCGCAGGCCCCGGCAGGGGCATTTCTATTCCGGTTCAACAAATTGATAAAAAAAACTTGCGCCCCCAATGCTTTGGGTTTACCATGGGACATCCCTGCATCGCCTGACAAGGTGATTGAGAAGCGGGGATAGAATACATCTATATTTCGAGGAGGTCCTATGGAAGCTATAATCATCATGGTCGTTGCTTTTATCGGCTATCTCCTTGCCTACAGGCTGTACGGACGGTTTGTGGGCAAGAAGATATTCGCCTTGAGCAACGCTAACAAGACACCCGCTGTCCAGATGGAGGATGGCCAGGACTACGTTCCCACCCGAAAGGGGATCATCTTCGGCCACCACTTCACCTCGATCGCCGGAACCGGGCCCATCGTCGGGCCGGCCATCGGGGTCATCTGGGGTTGGTTGCCCGCCCTGATCTGGGTGTTCGTGGGTACAATCGTCATGGGTGCGGTGCACGACTTCGGCTCGCTGGTGATGTCCCTGCGCAACCAGGGCAAGTCGATCTCGGAGATCACGTCGAAGTACGTGAACAACCGTACGCGAACGATCTTCTTCCTGATCGTCCTGCTGGAGCTGTGGATCGTGATCGCCATATTCGCCTTGATCATCGCCCTCATCTTCGCCATGTACCCGCAGGCTGTGTTCCCGGTCTGGATGGAGATCCCCATCGCCATCCTACTGGGGTACCTGATCTACAAGCGGGGCGGCAACGTGGGGCTGTTCACCTTCTTCGCGGTGTTCCTGATGTACGTCACCGTGATCGTCGGGCACTTCCTGCCCCTGGCCATGCCCACGATCGCCGGCATACCGGCCACGGGAGTGTGGTGCATCCTGCTGTTCATATACGCCTTCATCGCCTCGACCCTGCCGGTTACGACCCTGCTGCAGCCGCGGGACTACATCAATGCCTGGCAGTTGTTCGTCGCCATGGCCCTGCTGGTGATCGGTGTGATTGTCGCAGGCGCCAGGGGAATGCTGACTGTCGTGGCGCCCGCCGTGCAGGCTGTTCCCGAGGGAGCACCTCCGCTGTGGCCGATGCTGTTCATCACCATCGCCTGCGGCGCCATTTCGGGATTCCACTCCCTGGTCTCCTCGGGAACCTCGGCCAAGCAGGTCAAGACGGAGGAGGACGCCCTGTTCGTGGGCTACGGCTCCATGGTGTTCGAGGGCGTGCTGGCCACCGTAGTGATCATCGCCGTGGTTGCGGGGATTGGGATCGCCTACACCACAACGGACGGCGCGATGCTGACCGGAACAGCTGCCTGGACGCACCACTACGCCAACTGGGCCGGCGCTGCCGGGCTGGGATCCAAGGTCGCCGCCTTCGTGGTCGGGGGCGCCAACATGGTGGCTAGCTTCGGAATCCCCAAGGCCATCGCCATCATCATCCTGGGGGTGTTCGTGGCCTCCTTTGCAGGCACCACCCTGGACACCGCCACCCGGATCCAGCGCTACGTGGTCCAGGAGCTGGCCGGAGACGCCAAGCTCAAATTCATGCAGAACCGCTACGCCGCCACCGCCTTCGCCGTGATCACCGCCGCAATTCTGGCCTTCGCCACCGGAGCCTCGGGAGCCGGTGCGTTAAAGCTCTGGCCGCTGTTCGGTGCCACCAACCAGTGCCTGGCAGCCCTGGCGCTGCTGGCCATCACCGTGTACCTCAAGCAGAGGGGCGGGCTCCGCTATCTGGTTGCAGGCCTTCCTGCGGCCTTCATGATCGTGATGACCACGTGGGCGTTGATCCTCAATGAGATCAGCTTCATCAAAACCGGCAACATCATGTTGACCATTATTAATGCAGCCGTGCTCCTGATCGCTCTCTGGATCGTTGTCGAGGGCCTTAATGCCTTCTTCGGTACCAAAACATTGGAGGCAAAAGCACAAGCTTAGGGTATTACGATTTCACGAGTAAAAAAAGAGGAGGCCATCTCTGGTCTCCTCTTTGCTTTTTACCCGACATCCGGATAGAATGCTGCCATGGATGATGATTACAACGAGTTGGTGCGAGGCTTGAACCGCCTGTTCTGGACCCTCACCGTGCTGGCAGTGGCTTTCCTGGGATTGGGGTATCTGCTGCATCGCATGGGGATCAAGATCTCCGCGTCTCTCGGGAACCTTCAGGTCTGGGGTATCTTCCTGCTGACTCTTGCTGCAATTCTGGGGGTAGCTTTGCCGATCCTGCTGCGCACGATGTTCAACAAACGGGCCGTGGATACGAAGCAGGTGTCCATGGCTGATTTTACTGTCCATCAGAAGCGGCTGGTCACGATCCCCATCTGCGCCGCCTACGTGGCCGGTGTCGCTTATATCCTGGTAGTCCCCGCCCTGTATCTGTACGGTTCGGTGTTGTGCGGGTTGTACGGGATCTACAGCGCCATCCCCCAGGAACGGAAGCTGAAGGGGGAGATGCGCTACTACGGGTTGGAGAGAAAATGAACAGACCTCACTGGTTGGAGCAGTTCCGCCTGTTCTTCGGCGACCTGCAGATCGTGAACCGAAGCAAGGCCACGGAAATGCTGGAGTTCGAGCTGCTCGAGCTTCGCAACATCTTCGCGCTCCTGCTGTTTGGTTCCTTCGTGGGAATGCCAGCCCCGCCTGTACACATTACCCTGCAGCTGCTTCCACTTATGGACCGGGACATACAGCTCATGCTGCGACGCATCAACGTCGCCCACGATGCTCTGGCCGAAGTGGTCTCTACCCTGGGCGAGCCTTAAACCGGGTGGATATCGAGTCGAACCATGAACGCCCGAGTGCTGTTTTTTGTGGGGAAGGGAGGTGTGGGCAAGTCCACCAACTCCTCTCTGTTCGCCCTGAAACTGTCCCGGAGCGGGAAGCAGGTGCTGCTGAACTCCATCGATCCGGCCCACAACCTCCACGACATCTTCCAGACCCCTCTGGGTTCCAAGCCCAAACAGATCGTTCCGGGCATAGAAGCGATGGAAACCGATCTCGATCAATGGGTAAAGAAGTACCTCAAGGATACGGAGAGGGACTTTCGCTCCGTCTACAAGTACCAGGAAGCGTTCAACCTGCACCGATACTTCAAGACGCTCAAATACTCCCCCGGTCTCGAGGAGTACGCGGTTCTGCTCGCCCTGGTGGATACGCTGCGTCGCTTCGCCGATCGGGATTATATCATATTTGATACACCACCAACGGCTCTGACCTTGAAGTTCCTCGCCCTTCCCGATGTGTCGCTGCTCTGGCTGCAGGAACTTTCCCAGTTCAGGCAGCTGGTCCTCGACAAAGAGCAGATCATCACTCGAATCAAGCAGGGGCGCAAGCAGGAGAGCCGGGAGCGCGATCCGATTCTCGGCAAGATCGCCGATCTGGTGGATATGTACAGGGGAATGTCAGAGCTGCTGAAGGACACGGAGACCACGCGAACATTTCTCGTGCTGAACCCTGATGAGCTGTCCCTGGCCGAATCTCAACTGATTTGGAAAGAGATGACGAATCTCGGGATGAAAATATCCTTTATCATCCTGAACAAAGCCGCCAAAGATTGGGAGTTTGCCGGTCGGATTCAGCAGCTTTTTCCCGATGCCCGGCTGTTGCATCTGCCCTCCATGGCCGGCGGAGAGCTGACCGGATTAAATGCTCTCGACGGGGTCGAGCTTCCGCTGGATCTCGCAGAGCTATAGATCAAACGTTTACGATCTGGATCCAGTGCTCGGGGAACTCCTGCTTGAACTGCGCTTCCAGCTCTTTGAGCGTATCGGATTGCTGTACCAATGTAAGAAGAGTGCAACAACCGTGGGTGCTGTGAATAGCCTTTGTGAAAACGCAGAGCTTGTTCTGCTTTTCGTTGTACCGTACCCGCTCAACCAGCCCTAGATGGGAGACCGGCAGGTTGCTCTCCTTCTCTACAACCCGGTCCAAAACACTGTCGATTCGCTTTATCATGGCATCGGTCATGCCTACAGTATAGTGATTGCTCTATATTGTCGTCAACTTCGGCAAGCGCGGTATATGGTTACGTAGTTCTGCCGGTCACCCGCTTCAGGGGCTTCCGCAGATATTCAGAAGGACAGATCCGTGTC
>Ga0180438_10003171_pt1 | contig 25321 bp, 22 predicted proteins | sample SS_ome_12_FD_132455 | JGI IMG/M metagenome (GOLD analysis project Ga0180438, IMG submission 132455) | Hypersaline lake sediment archaeal communities from the Salton Sea, California, USA - SS_3_D_2 metaG | ecosystem: Environmental > Aquatic > Non-marine Saline and Alkaline > Hypersaline >... | reverse complement strand
TCTCTGCCCGGGAATACGTTCCCGGACATCGCCACCGGTCCTCCGCACCAGCAGTCGAACTTCACGGTGGGGCCGTCGCACCCGAACTTCGGTATGAACCTCTACAGCAACTTCACGGGCTCAACTGCGTGGTATCTTAAGACCCTGGACCGGATGCTCGGGGTGCTGGCGGACTTCGATGGTCTGCGGATCGACCCGGCCGCGCCTTCTTCCTGGAAGGAGTACGAGGTAAGAAAGCGCTTCCGGGGCAGCGAGTACCACTTCCGCTTCCGGAACGAGAGCGGCACAAGCGCGGTGCGCTCGGTCACCGTCGACGCGAAGCCCCTGGCACCGGTCGGAGGGGAATTCAAGATTCCACTGCCGACGCGCAGACGGAAGCGCACCATCGAGGTCGAGGTGCTCATGTGAGCCGAACCGAAGGGGAGGCGCTGGAGGCGCTGGTGGCCAAGTACCCGGCGCTGGCGCAATGTGAAGGCCAGATCGGCGCAGCCCGCGACGCGCTGATAGCCGCCTATGAGAAGGGGTGCAAGCTCCTGCTCTGCGGCAACGGCGGCAGCGCGGCTGACTGCGAGCACATCGCGGGAGAGCTGCTCAAAGGCTTCGAAAGAGCGCGGCCGCTGCGCGCGGAGCAGCGCGCCGCGCTCGCGGCACAGGGGAGGGAGGGCCAGACGCTGGCGACGAAGCTCCACGGGGCGCTGCCGGCGGTGTCCCTCACGGGGCATCTCAGTTTCGCTTCGGCCTGGGCCAACGACGAGGATCCAGAGTTGGGCTTCGCCCAACTCGTCCTCGCGCTCGGTCGCCCGGGGGATGTGCTTCTGGGCATCAGCACCTCGGGGCGGGCGCGGAACGTGGTGCTGGCGGTTCATGCGGCGCGGGCGCTCGGGATGAGCACGATTGGGCTGTCGGGCTTGGGCGGCGGCGAGCTGGGGCCGCTGTGCGATGTCTGCATACTGGTGCCCGGCGAAAGGACGCCCGAGGTCCAGGAGCTGCACGTCCCCGTCTATCATTATCTGTGTCGGGCCGTAGAGGCGCGCTTCTTTCCGGGGTGACCGGGGAGCGTTCCACGCATGGCGATACTGGACGACAGCGGGCTGCCCGGGCGAGTGGGCGGCCTCGAGATCGTACGGCGGTTGGGGCGACTGCAGATCACTCACGCAGTCCACGACGTGGATGGCACGCACAGCCTGATCCGCGACTGGATGCCGGTGATGAGCGCCATACTCCACTGCGCGATTACGTCGGGGCTTCCCGAGGACTTCGACAGCGAGGAGAGCCGCCGGCGCGTCGTCGCCCAGGTGGAGAAGGAGCCACTGCCAGAGACGGATCGATTCTGCGTGGAATCGGGAGGGATGTCGGCCCTGTCGCAGATGGAGTGGGCCATTCGACGGGGCATCGAGGAGGGGACGATTCGAGTTTCGGACCGCGCGCTGTCCGAAGAGCAGAACGCGGTCAACTCGGCGATCGTCGGGAGGATGTGGGAGGGTGAGGAACGGTTCCCTGACCTCCGCGAGTCGCCGCAAGTGACGGACTACATAGGGGAGAAGGCACCCCGGCTCTTTCGTTTCTATGAGGCCGTGCTGAACGAGGCCCGCCGCGATCGCAATCTGGCGGCGGCGCGAGAGGACCCGAGGGCCTGGCGGGTGCCGGGATCGCTGGAGTTCCTGGAGCATCTACGGCGCGCCGGCGTGAGCAACTACTTCGTGACAGGGGCGGTGATCAGCAACGCGGAAACGCCGCGCGGAATGGCGGAGGAACTGCTGGCGCTGGGCTTCGAGATCGGGCGTGGGAAGGTCGTCGAAGGGATCCGGGGATCGAGCTGGGAGGAGAAGCTGCCCAAGGATGAACTGATAGCGGGACTGCTCGAAGAGCTGGGCGTCGAGGGCGGCCGGGTCCTGGTGGTGGGGGACGGACGGAGCGAGGTGAGGGCGGGCGTGGGCCTCGGCGCGGCCGTCATGAGCCGGCTGCCCCCCGAGGCCGGGCGCCAACGCGAAGTACACCGCAGGCTGGGCACCAACTACATCGTCGTGGACTACACGGAGCCGGCCCTGCTGCAACTGGTCCGGGTGGAGTAGGGGCAACGTAGGGCGGCGGGGCGCGGCCGCTGGCGAGGCTATGTGAGAAGGAGAAGTGCGGAATGCGCAGGCAGAAGGTGAGCACAGTGCGTGCTGAAGCAGGCGCGAAGCCGCGCCGGACCCCGGTAATGCTGCGAGAGATCCGCGAGGAGCCGGAGCGGGTGGAGACGCTGATCGCGCGGGAGTTGGCACCCCTGTCTGCAGTGTTGGATTCATTCAGGGAGACTCCGCCGACCCTGATCCTAGTGGCGGGCAGAGGCACCTCGGACAACGCCGCCACGTACGGCAGGTACCTGTTCGAGCACTTTAACGGAATCCCGGTCTCGGGGGCAGCGCTTTCGCTGTTTACGTTGTATCCGGCGCCCATGCACCTGAAGGGGGCGCTGGCGATTGGGATATCGCAATCGGGCGAGAGCCCGGACGTCGTGAAGACTCTGCGCACCGCCAAGCGCATGGGAGCTTTCACGCTGGCCGTGACGAATGCCGGGAAGTCGGAGCTGAGCGAGGTGGCCGACCACACGCTCGGGCTGCGGGCGCGTAAGGAGCGGGCCGTCGCGGCCACCAAGACTTATACGAACACCCTCGTGGCGATGGCGATGATCTGCCGCGCGCTCGGCGGTGGCTTGGCGGAAAAACAGCTCGCGGCGCTGCCAGCGGCGGTCGAGACCGCTATCGACTGTGAGGCCAGGATCGCCGACGTGGCCCGCTACTACCGGTATGCACCCCGGTTCCTCTGTCTGGCGCGGGGCTTCAACTACGGGAACGGTCGGGAACTCGCGCTGAAGCTCATGGAGACATGCTACGTGGGGTCTGCAGGTATGTCCGCGGCGGACTTCCTGCATGGCCCGATCGCCTTCATCGAGGAGGATACTCCGACGGTGGCATTCGCGCCCGATGGCCCCACCTACGGATTCATGCGAGATCTCATCGGGCGACTGGACAGGCAGGGCGTGGATGTCCTTGCCTTCACGAATAGACGCGATATGGCGCATGGGGCTGCGATGGGCGTGTACTGCCCGACTGGCATCGGTGAGGCCTTGACTCCCATCCCCTTCGGCACCTTGGGGCAGCTCTTCGCATGTCATCTGGCACTGATCAAAGGGCTCAATCCGGACGCGCCGCGGCGGCTGCGGAAGGTGACGCGGACGCTGTGAGCTGCGCGAATATGCCGCGGGCCGGGCTGGGCGAGGGAGGTAGCTGATGAGAGGGAATGTCGCGCTCGCGCTGTGCGCTGTGGCGGTCGTCTGCGGCGGGTGCAGGAAGCCCGTTTCCACGCCGGCCGAAGCGCCAAAGCCGGAGGAGGAGAAGATCGTGGCAGAGACCCCGTCGACGGCTGAGCTGCAACCTCCGACTGCGGAGCAGATCGCTGCGGTGAAGGTGGCGCGGCGCATCGAGGTCGCGCTCGAGACCGACAAGGGAAAGATCGCGCTGGAGCTGGAGGGGACGGCCGCGCCGGTGGCGGTGGCGAACTTCGTCAACCTCGTGCGCGGTGGATTCTACGACGAGATGCCGTTTCACCGGGTCGAACCCGGGTTCGTCATTCAGGCGGGCGATCCGTCACTCGCCGGCAAGGGGCCCGCGGGCTATTCGATTCCGGACGAGGAGTCGCCGCTGAAGCACCGGCGCGGGACGGTTGCGATGGCGCGGTTGTATCGAGGCGGCCGGATGCTGCCGGACTCGGCGAGCACGCAGTTCTACATCTGCCTCGGGGACGCGCCGCACTTGGACCAAATGGGCTTCACGGCGTTCGGCCGCGTGGCGGCGGGCCTGGAGGTCATCGACACGATCGCAGTGGGCGATCGGATTCGGCGGGCGACGGCGGCGGTGGAGCCACAGGCCGGCGCCACGTAACCGCCAGGAGGGGTTCACGGTTTCTTCACGGTTCGCGGGTAGCATAGGTCTGGCCGGGATGGCCGGAGGATCGTGCAGTGAAACTGGTCAGACAGGGATCCCTGCTGTGCATACTGGTGGCGTGGGTGGTGTTGGCGGCTCGGGCGCCCGCAAGCTCGCCGGCGACGGTGCTCACTGCCGATGAAGCGCTGGTGCTCCGGATAGTCAACGGGGAACGGAGCGAGCGCGGGGTGAGAGCGCTGGTGCTCGATCCGGTGCTGACCAAGGTTGCACGGGAGCACAGCGCGGACATGGCCGATAGGGGATACTTCTCGCATCTGGCGCCGGCTCCGGGGCCGCGCACGCCGCTGGACCGCTATGTTTGTGCACTCGAGATCGCTCCTGAGAAGATTCCGCTCATCGGGGAGAACATCGGCCGCGCCGGGCAGCCGGTGATGGCGGTGATCCACAAGCGAATGATGGCAAGCGCGGAGCACAGGGCCAATATCCTCGACGGGGAGTACACGCGGATGGGGGTGGGGATCTATGCGCTGCCGGATGGCCGGGTGTGGCTGACGGAGATGTTCGGCGCGGATCTGCCAGAGACGCGCTGACGAGCGGGAAACTCCCGCCCGTCAGCGCCTTCCCGGTGTTCGCAGCGGCGCGTTTACGGCGTGCACACGATGGAGCGTGGTGTGCTGCGCCAGCCGCCTACCTCAACGGTGTTGGAGTTGTCGTGGTGTTTGCGCCAGCATGCCTGCGCGCACTGGTTGGCGCGCATGTTGGGGGCCATGTTCTCCATCCACAGGGCCTTCATCTCCGCAGCGGAGCCAGCGCCTTGCGTCGCCATACGCGTCCAGCAGGTCTCCCAGCACTGCTTGTCGCCCTCATGGGCTTTCATGGTGGCGAACTTCTTGTTCCAGTGGTTCATCAGCATCGTGCACGTCATCGAGCACCGGTCGGCCTCGCTCGCGCAGGTCGCCTTGCCCTTCGCGCCGTATTCGGCCCACAAGGCGCCTGCCGCGACTAGTACAAAGAGGAGTGCGACCAAAACCGCGACCGCACGCGTCGTCACAGTACCACCCTCCTTTCCAGGTCAAGCTCAGGGCAGAATCTAGCACACGCGCAGTGCCAGTGCTGTGCTCATAGAGAGACAAATCCACCGGGAATGGTTACTTCCGCGGCCATTGTGGCGCTGCCTGTCCACTCGACCAACGGGAGGATGGCTTCGGAGTCCGATTGTAGAGGAGTCGTGACATAGGTGCGGCCGGGGGACGGCGCAGGCCGCCCCTCAGCCATCGCTGTTGTCGTGTGGGCGCGCCGCGCGGCATTCGGCGCTACTTGAGGTAGATGTTGAACGGGCAGTCCTCACAGCTCCGGTTGGGGCACGGCACGGCCTGCCGCAGCCGGTCTTGACCGACGGCTGCTCCGGCTTGGGTGCCGCCTCGGCCGCCGGTGTCGTGGGTGCCGCCGGGGCAGCGTCAAGTGCGCCATTCGCCGGGGCCTGGGCTGGAGCCGGGATAGCCTGGGGGAGCTGCTGCGGCTGTGCTCGTGCTGGCTCGGAGGCACGCGTCGGAGAAGCCGCGGCTGCAGGCTGGGGCGTGTCCGATTTCATGGCCGCCACCGCCACGAAGGCGAGCAGCCCTGCGAGCGCTATGGTCAATGGGAGGAATCGCCTCTTCAAGCGGGTCACCTCCTCTCCGTTTCTCTGGTACCCAGTGTTCCAGACGGAGAATGGTCGGCCCGATTCCCACAGGCTTGTGCAGATCGCGGACAGTGCGGCTCAGCGGACAAGGATGTCTGCACGCTGGAGCTTGAGCCCGGCGGCGGCTACTTCGACGGTGGGGAAGCCTGGAGAGGCGGAGATGACCTCGGGGCCGTCGGGAGTCGCGATGATCGTGTCCTCGGACTTGGTGCCGGTGATGGAGGGGTTCCAGGCGAAGGCCTGATTGGGCTCGACCGGGTCGTCGGTGTCCGCGGTCGCGCGATAGTCCCGGGTGGCGTAACCGGTGGGCCCGCCCTGGTGGTGGAGCTTCCACTCCTCGGCATAGCCTTGGGCGGCGTAGGCTGCGAGGCCGGCCTTGAAGATGTCGCCGATGCGAGTGCCGGTGCGGCTGTTGGCGATGAAGGCAGCATCGACGGCGGCGACGGCCCGGTGCTTCTTCCGCAGTTCCTCGGGCGGGGCCCCGAAGTGCACGATGCGGGTGGCGGAGACGATGAGGCCGTGGCGCCGGCCGCAGACCACGAGCATGACCCGATGGGTGATGCTGTTGTCCGTGGGGATAGGGTGTCGGTACTTGAGGATGCGGTGGTCGGCGGCGACGAGGACGACGATGGGCGCGATACCGCGGCGGAAGTGCTCGGCCGCCAGCGACGCGGCGGCCTCGTGTTCGGTCATGCCCGGCTCGAGATGCATGCACGCCTCGCCGATGGCCTCGCCCACGTCGCGGCCGAGCGCGCGGCAGCGTTCGACCTCCTGTGGTGTGAGGGAGCGGCGCATGCGCGCGATATCGCCGGGACAGGCGGTCGCGCCGGGAAGCGGGAGGTCGGAGGCGATCTTCTCTCCGGGCGCCACACGGGCCACGGCCGGCGGGAGGGCGTCTTCGACCCAGGCGCTGACGTCTTCCTGGAAGCCTTGGCCTGCGAGCTCTTCGTCGAAGAGCCGGGCGCGCTCGACGTTGTTCGTGATAAGAGTGTTACGGTCGCGGTGGATGAGAAGCGCGCCGACGCCGGCTTCGGCGGCGAGGCTGACGTGGCTGTCGCCGCCGCCGGTGAACCAGGCGAAGTTCTCGGTCAGGCCGAGCAGGAGCGCGTCGTAGCCGCCCGCGTCGAGGAACTCCTTCACTCGACGCTGCTTCTCTGCAATCTCGGCGTTGGCTGCCATCGCAAACCTCCCGTTGTCAGTTTAGGCGGGTTACTTCGAGCCGAATGGTCTGTCGCGTCTTGTCTCGCACCTTGAAGCGCTCGTTGATGCGGTAGCCGATGACCCAGATGATCTCGTCTCCCGAGAGGACGAGGGGCACGCGGGAGCGCTCGGATCGGGGCACCTTTGCGTTGACGAAGAAGTCCTGGAGCTTGACCGTCCCTTTCATGCCGAACGGAGTGAAGCGGTCGCCGCGGCGTCGCGTCCGCACGGTCAGGGGCGGGGCGATCTTCGCGGCGTCGAGCAAAGCAGTGGTTGGGTGCGGGGGTGGACGCTTTGCGCGGGAGCGGCGGGCGCTGATCGCAATGCCCAGGTCGGGGATGGGCACATCTCCGGGGACGGGCAGGGTCCACTCGCGGTCGGGTGCGTGGGGCTGGGGTACGGTGGGAGCGATGACGAGCTCGCCGTAGGTCAGCTCGGCGTGGAGGCCGCCGGCAAGCTCGACGACGGCGCCGGTGCGACCGGAGGTGGCGAGCGTGACGAGGGCGTCGATGCGCTCGAGGTCTACGTCGAGCTCGTCGCCCTTCAGGCGGGCGATGGCCGCCCGCAGGACTCGGCGCTGGAGGGCGCGGGGGAGAACGGCGAACGGGCCGCAGGCGATTCCCACTTCTCCGGGGCGCTGCGCGGCGATCTCGCGGAGAGCGTGGGCGGCCTGGTCGGCCATGAACTCGTTCTCGGCGCGCAAGATGTGGGCGAGCCGGCCGAGCCCGGCGACGACCTTCGGCTGAATGCCGGCGAGCGCAGGCAGGATCTCTTGTCGGATGCGATTACGGCGGAAGCTGGTATCGAGGTTCGATCGGTCCAGGCGATAGGAGAGGTTGTGGAAGTCGCAGTACTGCTCGACCTGAGCGCGCGTGACCTCGAGAAGCGGCCGGATGATTCTCTCGCGGACCAGGGGGATGCCGGAAAGTCCCTGGGGTCCTGCGCCTCGGATGATGTTGAGGAGAACGGTCTCGGCCTGGTCGTCGGCGGTGTGTCCGGTGGCGATGCGGTTCGCGCGGAGCCTATCCGCGGCCGACTCCAGCAGTTGGTACCTCAGAGCGCGGGCCGCGGCCTCGGTGGAGAGCCCGTGTGCGCGTGCGTAGGCGGGAACATCGGCGCGGCGCTTGGCGAAGGGGACCTTCAGGGACTTCGCCAGATCGGCCGCCTGTTTGGCATCGGCGTCGGCGTCGGCGCCGCGGAGGCCGTGGTGGACGTGGCAGGCGCGCAGCTGGCAGCGGAAGCGGGACCGCAGCTGCACCAGCGCGTGCAGGAGGGCGGTCGAATCCGGACCCCCCGAGATGGCGACCAGCACGGTCTCGCGGGGCGCGATCATGCGATGCGCGTCGATCGTTGCGCCGACCCGCTCGAGAAACCCGCCGGCGTCATCCCTCGAAGAGGAGATCCGGGAGGCGCCACCCTTCTTCGAGGAAGCGGCCTGTTTGCGCTGCCTCCTGCTCATCGTACCTCTCTGCCTCGTCGCGCGGCGGGCCGGAGACGGCGAAGGGAACTGGCTCGCGCGCGTGTGTCCGCGTCGAAATCTTGGTGTAATGGTCGGAGACGACCATGAGTCGGCTGCCGGGCATGGTCTGCAGGCGATCCAGGACAGGGCCGACGATGTGCTCGTCGATTTGCTCGATGGCCCACACCTTGCGCTCTGGGCTGGCCTGGTGGCTGGCCTCGTCGGGGGCTTCGATGTGGACGACGGCGAAGTCGAGGGTGTCGAGGGCCTCCAGCGCGGCCCCCGCCTTCGCGGAGAAGTCGGTCTCGAGGTTGCCGGTGGCGCCCTCGACCTGGGGCGCGGAGAGGCCGGCGCACTTGGCGACGCCTCGCACCAGGTCGACTGCAGCGATCACCATGCCGGGGCTGCCGCGGGTGAGCGGAAAGGAGGGCAGGCGACAGGCGCGCCCTTGCCCCCAGAGCCAGATCATGTTCGCGGGCGGCATTCCCCGATCGCGGCGGTGCTTGTTGATGTCGTGAGAGTCGAGTACTTCGAGGGAGTCGAACATGAGCTGGCGGAGCATCTGCTCGCCGTCCCCTCGGGGCAGATGCGGCGCGATGGGTTGCCCGATGATGTCGTGGGGCGGGGTGGTTTCCAGGTCCTGGGAGCCGCCGCGCCAGGCCATCACATGGCGGTAGCTGACGCCCGGGTAGAATTGGAAGCGTTCCGTTGAGAGTCTATTGGAGATGAGTGCGATGAGCATGTGGGCGTCGGCGGTGGGGATCTCGCCGGCTGAGTAGTCGATGAGGGTGTGGCCGTCACAGGTGACGAGGTTGCAGCGGAAAGCGACGTCCTCAGGGTTCAGTGGGACGTCGAGGCTGGCGGCCTCGAGGGGCGCACGGCCGGTATGGTATCGACGCGGGTCGTAGCCCAAGATCGACAGGGTGGCGACATCGCTGCCCGGCTCCATGTCGTCGGGTATCGTCTTGGCCAGCCCACAGATGCCTTCTCTGGCGACGGTGTCGCAGTGAGGGATGCGCGCGGCTTGAAGGGGGGTGAGGGCGCCAAGCTCGGGCTGGGGCTCATCGGCGGCGCCGTCCATGATGACGATGACGCGCTTTCGCCGCGGCATTGCTGAGGGGTCTCGCATAGCCCTCGGAGTATAGCAAAGCGAACCGCGGTGGGTCAAACTTGGCGCAAACAGGGCGGGACGTGGTGTCAGGCTCATGCAGTGCAGGATTGCAGGCATGACCGACTGCGAAGCGGCCCATGCAGAGTCGCTGGTGAGGGTGCGACATGGCCGAGGACGGAGGAGGGAAAGGGCGGGACACCCGGCCCGCCGAGACGGGGCGGAAGAGTGTCGCGAACCGGGATGATCAAGCGCAACGTCCTGCCGGCGCGTGAGCGCGCTCACGGCTTGGGGGCTGCAGATGTGGAACATAGGATTCGGTGGCGCTCTCGCGCACCTTCGTCACCTCACAGAGTCTCATGTGGAATTCGCGGACCGTATGCGACGTAGCGAGTGGGGGCGTCGGGAGCCACCGGACCAGAAGCCACATGGCTCTTGGAGGTGTGCGATGCGTTGGGGTCGGTTGTTGCTTGGGTTCGTGCTCGGTGTCACGGCAGGGGTGACTCTTGGGTGTGCGTCGTCTGAAGGCAACGGAGTTCCCTTGGTGATCGGGATACTCGCTCTCTCGCTCGGCGTCCTCATGACGATCTCCGCGATTCACAGGCCTCGTCCTCCCGCACTGGAACCCGCTGAAGCTCCAGACTGGAATCCGGCAGCGGCTCCGCGGCTCGGGCAAATGCTGCTGAACTACGGCTTGATTTCAGAGGCAGATCTGGACAGAGCGCTGAGGCGACAGGAGAAGAGCAAGAAGCGCCTGGGCGGGATACTCGTGGAGATGAAACTCGTCACCCACGCGCAGGTTGCAGAGGTGCTGGAGGAGCAGCTCTCGAGAAGGGAAGGGAGACTCCTCTGGGGCGCGGGGCAGAGGCTGATTGGGTAGCCGGCAGAGAGCTGGAGTGGATTTGGCTGACCTACGCGGCGAGGGCGGCGCGGTGCGCGCTTGGGAATAGCAGGTCTCTCTCGGGCTGGTCGGGGCGGCCGGATTCGAACCGGCGACCTCCTGCGCCCAAGGCAGGCGCGCTGACCAAGCTGCGCTACGCCCCGATCGGTGCGAGTATACCGCCGCCGCGCCGGCGGCGTCAACCGGACCGGCCCTCGGCGAGGTGCTTCCGGATAAGTCGCGCAAGGAGCCGCAGGGCGCGGCCGCGATGGCTGATGGCATGCTTCTGGTCTGGGGTGAGCTGAGCCATCGTCCGGGTCTCGCCGTCGGGGATGAAGATCGGGTCGTAGCCGAATCCACCCCGGCCCACCCGCTCTCGGGCGATCCGCCCGCTGCAGGCGTCCTCGGCCAGCAAGACGTCGCCGTCGGACTCCGCATAGGCGGCGGCACACCGAAAGCGGGCCAGCCGTCGGTCGTCGGGCACGCCCCGGAGCAGCTGAAGGATCTTCTCGCAGCGGTCTTCGTCAGTCGCGCTCGCGCCGAGGTAGCGTGCGGACCTGACGCCCGGCTCGCCATCGAGGGCCTCCACTTCGAGTCCGGAGTCGTCCGCGAGGGCCGGTATGCCGGCTGCCTCGGCCGCATGCTTCGCTTTCGCGGCCGCGTTGGCGGCGAACGTGGAGCCGGTCTCCGGCGGGAGAGAGATGTCCGGGAGTTCCTGTAGGCTGAGGACCGCGAACTCGAGGCCTTCGTTGCGCAGGATCTGCGCGATCTCACCGGCCTTGGCTGGGTTGTGGCTGGCGACGAGGAGGCGATGCGCGGGGCTCACAGACCGGCCTCTTCGAGGGCGCTCTTCTGAGCGGCGAGGAGCTGAGTGATTCCCACCTGGGCGAGGTCGAGGAGGGCGTCCATGCGGGAGCGCTCGAAGGGCATGCCTTCGGCGGTGCCCTGGATTTCGACGAATCTGCGGCCTCCGGTCATGACCACGTTCATGTCCACCGAGGCCGTGCTGTCCTCGGCGTAAGTGAGGTCGAGCATCGGCTCGCCGGAGACGACCCCCACGCTGACGCCGGAGACGGCGTCGAAGGTGGGCAGTTTGGTGAAGATGCCGTCGGCCCTCAGCCGCTGAAGTGCCTCCGTGAGTGCGACGTAGGCGCCGGTGACCGCGGCGGTGCGAGTGCCGCCGTCGGCTTGGATCACATCACAGTCGAGCGTTATCGTGCGCTCGCCGAGGGCCTCGAGGTCCACGATGGCGCGCAGGGATCGACCGACCAGGCGTTGGATCTCGTAGGTGCGGCCGCTGCTTGCGAGGCGGCTTCTGGAGGTGCGCTCCGCGCCGGCGCGGGGCAGCATGCTGTACTCGGCGGTGACCCAGCCGCGCTGAGTGCCGGCGAGGAAGCGCGGCACCTCGTTGAGCACGGACGCGGTGCAGATGACGACGGTGTCTCCGGCCTCGATGAGGCAGGAGCCCTCGGCGTACTTGCTGTAGCCGGTGCTCATGGCGACCGGGCGGAGCTGGTTGTTCTCTCGTCCGTCGGCCCGTGGCATGGGACTGGCCTCCGTGGTGGGGGGATGTCGGCGGCGCGAGGTCAGGACTGGACTTGCCTGGCAACGCGGGTCATGTTGAGGCGAGCATAGGGCGGAAGCGGGCCTCCGATGAGCGGACGCACGTAGTCGAGGAAGGCGGGCGTGACGTAGTTCCCCTGTTCGTTGATGAACTCGTCGGGGACCGGCCGCTCTGCGTTGGCGACGTCCTCGAGTGGCGCCAGGGCAGTCTCGCACCGGTAGGGGTTCTGGCTGACGCGCTGCAAGGTGACCATCTGGTCGGTGACGCCGTCGCAGGCGCGGCGTACGGCGGCGGAGCCCGCCATCTTCGCCTCGGCGACGTCGACGTCCGACTGCGCGAGTCCGAAGGAGCGTTGAATGGTGCCGGCCTTGTCGAAGCGGGCCTTGATGCCAAGCTGCTCGGCGATGAGGTTCACCAGATAGTCGCCGACTCCGCCGAGCTGCTTGTGGCCGAACGAGTCGGTGCCAACGGCGTGCTTGAACGCGACGAGCGGCTCCCCGCCCGCGTCTCGCAGGCCTTCACAGACGGCGACGACACAGCCGCCTCCCCTCTCCACCTCCCGTTTGACGTCGGCCAGGAATCGCTCACGGTCGAAGGTGCGCTCCGGGAGGTAGACGAGATGTGGTGGGTCGTCGGCCTGCTCGCGAGCCAGCGCGGTGGCAGCAGTGATCCAACCGGCGTTGCGCCCCATGGTCTCGATGATCTTGACGGTGTCCACGCTGTAGAGGGCGCGGGTGTCGAGTCCCGCGTCGCGGGTGGCGAGAGCGTTGAAGCGGGCGACGCTGCCGTAGCCGGGGCAGTGGTCGGTGTAGGCCAGGTCGTTGTCCACCGTCTTGGGGACGCCGACGACGCGCATCTCCCAGCCGGCTTCGTCGGCGAGGCGGCCGATGCGATGGCAGGTGTCTGCGGAGTCATTGCCGCCGATGTAGAAGAGGTAGCGGACGTTGTGGGCTTTGAGGATAGAGAGAAGCTTCTCGTAGTCGTCCTCGGTGAGCTTCTTGCGGCAAGAGCCAAGTGCGGCCGATGGAGTCGCGGGCAGGAGGGAAACGGCCGCGTCGCTCTCCGAGCGGAGATCGAGAATGTCCTCGCGGAGCAGGCCCTCGACTCCGTGGTCCATGCCATAGATGCCCTCGATCTGTTCGTGCTTCTTCGCTTGCTCGATGACGCCGGCGAGGCTCGCGTTGATGACCGCGGTGGGGCCGCCGGACTGACCAACCAGGAGATTTCCTTTCAACGCCATGACTGCTCTCCTCCGGGAATGCGGCAGGCGCTAGCGTGTGAGCCAGCGGGTGAGTGCGTCTGCATTCTGGTTTCGACTCGCCATCAGGCGGTCGATGGCGCCCTCGGGCTCGCGCCCCTCGCGGACGACGGCGGTGACGGCGAGGGCGAACGCCATGGGGTCGTCGTCGGCGGGGAAGAGGGTGCTGCGTCCGATGAGGGCGCCGCGGACGTTGGTGCGGGCGCGAACGGCGTCCGAGAGCTGGGTGAGCATGGGCGTCGGATCGTCGGCAGCGCTGCCGACGACGACGAGCATGGGGAGCGTGGTGCTGCGCGCGACTCGCTCGAAGCCCTCGCAATAGGGGACCTCGAACCAGAGGCCGCGGGAAGAGTCGCCGAGGGCAGAGGCCACGCCCATCACCTTGACGATGTCCTGGACGGTGCGACGCAGCCGGAGCCGCCCCTCGACTTTGGTCACCGGGACCGGCTCGACGAAGACGGGAAGCCCGCGCTCGTTGCAGCCGGAAATGGCTTGCGCGCAGTACTCAAGGGTGCGGTTGCTGAGTTCGGGCTCCTCCGGGCAGATGCGGATGACGATCTTTCCGCCGTCGAGGTTGAGGTCGTCGAGGGACTCTGGGGTGAAGCACGTGAGCCGGTCGTCGGTCTCCCAGGCAGAGGCGGCGAGGCCGGAGCGATTCATGGAGCCGAGCATGACGCGCTGGTCGAGGAAGCTCTGGCCGCCGGCCTCACGGATGAGTGCATTGATGATGAGCAGGTCTTCGATGATGTCGGTGGTGGCGATGATGCCGTCCACGCCGGGGGAGGTGAGGATGCGAAGCGTGCGCCCGAGGTACTGATGGCGATCGCCCATGGCAATGGGATTCTCGCCGACGGCGGTCAGCATGCGGGCGGGATGGTCGGCGGCGAGGAGCACGAGGCGTCCCTGGGGCGCGAGGTCAGGGCGCCGCTGGCGTCGGGCGGCCTCTTGGAGGATGAGCTGGGGACGGCGGACGCGCACCTCGGTGATGCGGTCGAAGATCGACATCGGGAAGAAAGCGGCGAGGTCGAACACGTAGTCTTCAAGGGTGTACGAGATCATGGCGAGAATGCCTCCGGGTTGACAAGATGGGGCGGACGCCGCCCTTCCAACGCTGCGAGCACGTTCTCGGCGGCCATCGTGGCCATGCGGGTGCGGGTGGCGACACTGGCCGAGCCGATGTGGGGAAGCACGACGCAGTTGTCGAGATGGAGGAGGGGATCGTCGGGTTCGGGCGGCTCGGACTCCAATACATCGAGGCCGGCAGCGAAGATGCATCCCCCGCGGAGGGCGTCGGCGAGGGCCTTGCCGTCCACGATGGCGCCGCGGGCGGTGTTGATGAGCACCGCGCTGGGCTTCATGAGGGCGAGCTCCTTCGCGCCGATGAGGTGGTGGGTCGGGTCTGTGAGGGGAGTGTGAATGGAGACGATGTCGGACTCGCGCAGCAACTGGGGCAGCTCCGCGAAGCTGGCGCCGAGCGCCTCCGCCTCGGGCTTCGGGGCGAGGTCGGCATAGAGGATGCGCATCCCGAAGCCGCTCGCCCTGCGCGCGACGGCCTGGCCGATACGCCCGAGGCCGACTACCCCGAGGGTCGCTCCGTGAACGTCCTGCCCCAGCATCAGCTGAGGCGACCAGCTCTTCCAGCTGCCGGCGCGGAGGTAGCGCTCGGCCTCCGGGATCCGCCGGGCCGCCGCCATGATGAGAGACCAGGCGAGGTCGGCGGTGGTCTCGGTGAGCACTCCCGGTGTGTTACAGACGAGGATGCCGCGGGCGGTGGCGGCGGCGACGTCGATGTTGTCGTAGCCGACGGCCAGGTTGCTGATGACGCGCAGGCTTGGACCGGCGTCGATCACCTGTGCGTCGATGGTGTCGGTAAGCAAACAGAGCACACCGTCGACTCCGCGCACTTGCTCGAGGATGACCTCACGCGGCGGCGGGAGGTCGGGATTCGGCCACAGCGCGACCCGCGCCGCGCCTCGGATGGACGCAAGCGCCTCGTCTGCAATCGGTCGAGTGATGTAGACTTTCGCCACCCGTTCGGACCTCACGTCAGCACAGGTCGAACGTCACCGCCAGGGAAAGGCCGAGGAGGCGAGGGCGTCGCTCAGACGCTCCTCGCCAGCACAGTGGTGACTTCGGCGGCGGCCCGGGAAATCCTCGTCGGCCGCGATGGGACGATGGTTCGGCTAGCGCACCGCGATCAGTTTGGCAAGTCGGCGGCGGGCCGCTTCGTAGTGGGCATTGCAGTTGGACCAGCGCGGCTTGTCGGGCGGGGCCCAGATCGGGTCGGGGAAGCGCTCGTCCAGGAGCGCGCGGACCGCTTCGGCCTGTCCGGCCTGCTCCGCCAGCCACATATGCTCCGCGTCCTGAACCCCACGGCGGTACATCTTCATGCGCACGGAACTCATGGGTCCCGGGAACCCACGGTCCTGATCGGGGAAGACGCGATCCTGCCCGGGGTAGAAGAGGGTCCCATCGCCGTTTCCCGTGCCGGCGGGCGTGCCCGTCGTGAAGGTGACGGGGTTGACGAAGATGTTCTTGGGCTGGTCGTTGGGTTTCTCGTTGTGGTTAGGGTACCAGTGGGTGCTCTCCCAGGTGAACCAGCGCGAGATACCGTGCTTGCGCGCGACCCAGGGCTTGAGCCGGAAAGCGATGCCGTACTCGTCGATCATCTCGCAAGGCGAGTTCGGGCGAACTCCGGCGTACATCCATACACGCTCGCCGCGCCTCTTCGCGGCCTCCACTGCGTCGGGCGGGTAGCGGCACGGGACGGTGCACCACACGTCGACGGCCCCCGCCAGCGCCTCGCCGGGAGCGACAGTCACGAAGACCGGCAACCTGCTGCCGGGCCCGGAGTTGTCGTGGATCCAGCGGGCGCGCTCCTTGACCCATTCGAACCGGTCGGCCTTGGGCTCGTCGATGAGGTAGAGGAAGTATTCGATGTCGGGCGCGTTGTCGTCGAACCAGCTCACCCAGCGGTCGGAGCCCTTGTGGTAGGAGTCCTCGTCGTCGCAGAATCCAACGCCGTAGGTATGGACGGAAAAGAGCGTGTTGCCGGTGTCCTCCCCCGGGCCCTGGTAACCGTGCTCGCGGGTGAAAGTCTTACCTGTTACGGTTCCTCCCAGCGCTTGGAGCTCTTGCCAACTGCCCGCGCCGATCAGCTCGATTCGGTGGCGATGGGCCATCCGGTGGTAATGGCGGATCATCTCCCACAGGTCTTCGCCGCGCTCCAGGCCGTGGCGGGCGGCGATGTTGCGATCGCTGTAGAAGACCATGGAGCGATAGTGGTTCTCGTCGGGGAGCGCGAAGTCGAGGACCTGGAGCTCGAGGGGGATGGCGGCGACCGGATTGTCGTGCGCGGAGACGTGGATGGTGCCGGTGTAGAGGCCGGGGGGCGCGTTCTGCTTCGGCACGTAGATGTCGGCCCAGACTCCTTGGTTGGTGTTGGGGGAGATGTCGAAGGGAGCGCCGCCGCGGCCGGGCCTCGCGGAGAAGGGGATGAGCGCGTCGGGAATCCAACCGGTCAACTTGGGATTGGCGGCGGCGCTCCAGTAGAACCCACCCTCCGGGTCGTTCCAGGAGGGTGTCTCGACGTGAAGGTAGTGCTCGGTGAAGAGCTCCACGCCGACGCCGAGATAGCTGTTGGGCTGAGGGAGCGGGTGGCTGCCGCGGATGCTGGCCTGCCCGCTCGCGAGGTCGGAGACGGTAACGTCGATGTGCTCTGCGCCCTGGCCGTCGGCCTGGAGGATGAGCTGGAAGGCGACGATCTCGTTGCGGGCGGCGAAGAGCCGGACCTTCTCGCCGTCCCAGACGGAGTTGTCCTTGCCGGACTCGAGAGGGCTGTCGACCTCGTCGCGGAAGATCTTCTCGCCGTCGTCGACGGCCCAGATGCTGCGCAGTCCCGCACTCATCGGCTCACTCCTCCTCGGGGGCCGGGCTGGGCGATTGAATGAGATCGACGAGCCGCCGGCGCACACGCTCGTAGTCGGCGTTGCGGCTCGACCAGGAAGGTTCCTGCTCGGCCTCCCAGAGGACCGCGGGCACGCGTTCTTTGAGAAGGGCTGTGACTTCTGCTCCGCGGCCGGCCTGCTCTGCGAGCCACATGTACTCGACATCCTGGACGCCCCGCCGATACATCTTCATCCGCACTGAACTCAAGGGCCCGGGGTATCCGCGGTCCTGATCGGGGAACACTCTGTCCTGTCCCGGGTAGAAGAGGGTGCCGTCGCCGCTGGCGCCGTGCTCCGCGTGCTCGTGGTGGAAGGTGACGGGATTCGCGAACACGTTCTTGGGCTTGCCGGCGTCCACCTCGTTGTGGTTGCCGACCCAGTGGGTGCTCTCCCAGGTGAACCAGCGGGCAATATGGTGGCGGTGGGCGATCCAGGGCTTGAGGCGGAAGCCGATGCCGTGCTCGTCGATGAGGTCGGAGGGCGTCTGGGGACGAGTTCCGGCGTAGATCCATACGCGGTCGCCGCGCTGGCGAGCAGCCTCCGCGTCCACCGAGTAGTACTGCGGGTTATGTGGACACCAGATGTCGACCGATCCGGCGAGCGCGTAGACTGGGCGCACCGTGACGAAGACCGGCAGCCTGCTGCCGGGCCCGGGGTTGTCGTGGATCCAACGGGCGCGCTCTTGGATCCAGGTATAGCGGTTCCATCGGGGCTCGTCGATGAGGTAGAGGAAGTATTCGATGTCGGGCGCGTTGTCGTCGAACCAGCTCACCCAGCGGTCGGATTCGGTGCGGTAGGCCTCTTCGGTATCCGGGAACCGAACACTGTAGGTATGGATCGAATAGAGAGTGTTGCCGACACCCTCGCCCGGTCCTACGTACCCGCCCTTGCGGGTGAAGGTCTCGCCCGTCAGCGTGCCTTTGAGCGCCTGGAGCTCCTGCCAGCTTCCGGAGCCGATCAGCTCGATCCGGTGGCGATGGGCCATCCGATGGTAATGGCGGATCATCTCCCACAGGTCTTCGCCGCGCTCCAGCCCGTGGCGGGCCGCGATGTTCTCGGTGCTGTAGAAGACCATGGATCGATAGTGGTTCTCGTCGGGGAGCGCGAAGTCGAGGACCTGGAGTTCGAGGGGGATGGCGGCGACCGCCGTGTCGCCGGCAGAGACGTGGATGGTGCCGGTGTAGAGGCCGGGGGGCGCGTTCTCCTTCGGCACGTAGATGTCGCCCCAGATTCCTTGGTTGGTGTTGGGGGAGACATCGAAGGGAGCGCCGCCGCGGCCGGGCCTCGCGGAGAAGGGGATGAGCGCGTCGGGCATCCACCCCGTCAGCTTCGGGTTCGAGGCAGAGGTGGAGTTGAACCATCCGCCCTCCCGGTCGGTGTACGAGGGATGCTCGACGTAGAGGTAGTGCTCGGCGAAGAGCTCCACGCCGACGCCGAGATAGGTGTTGGGCTGAGGGAGTGGGTGGCTGCCGCGGATGCTGGCCGATCCCTTCGTAAGGTCGGAGATCGTAACATTGACTTCCGCCGCGCCCTCGTCGTCCGCTTCGAGGATGAGCTGGAAGGCGACGATCTCGTTGCGGGCGGCGAAGAGCCGGACCTTCTCGCCGTCCCAGACGGAGTTGTCCTTGCCGGACTCGAGGGGGCTGTCGAGCTCGTCGCGGAAGATCTTCTCGCCGTCGTCGACGGCCCAGATGCTGCGCAGTCCGGCCTCGGCCGGCCCCTGGAGGCAGAAAAACAAAACCGCGAGGGGCAAGCACAACTTCAGGTGAGACACGCATACGTGGTCCATGAGTGCGCCTCCTCCGAGCAACGAGATCGGCCGCCCGGGCGGGCGGCGGATGGCATTCCTTCTTCGAATCGGCCGCTGCGCCGCGAGCCGTCGGCCGGCTACGTCGGGCTGCGCTAAAGCTGCGCCCAGGCGTGCTTCAGAGTGCGCTTGGCGTTGGCGATCACCAGGTCGGGCCTCTCGCCCTGCGCCGGCCTCACCTCGAAGCTCACCACGGGCATGGTGGTGGGTGTGTTGCGCTTGAAGTAGCCGGCGTAGATGAGGGCCTCGAGAAAGCGCTGGAGTTCGGCCACGCCGACCGACGATCCCGCCAGGCCGAAGCGCGGGTGCTGGTCGCCGTGGGCGGGGTGCGCGGTATCGGCGACGACGCAGTTGCCGATATGCACGTGGATCAAGTGGTCCACCGCCGCGAGCGCGGCTTGGTCCGCTCGCTCCCGCAGGAGCGGCAGGTGGCTGAGGTCAATGGTGAGGCCGAAGTTGCTGTACTCGTTCCGGATGGTCTCAGCGATGCGCGCCGCCTCCTGCGTCGGCCCGATGAGGCATCGTTTGTCGACGGTGCGATCGAAGTTCTCCAGCGAGATGGCCAGCATGCGCTCTTCAGACTTCTGCTGCGCATCCTCGCAGAGCTGCTTCAGGGAATCAGTGAGCGCCTCCGCGGCCTGTGGGCGCGCGGATTCGCCAGGGTCGGGGCCGCTGAACACCACCAGTATCGCCGCTCCCAATTCGTAGGCCTGGTCGATGAGCTGCCTGCAGGCATCGACGGCTTTGCGGCGGCCATCCGGGTCCAGGTCGGAGAGGCTGACATCCTGCTGCATGAGGGGAGGCTGAGCGGCGAAGATGACCTCCATGCCCGCGGTCGCCAGCAGTTGCGCGGCGTCTCGGCGGACACCGGCGTCTTTGACCCACGTCACCTCAATCGCGGAGAAGAATGGATCGACCGCGACCTGGGCCAGTGTGTCCAGGACCGGCCCCTCCCCTTCGAGACAGTCGGGGAAGGCCATGGGGTGAACGATACCGACGTGACAATAGGCCTCGATGGGCTCCTGCATTGGCGCCTCGCTTTATCTCCGGCCGACCCAGGCGTGGGCAGGGTCCTCGGAGGGCTTGAGGATCCGCTCCTCGCCGGCCAGGATCCAGAGGTAATAGAGTTCGTATCCGGGGGCAGCGACGACTGGATGGAAGCCCGTGCTGATGGCCACTGTGTCTCCGGTCTTCACGGCATAGCTCTCGTCGAGCTGGTCGCCGTAGACACGCTGGATGCCAAAGCCCTGCTGGGGCTTCAGGCGGAAGTGGTAGACCTCCTCCAACTTGTACTGGTCGGGCGGGCTGTGGACGTCGTGCTTGTGGGGCGGGTAGCTCGACCAGAGGCCGGGCGGGTTGTAGGTCTCTCCCACGAGGATGCGGTGGGCGGCCACCTTCTGGGTGACGATGTCGTCCACCCGCCGGGCGAAGTTGTCCGCGCCCCGCTCGGCGCTGGTTACCTCGTTCGGCGTGATGAGCGTGGTCTCCGCGCCCTTCTCGGCGGGGGCCGAGCATACCGCGATCTCGACTTCGCCGCGACCGACGAGCTTGACTGTGCGGTCCGGGGGAAGGTAGATGGCGGTCGCCCTTCCGGCGAAGACGTCCGCGCGCTGGCCGATGTTCGCCCAGGTGTTGCCGTCGGCTTCGGCGTCACAACGCCCGCCAAGGATGACGAGCACGGTTTCGCGGCCGGCGAAGGTGTGCTCCCAGCTCTGGTCTTCCGACAGATTGAGGAGGCCGAACTGGATGTAGGCGAGATCGGAATCCTCGGGTCCTACGAGGTGGAGGTAACCCGTCTGCGCGGGCTTCCGTTGGATCAGAGCCATAATCGCCTCACTGGATTGCGTGTTCAGTCCGGGTATCTTAGCAGGTCGCCAAGACGGGTGTCAACGGAGCGCGGGCCATCGCGCGGCGCTCGGGGCCGCGAGCCGTGCGAGGTGGCCGCGGGGTCGAGAGTGGTATAATGCCGGGTCGAGGGGGGCGAACGGCACGCGCCAGTCGCGGGCGGAGTGCACGAGCGGGGCAATGCATAGTGAAGGGATCGGGTGCGAGAGGCGAGATGGAGGTGGGAACGGCGCTGCCAAGCATCGGCAGCATCGTGGTATTCGCATGCAACCTTATGGGCGACAGCGTATGTCGGCTGCCGGCCATCGAGGCGGCGAAGCGGGCGTACCCGGAGGGCCGTGTGGCGGTGGTCGCCGATCCGGCGGGCCAAGCGGTCTTCGAGGGCCAAACGTTCATCGACGAGGTGAGGCTTTTCCGTCGGTCGGGCGATCCAATTACTCAGGCGGGGGCCTGGTGGCAGTTGATCGTCTGGGCGCGGCGACAGCGGCCGGATCTGGTGCTCGATCTCTACGGGAGCAAGCGGACGGCGGCGGCCACGAGGTTGATTGGGGGCCGCTGGCGAGCGGGCCTGCATCGGGGGTGGGCGGCGCGGTGCTACAACCTGCGGGAATCGGCGAGCGGAGACAGTCGGCTTCAGGGACATATGATCGAGATCGTCAACCGCGGGGTCGCGCCGGCGGGCATCTGGGCGGAGTTCGTCTACCCTCCGCTCGCGATCTCGGACGGCGACCGCGCGGCTGCCGACGGGCTCATCGCCGAGCACGTTCGCACCGGTTCGGCATCCATCGTCGTGTTGAACCCTACAGCTCGCGTAGAAGCAAAGCGCTGGGCCCCCGAGCGGTTTGGCAGGCTGGCGCGTCGGGTTGCGGCGGAGACGGGCGTGCGACCTCTGGTGGTGACGAGCCCCGACGAGAGGAATCTGGCGGAGGCAGTGGTGCGCGCGTCGGGGAAGGCGGCGGTTGCGCTGCCGCTGCTGCCGCTGAAGCGGCTTGCCGCAGTGCTCGCTCACGCGAGCGTGCTGGTCAGCGGAGACACCGGTCTGCTACACGTCGGGACGGCGATGGGCGTGCGGTCGGTGATCCTGGCGGGCCCGAACGACCCAGCGCTCGTCGCGTATCCGCGGCTTCCTCAAGTGGCGCTCTATCACCCCGAGGCATGTGGGGAGCGGCAGGGAGGGCCGGTCTGCGCCCGGCACAATACATGCCGCACCGGGCGCTGCATGGACGCCATCACGGTGGAGGAGGCGACGGCCGCGGTGCTGGAGTTGCTGCGGCGGCGCTAGGAGGAGACGGACGCTCGAATCTCGTCGGCTGGCGGGGTGGTCAGCAGGACGTGCTCGATGCTGTGCATCGCGCCATGTGAGCTGACGCCGAGATAGCTGGTTGCGATTTCGCGCGCCTCCTCTGTGCTGAGGGGCCCCGACCAGCGGGCGAACTGCGCCATCTGGTGGAGGAGCCGGCGCCGGGTGAGCCGACGAAGGGGGTGGAACTGGTCGAGGTCGGTCAGCCAGTACTCCATGCCGCCGGGCAAATCGCGGGTGAGGACGTTCGTCACGAGGTCGCGCAGGTAGACGCCTCGATCGTTCCAGCGCCGCATGTGGAGGGCGAACTCCCGGAGCAGACGGGGGCGTGACGCCTCTCGGTCGGCGGCGCGGAGGCGCACGTGGTATGGTGTGGCCCGGTCGAGCCACTCGGTGGCCAGGTACTCGACAGGGGCTCCGCCGTCGGCGCGCGCGAGCGCAATGCCGACTGGTCGGGGGGTCAGGATGTTGCAGCGCGGCAGCAAGTGGGCGGCGCGCCAGGCCCGGCGGGCGCGGGAACAGCGAAGAATGTGCTCGACATCGTGCAGGTGGTGGCGCCGGGGGAACTGCTTCACGAAGAAGCGCTCGCCGCTCTCTGCGAGCGTGACAGATGCCGAGCGGAAGTTGACTTCCTCGACGCGGTCGGCTGCGGTTGGGACGTCGCCGCGGTAGAGGGCGACGACGCGCCGCATGAGGTCGGCAGTGTAGCCTGCCGCGACCTGGATGCGATACCGCGGGTAGGCGCGTCGCGTCGAGGGCGCGCCAAGCCCCAGGTAGAAGGGAACGCTCAACCGGAGCTGGGCCCAAAGGCGTCGACCGGTGGAGGGGGGGCCGACCAGAGCTGAGGGTGCCTGCTGCGCGGTCACCGGCTGCGCCTCTCTCCGGCCGGGGTGGGTCGGCGGCTCGGGCAGGGCTCGGGGACGAGCAGCTCGGCATCGTACTCGGGAACGAAGGCGGTGCCGATTTCCCCTCTCGCCAGCAGGTTAGACACGATGGCACTGACCTGCGGTCGTCCCCAGCCGAACAGCCATCGGATGTCGGCCTCCGTGGCGGCGACGACATTGGCGAGGAACTGCCTGACGATGCGCGAGCGGGCCTCCTCCGGCGAGAGGCGGGAGGCGGAGAGGAGGAGTCGCGCGGGCGCGTATCGTTCGACCAGGTCCCACCGGTGATGGCTCCATCCTTCGGTATCGCCGCCAGCAGCCGTGATGAGGAATCGGCGCTGGAGGTCGACGAGTGTGCTCTTGACGCGCCGGGTGTTCTGCTTGCTGCGCGACCCGAACGCAAGGCGTATCTCTCTGGTCATGAGTGGGCCGCGTTCGTCCAGCAGGTCGAGGATCTGCTTCTCCTCGCGGGTCAGCAGGCCCTCGCGATACTGGCGCCAATAGGGACGGGGATCGGCGTAGGCCGCGCAGAAGGCGGGGAACCACTCCCACGCGACAAAGGTCCCGCGGCGGCGCAGCACCTTCGCATAGTAGCAAGCCTTGCGCTCGGGGAGCGTCTGCTTCCAGTCCCACCAGGACCAAGGGTCTCGGGTCGCGGTGTGTATGGATGGAAGCTCGGCGCCGGAGATCGGCATGAGGAGCACGAACCCGAGCTCAGAGATGAGGCGGACCGCGCCGCGCTCGCTTGCGATCTGGCGCGCGGGGTCGGTGCGCCACCGGTGGGACCGGATCCTCGCTATATCGTTCAGACTGATATGCCGCTGGGCCATCGCGCGACGGGCAACTTCCGGGGGTCCTGTGTGCGGTCCTGCTCGCGGCGCGTACTACGACGGTGGGCAGGACCGGGCCTTACAGCGGCGAATTCGGGGCCGGAGGAGCAACGCGGGAGGCGCGGTCGAAGGACAGCCGCACGGGCGGGGCGTGGAACCCTCCGGTTAGGGCTTGGCGTGCGCTCCAGGCGCGTTCCTCCGGATACGGTTGGCCAATGAGCGGTCGGTCCGAGCCAGATTCCCACAACCGCCGAGCGGAGTCACTGTGGGAGCAAGGGCGCGAAGAGGAGGCCATCCAGGCCTGGGAGGCCGCGCGAGAGATCGCCCCGGACTCGGTTGAGATACTGGTCAACCTGGCGTGGGCGCTCAGCCGGCGCGGTCGCTTCTCCGAGGCGCTGAAGGCAGGGCGACGCGCGGCAGAGCTGGCACCTGACGAAGAGTACGTGCGGCACACGGTGGGCCAGATCTGCTACGGCGCGGGCCGCTATGGCGAGGCGATTACCGAGTATGCGGCCGCGATCGAGCTCCAGTCCGATGAAGCCCTCCTGTACTGCGACATGGCCGACGCACTGTACTCTCTGGAGCGCTTCGGGGAGGCGGTGCGGCACTACGAAAAGGCCCTTGCGCTGGACAAGAACGACGCCTACGCAGAGCTGTGGTTGGGGCGGACGAAGGAGCAGATGGGAGAGGACGCAGCTGCCGCACAACACCTGCACCGGGCGCTGAAGCTGGCCCCGGAGTGGCCGGAGGCCCTGTTCGCCGTGGGACAGATGTGCTGTCTGAGTGGCGAGCTGGCGGAGGCGCAGCGCTGCCTGGAAAAGGCGCTGGAATCATATCCGGCCGAGGAAGAGGAGGGCCGCGCGGCCGCCGCCTCGGAGCTCGGCAACGTGCATCGGGGGCGGGGTGAGTTGGACCGCGCCATCGCGCGCTATCGCGAGGCGCTCGCCCTGGACCCCACGCATCCCGCGGCGCGCTTCAATTTGGGCCTCACGTACGCCGATCTGGACCAGTATGAAGCCGCCATCTCGGAGTTCGACATCGCGATCGAGATGGAGCCCGAGGACGCGGATGCGCGGGTCGAGCGCGGGAGCGCCTACCTCGCCCAGAGCCGATACGATGAGGCGATTGAGGACTACCGGGCGGCGCTGGTGCTTGCCCCCGACCACGCGGAGGCGTATGGAGGGCTGGGGCTGGCATACTACTCGCTAGGTGTCTACGATGTGTCGGTCGAGCACTACGCGAGGGCCTCGGCGCTGGCGCCGCGAGACCCGTGGCCTCGGTACAATCTCGCGCTGGCCCTGGATGCGGGGGGACGGCACGCGGAGGCCGATGCTGCGCTCCAGGAGGCGTGGGTGCTCGGGCAGGACGACGGGGAAGTGTGTGCGTCGGTTGCGCGGGCGCTGACGGCGCAGGGGCGGAACCCGGAGGGCGCGGTACGGGCCGCGCGTCGCGCGTGTGGGCTTGCGCCCGAGAACGCGGATGCGCTCGATGCGCTGGCGATGGCGCTCTACTCGGCAGGGGAACATGAGGCGGCACTGGGCCCCGCGCGGGAGGCGACTCGGCTGGCGGCGGAGGTGGCCGACTACTGGTATGACGCGGGCCTGATCGAGGAGGTGCTGGGCAAGGTGCCTG
>Ga0180438_10003170_pt1 | contig 25321 bp, 21 predicted proteins | sample SS_ome_12_FD_132455 | JGI IMG/M metagenome (GOLD analysis project Ga0180438, IMG submission 132455) | Hypersaline lake sediment archaeal communities from the Salton Sea, California, USA - SS_3_D_2 metaG | ecosystem: Environmental > Aquatic > Non-marine Saline and Alkaline > Hypersaline >... | reverse complement strand
GCGTGGAAGCATCCAGAAAGAGGTCGGATTACCGTCATCGTCTAATGCCTCCACTGCGATACCGAAAGTTAGTTTCCCAGTCCCCATCGGCTGAATTGACACCTCTTCCAGTGTGAAAAGGTCGAGACCTGAATCGCCAACATGGAACTCGGTGTGGTTCTCGTACCACTCGCGGGCACGCTCGTCAAGAATCTTAATCAGCATATGCATCTTTCCTATAATTACTATACACCACTATAAAGAACCTTTTTGTTTCACTTTTTAAACGGTAATGTGAAATTGATGACTCAATGTTCAGACAAAGTAATAAGGTATCTACATACAATGGATCCCCAGGATCCTGAGTATTGGCATTTACGCGGCCTTACACACCCAGATGAAGACGATGTGGATACTGACGACGACGCTGAAACTGAAAACGACACTGAGACTATCCCTCTCATAGTTGAGGCGCGGAACTACCATTTCTACCTCTTCCTGATTGGGATGGCTTGCACAGAATCTACGGAAGATGGGATTCAGCGGGCTATCGGTCAGCGGTTCCCTGGCTATCTTACATGGCTTTGTGAACAGTTTTCAGATTCGACGTTTACCATCTACTGGATCGACAACGCCGATGATGTCAGGGAAATTCTGGTTCCACATGAGTTTGGTCCTAACGTCGAATTTGTCAGGATTAAGGACAACTTCCAGGCTCCAAGAGTGATTAACATGTTGGTTGACATCTTGAGAGACGATGATAGCGCTGTTTACGTCGATCACTTCTTCTCACAGCTGTCATGTTTCCATCGTGATCTTCTCCTTCTGAGTTATGTTCTACTTGTTGATCCGACTTTGTTCCCTGCGTGGAAAGAGAAGGTGGTGTCGATCCCGTATTGTGATGGAAGTATCGGGCGTGGACTCTGTGGAGTTGACAAGGGGAAAAATCCTCTGGTTAACGGTTATGTCGCATTTCTGTTCGACCCCAAGTTTACCTGGGAGGCCGACCAGTACGATATGATTCACGAGTTCCTCGCCGATCCAGAGGAACGCAAACTGGTCCTCAGGCACAACCTGATAGCTCTGGATCTGTTCGCTTACCAACAGGGGTACAATCAACCCCGTTTCCCAGAACGACTCGACAGTATGTCTACCTGTATGCAACAAATCGTTCATACTCTGTCGCTCTACCGCAACGAGATCATCAACCGAGTCTACCGCATCAAAGTCTCTCTTGAATAAATTATAATTTCATCCCGAAGAAGCCCTTGAGACGGTTTGTCCTGGTGGGAGCACGGAGAATTAGGTCCATCTCATCACCAATAACAGTCTGGTCATCAACTCCGCGCACTGAGTCGCGCTTGGCACAACGCTTTTGCCAATACTTTTCAGCCTTCTGTGAATGCTTAAGACACCAGGACTGAATCTCGTGAATCTTCCTCTGCTTGTTCTTCTTAAGCTTATGCATTGCACTGGTTTCCCAAGAGATCTTGATGTGACCGGTGCGCTTCTTCGTCTTAGCATCACGATGAGAGCTAACAACGTAGGGAAGGTTGCGCTCCAGGAGATAGAGTTGAAGACGCATTGCAGTGGTCGGGGTAAAATCGTAGGCGTGCCTGTAAAGATATTTAGTCTTCCCCTCCTCGCTTAGCTTACCAATGTTCTTACACATCTTACGTACAATCTTAAGAACAAGACCATCGAAGTAAGCGTACTTCTGCTGGATGACCTGACTGGCACGCTTGGCAACCTCCTCAGGGTTGGGAGGCATCTCCTTGTCAGTGTTATTGTAAACAGGTGGAGCAGTAGCGGGGAGAGACATTTTATACTTAAACGCAAGCTAATAAAAGTCTAAACCAAAAAAAACTTCTCAGTTGTTTAGATTTACTGGGATAATGAAGTCAACGTTCTGATTGAACCCGGCTCCCACGTTGCAACGGACCATGTCCTTAAAGTCGGTCGGCTTCACGTACGGAAGCTTTTCGTACTGGAGTGTGTCCTCCAGGTCCTTCATGGTGCCAGCTGTTGCGTAGTCAACAGTAAGACCTGGTGAGCTCTTCTCCATCTTACGCAGAGTCTTACGATGAGGGTTCATAATGTAGATCTCATGGTCCCAGTCAGCGTGCTCAGTTCCGTGAACGCCATCACCATGATCGTGGAAGTGATAGGTGGGGATGAACATCTTCTCCTTAATCTGATGGATGTAACCGATCGGATGGAAGTCGGCACCCTTGTCCATGATGCAGACAACGAATCCAAAGTGCGGAGGATAGTTGCCATCAAGAACGGTTTGAACTGTAGGATCCAACTTAAAGACATCAAAGTCAAGACGTGCTAGCTCCTCAAGATTGGTAGCAACACTGACCTTGTAACTTCCAACCTGGTAAACAGCGAGAGCGTCGTTGGCCCAACTCTTCCCTCCAAGGTACATGCCTCTCTCAAATGAGGGAGGGTCAATCACGTCCTTAAGATCCTTGAAGATATCGGAATATCCGGACAGGTCCACCAGATTGCACGTCTCACCGTTAGGAAAAGGGAGGATCATTGCAACAGGCTCCTGCTGCTCGGTGGTCGAGAGAGTAGGGTCCTCCACAACCGCTGGGCCACCGAGCAGAGGGCCAAACATCTGTGCCCAGGCTCCCTGAGGCTCGGGCTCCTTCGACTTACCTCGCATGTTACCGAATGCTACCTTGTTCTCATAAACCGTCAACTGATAACGCTTATTGCGTCGCTGGAAGGGCGCTGCCATAATGCGCGTGTCGGAAACTTTGTCTACAACTCCTTGAATGATACACATATTGATATAAGTAGGACTAGTAACTGTTTTTCTAAATCAAACTTAATTCTCTTCCTATCAGATATAGATGCAGCTGTTTATTGCTGGCTGTGGAAAATGCAATATTGAATCTTGGCGTTCAGGTTTTTCTCTAAAAGCCGACATTGCCACGATGAAAGGTTGTGATGTTGACAGTTTTACTTTAAGTTGTAACGGGCGTTCAATTCGTGACCATGTGTCTTTAGACGAACAGGGGGTAAGCGACGGTGCCACGGTAGATCTACATGTTTCTGGGAAAGGTGGTACCAGTAAGTTTACTATTCTGTTATGGCTGGCAATAATTATCTATGCAGCTACGCTTTTCCTACTACTTGGAACAGGTATATTTAACATGGTTGCATATCTATACGCCTATCTTTTCAAAGGGATGACTGACAATGTGTTTAAATGGATCTTCGGACTTCTTGGTGATACTGACTTTTCTGCATGTATAAAGCATCCTCTCTCATGGGCAATCAAACTACTTAACTTCTTAGTAAAACACAGTATCGTCTTCTTATTTGTCTTTGTTGCCATCGCAGCATTAAGCTATCCCATCTTCGGCATCTGGTACAAGGACCACTGTCAAAGTTTATTTTTGTCTAAGAAAGTTGGTGTTATATGTGCACTCCTGTATCTGTTTATCTATGGTCTTCTCTACGTTCCAAACATGTTGTACAACGCTGCTATTATGGTTTCTGATCTATTTGGAACAACAAGTGTGTTAGTCAGTCCTGGTCTTCAAGCTCAGAAAAATGCTGTCAATGACGTTAAATATCTTGGCTTCTACGCTATTCCGTTTGTAGGCCAAGGCATTGAGCAGATTCACTACATCATGAGTCAGATTGTAGAAGGTGTTTATGATGGTGCTGAGAGGTTCAAGGGAGTTACTTGTAAGAGAGGACCAGACGGAAGTGTGATGATACCACCCGCTCTAAATCGTACTCTTGGAGAGGTTGTAAACTGTGTCAGACAACAGAGTGGTAAGAGTAGTGGGGCTGCCGGTTGTGTTACTACACCTTTAGCAGCTCCACGTAATGCTAGAACATGTTCCATCTACAGTGATCTGATTCAAACTATCAAGGATAACAAGATGCAAGATATGGTTGAGTACGCATGGATGGGTCTGAATAGAAGTGCGTATGATGAGATTGAACAGAGATACAAGAACGCCGGATTCTTTACCAAGATTGATATACTTGGATTTACAGACATCGCTAACTGTTATTTTAATGCTACTGCATCACGTTGGATGGTTTGCTCTATGTTAAGCACTCTTAATGATACCGATGACTACTTTAGTTATGTCGGAAGTAATGTTGATAGTATTATTGATACCATGAAGAGAGGCAACATTGCCGGCATGGCTACAACCAGTGCATATGCACTCATCATGATCATTGCTATGATATGGCCAGGATTCCTTGGATATCTGTAAGCATTGACCCGGTTAATAAGAGATGCAATGGTACATATTAAAGCATTGACCTGACTAATAAAATATGGGATTTTAACATGTTTTATTTGACAAGCTGTCTTTAACGTTAAAATAAAATGGTCCTGTTCACTCCCCTGTCTAGAGTGCCGCCCCTCCCCCCGGGCACTTCAAAGCATTATGGCCCAAAACTCTATAGCTCTATTAGACAAACAATTTTAGTGTAAACCCAACTAACTTATTTATCTAATAGTAATATAATTTAATGGACATTCATTTTGGGCCATGTAAAACGTCTATATTTTACATTGTATTTTGATTAGTAGTGGTTTTAACATATATAATTGTCTAGTACAAGTGTAAGTATTGGACCGGTACGTACAGTGGCCCAAAACACTATTTACGTTAAAACATTGATATATACTATTACATTTTTATTGTAATATTCAGGTGTTTTATACTGATACAGAGTGGCCCAAAATTACAACCGTTACAATTTAGGAAAATATTTGGTTATGTAATGGAAATCCGTTACATTATGTTAAAATATAACCCGTCATCATGTAACGGATGCACGATTCCACCTGTAAGTCTAACTAGACTTAGAGTGTATTTTGTTATATAGAGGTATAATGGTTCTGTGTCCCAGATGTGGAGAGAAGTTCACTCCAAGTAAGCTAAAAAGACATATTAGTAGAAAGATGAAAGTATGTGACCCTGTTGTAAGAGATGTATCTTATAATGAAATTAAACATAGCTGGTCAAAAGTTCTTGATGGAACGTTTAGAAAATATGAATGCAATGGGTGTCATAAGGTTTATAAGCATCGACAGTCACTTTATAATCATAGTAAAGTATGCTCACACTTATCTTCATCTAATCCATCTCTTACAGCCGGTGATACAATTATCAACAACATTGATGCTAGCACAACTAACAATATTGATGCCAGTACTACCAATAATGTCGGTAATAGCTTTAACTTCAACATTAACCCGTTTGGCAAGGAAGACATGTCTCATATCACACATGAGGAGATGGGAAGAGTTATTAGTATGAGATATGAGGGTCTAATGGAGTTCGCAAAGCTACTATACAAGAATAAGAAGAACCTTAATGTATTTATTCCCAATGTATCAAGGAATACAGGTCTTGTCTATCGACCACCTAACTGGGAACCTATGCGCGAAGACGCTATTACAGATGTAGTTGTACAACGGGGTGCAGATATGATCAGCGACTATATGGAAGATAATGTAGATCTTATTAATGGTACTGACTACTTTATGATGGACAAGGCTCTTACAGATATCCAGAAAGACCGTCGTGAAAACATGAAACGTCGTGGGGATGTCAGACGTGTTATTGAAGACAACGGACATCGTAAAAGGGTCTGGGACAACTTTAAAGATGCCAGCAATGGAGAGCTGATCGTCCCACCTGTTAGTTTTGACTAGAAACTGAACCGCTTTAGTTTTGACTAGAAGATGAACTGCTTTAGCTTTGACTAGAAATTGATGAGCATTTGGCTTAAAAGTATAGTCTATCTACTATTTTACAAAGAATGTGCGGCATCTTCGCATTTCTCGGAAAAGGGGTCTCCAAGGAGACTCTGAAAGAACACTGTGACAAGATTCAACATCGCGGTCCTGATATCACTCAGTACAAGGATGTTACCGACGAAGTCTTCTTCGGATTTCATCGTCTTGCTATCAACGGTCTTGATCACGGTAGCGATCAACCCTTCGAGATCGACGGGAAAGTTCTGATCTGTAACGGCGAGATCTACAACTTTAAGGAGCTCGGTGAGCAGTTTGGCTTCGAGTACCAGACACATAGCGACTGTGAGGTGATTATCCATCTCTACAAGCACTTTAACGGTGATATGACCCAGGTCTGTCAACACCTCGATGGTGTCTTCGCTTTCGGTCTTTACGACTCTGAGAAGGACACGGTCTTCGTGGCACGTGATCATCTTGGTATCAGACCTCTGTACATCGGACGTACTGATGACGGTGAGATTGCACTCGCCAGTGAAGCTAAGTCCCTGACCTTCTGTAGCCAGTACTCCCAGTTCCCCCCACGGTGCTGGTGGTGTCTTACTGATCCCGATCTCTACAACAGCTACTATCGCTTTGAATTTGACCAACTTCCTGCTGAAGAGTGTGAAGAAGGGATGATTTGCAACAGTATCCGTGAACTCTTTACTGAGGCTGTTCGAAAGCGATTTATCATGGCTGACGTCGAGGTTGGATGTCTACTTTCTGGTGGCCTGGATTCTAGTTTGGTCACAGCTATCTGTGCTGGACTTACGGAAGACCCTTCCACGCTCAAAACATTCTCTATCGGAATGAGTGGGAGTCCGGATCTTGAAGCCGCCCAAAAGGTTGCTGATTTTCTCGGTACTGATCACTACAGTGTCGAACTAAGTGAACAAGAGTTCCTCGATGCCATTGAGAACACAGTTTATGCACTCGGTAGCTTTGACATCACTACTATCCGCGCTTCGGTCGGTCACAAACTCGTTTCACAATGGGTACGCGATCATACCAACGTCAAGGTTCTTTTCTCTGGTGAGGTGGCAGATGAGTGTAGCGGAAGTTACGCCTATTTCTGTAACGCACCAAGTCCAGAAGAGTTCCAGAAGGAGTCTATCTGGTTGATGCGTGAGATTCATCTGTACGATGGTCTTCGCAGCGATCGATCTATCTCTTCTGCAGGTCTTGAGTCTCGTGTTCCTTTTAGCGACAAAGACTTTCTGGCATACTACATGCGGATTCCACCTGAGATGAAGATGTTTGATACGCAGAAGATCGAAAAGTATCTTCTTCGCAAAGCTTTTGACGGTATTCTACCGGATTCAGTGTTGTGGCGTAAAAAGAACGGGTTCAGCGACGGATGCTCTAACGTTAGTCGCAGCTGGTCCGTCATCGTTCAAGAGATGGTTGACCAGGCAGTGAGTGACGAAGAGTATGAGTCCGAGCGCCTCCGGTATACCGAGAAGATCCGACCTAACCTGAAGGAGGGATACTACTACATGAAACTGTTTGAACAGTGGTACGGTCCATATGACGAGTACGCTGGCACTTGGGAATCACTTACCCCGTATCAATGGCTTCCCAAATGGTGCGGTGATGTGGTGGACCCTAGCGCCCGCGTCCTCTCCTGCTACGCGGCTGATTAGACTTTGATTCCTTGGCTCTCCTGAGAAAACGTTCAAGACACATTTTTATAATATCTACCGCCAGCCTGTCTGAAAAAACAATCCGCGGGCAAGTCAATCCCTGCTTTTAGACCTGTAAGTTGCATATACACACTGCTATTTTCTGCATTATTAGGTAATTTACTAACAATCAATTCACCAACATCTTTAATAGTTCGAGGCTTTAAATTATGAATGTTATCCAACAAGAATTGACACTCAACAATCATTTAGTGTTAATTATTCAAACAATTTCCTAAATCAACTATATCATCTCTTTCGTTGATGTTGAAATATATACCTTTCGCAGCTCATCTTAACCAATCCCTTATACATATCCTTTCTAAGTCTGGAGTTTGAGTTTATTTCCTTCAAACTCCAAAGGTTAGAGTATGTATAATGGTCTTAACTACCAGCAGGAATCTTATCAATAATGCTTTTTACTACGTCTTGGATAGTTTTTCTTTTCCAATTGTCTATATTATCAACTAAAAGTTGACACTCGTTAATTAACATTATAATCTAATTATACAAACAGTTTTCTAGATCACACCGCACTTCACTTCTGCTACAAGGTCGGCTAATTATAATCTTAATATACTCTCCATAAACGTTCTCTGGAGAATAGAAGATCCTTAGTGCTTCAGTATCATCTTCATATGCAAAAACTTTCTCTCTTTTAATAGGATTACTGGGATCAAATTTAACCCATCCCTTGTATAACAAATATTGTTCAAACATAATAATGCGATTATATAATACCCTCCTATATCACAGCGCACTTTAACCACTCTTTCGGTTCAGCTAGAGATTCATCTTTTATAAAAGGGATGTAAGAGAAGTCAATAAGATCGCGGTACATCCTTTTGTACATATCTACAACATAGCTCGGTTTGCGATCGTATCCGTAACCGACGTTGCGATTTACTTCAAGAAGAATGAGATCTTTCTTCTGGGTTAACAGTGTATCCAGTGCAATAACCTCTACAACCTTACGACCCTTAGGCCGCTTAAGTGCAGGTGTCATCTTGCGCAGGCAACAACCCACGATATGCTTTAGTTTAGGAAGTACCTCTTCGTACCATGGGAAGTTACTCATCAACTTATTAATCTTCTCAGTACTATAATTCGCATGCTTCTCTTGTACAGTACAGTTAGTTAGATCAGCATTACGATTGGTACTGTTCTTCTGATAACGTGTAAGAGAGACTCGACAGATGCTGTCTGGGAAAAGATAGAGATGATACTTATCCCGGTAGTAAACCATCGCTACAAAACTACGGATATCAAACTTACGACCTTTATACAACATTGGTTGAGACACCTCCTGTTGCAGTACATAATTGGTTCCACGCCTAAGATGATGACGATAGTTATTTAACCCCATAAAGATATTAATACCTGTTCCACCATACCCTCCAGACGGTTTTAAGAACCACTTACCATTGCGATTAATTCTCGTTAAACGATGTTTAGTGCGCATCATGCGACCGTTTCTAACAATAAGAGTAAGAGGAACATGTTTAGAACCGTTTAGGCGTTCTGCAAGAAAGTCCTTGTTAACAAACTTAGCATCAGCGGAGATGTAGTTTTGAACAGTAGGTTTGTACTGATCAAGATCACAGTAGTCTAGCTGTGTATTTTTTGCTGTCTTTCTATCTTTAACCTCCTCCCATTCTGGGTCGGCCCTAAGTTGATCTCTTACAATGTTAACAAAGTTCCAGTCACTTCCTTTGCCGTTAATGTGAAACTTATACATTATACTTAATGCGTAAGTTTATTACATACTTATTTTACTCACCACGCTTCCGTTGATCAAGCTTTTGAATCTTGATCTTGGCAGCGTGGTATCGTTCAATAGCAGCAGTGTTCTTCTCAACTGCCTTAGTCAAACGGGCCAGATGGTCACAGACTGAGCGACCATGGCTGTCCTCAAAGATAGCGCTAAGAATAAGAAAAAGAGGGTTCTCACTGTAGTCGATCACCTCGTAGCTGTCTTCACTTCCATCAACTGATGCTGTGTCACTCATTAGATATATCTAGACTTTAACTTAAAGTTTAAATGTTTTGAACGAGATTAGTTATTGTTTCTTAAAGATGAGAGACAAGACAAGTTTTAAAGGATCAATTCTGTGATAACGTCGAGTGGCATAAAGAGTTCCGATACCAACCACTAACAGAATAATAAACCAGAACCAAGGCTTTTTCCATACAGCCTTAGCTACAGGTAGAGGCATCTTTGTCATTTTAGGAACATATCTACTTAATAAATTTAAAGCTACTACACTTCGGTCATGTGTAACACGTTTAACAATCATCTGAATGCCCATGCATTACACCTATGCATTCTTAACAGGAAAAAATGTCTAAATTAAACCGCCTTTAAAAGCAGGAGTTAATTTAGACGTTACATTGGGGGTCCAAAATGAACCATACTCTTAAAGGAAACAATGTAGTAGGCAAGAACTGCCGCTATCACTATCACTGTCGGAAGAAGAAATTTGTATTGTGACAGTTCGCTGTTTGCCTGAATCAACTCAGGTTTATAGTAGAAAACTCCCACAAGAATCAGGATATAAACAAGAATTGCCTCTTTAATTAGTCCCATATCTATACAAAGAAGCTTCGGGAAAAGTTTAGCCTTCTAAGTTCTCACCAGCACCTCCGTATTCTCCGTCATGGTCCAGTAGATCATCCTGAACTTCAGGATCAAGCTCGTTAATGTTTGGTCTTTGGGTGAAATATTCAGCTTCTTCCTCAGCCAGAGCTTGGGCCTCCTTAACCTGTGTGCGTCGATATTCGTCCAAGCGGTTTTCTGTAGCATTATTTCCAAGAACTTCCTTGGCTGTGGCGACCAGAGCCTTATCAGCAGCTTCCGTGGCAGCAGCTTCCTCCTCACTAACCTTCTCGTTAATCTCATCAAGCTCCTGATCGGCCTTAGTCTGTGCAAGCTTCTTCATCTCCCATGCCTTGCGCTCCTCGTGAGTGATATGGTTCTTATAACTCTGAAGCTGTTTGTCAGTAACATCGAAGAGATCGCGATTCTGAATCATCATGTCGAAGACTGTGACGATAAAGTCAGCAATAGTTCGGGCAATCTCAACTTCGCTGCGATTGACATCCATCTCAGCGGTGTCGAAGCGCAAGAAGCTGCGCATCTGCTCCACAAAGATAAACTGTAAGATAGTAGCTGCATCCTCCAAAGTTATGTCCGCCTCCTTTACAATATCGGTGTACTCCTTGTTGTATCGATTAAGATGCCCTCTAACACGGTTAACTTCGCTGATTGTGTATGCAAACTTCAATCGACTGAAGATCTTCTCGTTGTCTTCCGTAAAGAACCCTTCCAGCTGTTCGTAGTCGGTTTTAATCATCTTCTGAAGATCACGCGCATCCTTCCCAGGAATGTCACTAATTACAACATCCTCTAACTGGTGTCCGTTAGCAATTTCAGAAACGTACTGACGGAAATAGTCGTTGATGTACTTCTTGGTTGTTTCAATACGATGCTGGTTCATACGACGCTCTGCGAAGATTACCTCCTGGGGTTTACTGTTCTCATCGTTCTTCAATGCTTCGCGTTCAGCCTTAAAACGTTCAGGAAGTTCACCCAGTGTTTCCAGTAGGTGTGTGTACTTGTCCTTGAAGACTTTGTCCTTCTGACGTCCCTTAATACTGCTAATCTTGTTGATAAGCTTCTCTATCGCGTCTTCCAAACCTTGCTCAGCCTTCTCCTTTAACTCCTTCATGTCCAACTTTTGTTTAGGCTTAGCCGGTGTCAACTCCACCTCAGTCTCACGCTTGATCACGTCTATAAGCTCCATGTACTGTTCATAGGTAAACTTCTCTGTCTTTAATTCCTTCAATGTCTTTCCACACTTAACGCATTTCTCGTCAGGATCTCCTCGGTTAATCATCTTATGAATCTGACCTTTAGTGGGACCAGTATGACAGAATCTAAGGAACTTATCGCGAATCAGCCGCTCGCTAACAACATCTTGGTCTTCGCTAGTAACGGGTGTGTTGTCAACGAAGTACTTGCGTAGTTTTTCTGGAAAGTACTCCTTGAAAGTACCGTTCCTCAGGAACTCATGTTCCATCTTTTGCAGCTGGAAAGATTCTTTCAGAAGGGGTACCATCTTCTCTCCAAAGAACTGAAGATAACCAGCGTTCTCATCAATTGCCTGCAAACAGCATCCAGACTCGCTAGGATTAAGGTTAGGTGCACTCTGGTCGGGAGGTTGTTCCGTAACAATCTTCTGCATCTGATTGAGAATAGTTTTGCTAACATAGTTCTGTCGTGCTTGCACTTCACCCTCTGTAAAGTCATTAGCAGGAACCTTCTTTGCCTCCTTGACTTCAAAGATGAGAACTGCAGGATCACGCATCACAATCTTTCGGATAGGTATAGCTGCACGTTTTGCGAAAAGATCCTGAACAGAACGTCTGTAACTCATCTTTTCGTAAGCGCGGGACACAAAGCTGCTGATCTTCTCTAGTCGCTTTCCGGTTTTAGCTTTAATAGGTAGAACCTTACTTTCATCAAGAAGACAGCTAAAGAATCTAATACCCTTCTCATCCTCAAAACCATCGAAAGTACACTTTCCAAGAATAGAACCAACCTTGTATGGAGGAACTGCGGTTTGCATCAGAATTAGCATACGAGCTGCAGACGTAATAGCAATCTCTCTGGTTTTGTAGTTGGCGTACTGAGTTGTAAAGAATCCTTTCTTCTGTAGTGCCATAATATCCTGATCACTCTTACCAGACTTCTTCAGAGTAAGAGCTAGCTTCTTAGCAAACTGCTTCGCACTGTTTATCTCAGAAAGTTGACTGAGAGTATCTGTTAAAGCTGCAATAAAGTCATCACGCTTAATTGCAACATCCATCTTCCTAGAAAACTCCAGTAAACGCTCACATACATCAGTGAAGTAAGTAGGATTGATACCCTGGTCAATTAGCTGATCTCTTAGCTTCTCGTCATCGCAAATTGACTGATCCGCTTTCATTGCACCTGTATCAGGGCGCCATGTCTGCTTCTCATCAGGCTTGATCTCCTCCAAAGTCTGGACAAGATGACCGCTGCTATCGAAACCGGCTACACTATCTCTTTCAGCATCTGCCAGACGAAGACCACAGGTTGTGCAGTAGATATCACCCTTTGCATCAGCAGGTTGTCCGAAAATACCTAACATATTCTCGGCAATGATCTCCTTCACAGCGTTATCCGGCTCTTCGTACATCTGTCCAAGAAACAGCCAGTGAGAACAATAGCTGGTACGGTGTCCGTAACGCTTGGAGTAGAGCCATCTGTTAATCGTAATAGTATCCTTCTGAAGATACTTGAACAATAGGAATGTTTGCATGGCGCTGTTGTCAATCGTGGCAATAGATCTAAGAATTTCGTTGTCCTCAGCCTCGCCGCTAGTGTTAACGTTAGGGGAAGGTTCGTTTTCGATTGCAGCAGGAATCTTCGGTTTCTTCGGCTCCTCGGGGGTATCTCCCTCGTAAACGTTACTGGTAATTACATCCGCATCCTCAGCAGTTTCCAGATTTTCCTCTAGCTTCTCTTCCGCCTCTACTTCATTATCAATCTCCTGTTCTTTATCTTCCTCGTCTTTGTTCTCGTCTTCGTCTTTGTTCTCGTCTTCGTCTTTGTTCTCGTCTTCGTCTTTGTTCTCGTCTTCGTCTTTGTTCTCGTCTTCGTCTTTGTTCTCGTCTTCGTTGTCGTCTGCACCACCGCGCTGAAGGATTGCTCTTTCCAAATCTACTTTCGATTGCAACTGCTTTTTAAGGTTGCTCTTTTCGAGCTCTTCTAGATATTTCTTGTAACTTTCATAGGCGTTCTCTAACTGTTCAAGACGTCGCTGGTAACGTAACAGACGGCTGGGTTGGCATTTACCCTCTTCGAATGTGCAGTTAATCTTGTCAAAGTCGAGCTTGCTAAGTTCGAGGTTTTCAATCCCGATCTGGCACAAAAGGCTTAAAGTTGTGATTTCAGGTGGTGCATTTTTAAGATAGGACCACTTATTATCTTTCCATTCGTAAACGGTAGTATCCTCTAGAGAAAGAGCCAGATCTCCATCCTTCCATTCTCCATCCGACTTCAGTTCGCTAGGTTCATTTACAAGTTGGACATAACGACCACACTCCTTCTGAAAGAAAGCAGACTTCTTTTCTTCGGCTTCGTAGATCTTCTTCTTCTCTTGGAGCGCTTTCTCAATCTCTTTCAACTGTTCGTTCAAACCGGTTGTAACCTTCTTCTTGCGGGCGTCAAAGGTGGTAAGAAGATAGTAGTTAATGTAGTACTCACCTAGGTCTTTTCTCTCTTTCAACCATCGCATCCTCATGTCAGAACTGTCTTCTGGTTTACCTTTAAGAGGATACTCGCCGTAAACCTCAGTAACCTCTTTTGCAAAGAAGTGTTCATCAGCAAGAACATCAGAAAACTCTTGGGCCTTAATCGTAATTCTCTCAATCTTGTCCATCTTGCGAGAAACACTTTTAACGTAGTCAGTGCGATTCTTATTAAGCTGTTTCCTAATAATGTCAAACTGCTCTTTACTAAGGTTGTTAAGGTTGAGATTGTATCTCTCGAGATAACTATGCAGATCTACAAGACTGCTTATCTTACTGTCATCTGTCAACTCTTGGTTAAGCTGTTCCATAATATCGTTAATGCTGGGGATAAAAGCGTCAAGCACCTTTTTGAACTGCTGTTTATTAACTGCCTCAGTGTCGAAAAGATAAAGGATTGGCTCTTCGGTAAGCAGTGAACCTTCTACTTTGTAAACCTCCTCTTCACTACCTTCAACGCCTTCGCCTTCGGTACCTTCAGTAACCTGCACAGGTTGAGTAGTTTTAGTTATAGTGCGGGTGGTAAAAGGCAACGGTCTTGATGCCATCAGTACACCACGATCACCAGCCTGTCCATTCTTGGTGTTAACCGGAACTGTAAAACGATTCTCATCTACGATCTTAATATCGTGACAATAAGGGCCATCAACAGATGGCAGACTGTTTGAGTCACGGATATAGATGTTGTCACCATCAGTTAACATGTGGTTAGGAACTGTGATGATAGCAGACTTATCTTTACTGATAGAAGTAATATCACCAACCTTAGTAAGATTGCCAATACAACCTTGTTTGCGTACTAGGTTGTATAGGTCAGTGTTATCTTTAGGAAGAACTAAGAACCCAACAACTCGAATTTCATCTGCGGGGATGAGTACCTTGTAACGAATAGCCTTCCACTCCTCTCTTTCATCAAAAACATCAAGGGGGATCATTACAGCCTGATTGACAACGTATTGTTCCCAATGAGATGTGTTAATGTCAACACGACGAAGAACTGTGACATCCTTTTCAACTGCTACCTTGATACCAACATCTGCTTCATCGTTGGGAGTGAACACCTGTGCAATCTCATCTGTAAGACTGTAGTACTGTTGTGAATTAATATCACCTTTGTAGTACTTGCCCATTAGTTCAGCGCTTTCCTTCAGTTCGCGAGGCAGAATACCAACCTCAGGGCTAACTTCCTCAATGTTTTCGTCTGTAACCATATCGACATCTTTATAGATCTTCTTATGATCAAGTACCACCGGAATGATCCAGGAAGAATTAAAGATATCGTTTTGATAATCAGAAAGAACTTTGTAGAAATCTGGCCCACGTTGAGTAGTAATCAGACCACGATTCTTGAGAGAAAGAATCTGTTCAACACGAGTTAGAACCTTCTCCTGAATTACAGGTTTATCCTGGTCTGCTAGGCTGTACTCTGAAAGAAGATCGTTAATGAGATCCTGGCGGTACACATCGTCAGTTTGATAGATAACCTCAGTATCCATCAAAGCCTCTTTCTTCTCAACCACGATAACATCACTCTCGTCCTCCTCTCCGAAAATGTCGTCGTCATCCATATTCTCACCAAAGTTAGAGTTAAGGTTAGACTCCTCATTCTCGTTAAAGTTAGAGTCATTATTGAAGTTAGAATCTGGTTCATTGGTGTTGGAAGAAGGTTCATTGGTGTTGGAAGAAGGCTCATTGGTGTTGGAAGAAGGTTCATTATTGTTAGAAGCTGATTCATTATTGTTAGAAGCTGGTTCATTGTTGTTAGAAGCTGGTTTATTGTTGTTGTTAGAAGCAGGTTCGTTGTTTGACTCGTTGCCAGGTGGAGGGGTGTTGTTAGGCTTTCCCCCTAACATATTAATTGGGGTACTATCACTGTTCAATTTAATCACTACCGTCTTAATATTACTCATGCCTTCAGCAAATATATAATACAACCCGAGATTTCTTTTCTTACGGAACTATTCCGAAATTTTGCGTCGACTTAGAAATAATTTTCCTACTATATACTAGGCAATATGGAGCTGCAAAATCTTTTTTCACAAAATAATATTTCTAGTTATGAGGACGTCAAGTCACTGTTGACGTCTGAACCTTACAAGTTAATTGTTAAGGATGATTCCGATCATCCATCATTGTACATGATCACCTACGGTAAGGAGTCACGCTCTTTCGATAACGATGTTGTTCGTCAGTGCCGTGGCCTCATTCTAGAGAAGGAAACCAACAACATTCTCTGCTACAGTTTTAATCGGGGAACCGATATTCATGCGATGTCTAACGACGACAGTTGGCAAGCTGACTTCCCCTGGGAGGATGTTCAGATCGAGGAGGCGGTTGACGGTACTCAGATCCGTCTATACTACTACGATGGCGAGTGGCGAGTAGCTACCACCCGTTGTATCGATGCTAAGAAGGCCTACTGGTACAGCAGCAGGTCTTTCTACGATCTTTTCATGGAGGCCGTGCGGAACTCCGAGGGATTTAGTCTTGATGACCTCGACCAGTCGTGCTGTTACGCCTTTGTGCTAAAGCATCCTGAAAACCGGATTGTTGTCCGGTACGAGAAGGCTGAGCTCTGCCACGTGATGACACGCTCTCTGTCTAAGGACGACGGATACCCTGAGCTTGACATTGAGCTTGACGGAGTTTCCCGTCCGACTGTTTACAAGCGTGCAGGTGATGTAACTGACTCACACTTTAGCGATTACGGTGCACTTCGCCGTCACGCAGTTGAGGAGGTTCGTCTTTGCGCTGAGGGATTTGTTCTGAAGAGTGCAAGCGGCTTCCGTGGCAAGCTTCGTTACTGTTCGTACGATTCTCTCAAGGAGATTCGTGGTAACACCTGGAACATGTTCTACCGTTATCTGGAACTTAGGAAGGACGAGGGTGCTCTCAAGCGCTTCTACAGCTTCTATCCGGAGTATCGTGAGACGTTTTCATTCTACGAGCATCAGATTCAGAAGTTTGTACGCTATGTGCACCGCCAGTACGTGTTCCATCGCGTCAAGAAGGTAGAGGGGTATATTATCCCCGATCACCTGAAGGTTACACTGTACAAGCTGCACGGAACCTTCCTGGAGGAGCGTACTCCGCGAACTCAGGAGAAGGTTCAAGCAATGCTTGATGCCCTTCATCCAAAGCAGCTTTGCGCGCTGCTCAACCGGCACTACGAGGTTGTTGCTACCAACAACTGAGTCGAGGAATAACAGATAATTTTTAAGTGTGGTTTCCGTATCACTGAGTACCCGGCTTTCGTCTGTGTACGCTGTAACAAGCAGTGTGTAAAGTGTGACTTCGGTATCGCTGAACATCCAGCATATGTTTGCTCACGCTGTAACGGACAATGTGTTAAATGCACTTTCGGTATCGCAAAGCATCGTGCTTATGTTTGTGTACGATGTCCTCAGTACCACTAGGATGCTACTAATTCTTCTGAATTGAAAAATTCAAAAGAAAATTAATTAATAATCACAACTGTCTCTTAATTTTACTTGCGGGACTTGCGCTTCTTGGAAGCCTTGCGCTTAGTCTTACGCTTGGTAGACTTCTTTGACTTGCGCTTCTTAGAGGTCTTGCGCTTCTTGGAAGCCTTCTTCTTGGACTTGCGCTTAGCCTTCTTCTTAGCGCCACCCTCAGCGGCGAAGGGGCAAGCACCACCCTTCTTGGACTTCTTCTTAGACTTCTTGGGCTTGGGAGTGTACTTCTCCTTGACCATTCCCTTCTTCTTGGCACCAGCGTGCTCGGCAAGCTTCTTGGCATCCTCCTCGTTAACGAACATGTTAAGAGCGTGCTTGCACTTGGTGGACTCACCACGGACCTGGTAACGGACACCACCAGTCTTGGTGTTATGAATCTCGTAGACAGTCCAGGCATCCATATCAACCATCTTGCGACGGTAGGGACCTGCAGACATACACATACCACGGGGCGTCTTCATGCTTTGTTATAAATTAGACTGAGAAAATAGTATCAGATCCGTCGGATTTTGAACGCAATAAAGAGACATGCTGTCAGCGAAACAGCTGTGCTGTGTAGCTTGAAACCCTCCGCTAATTAGGGAGAAGATCTACTCTTCAGTCTCAGTTTCAACTTCGTCTTCAGTTTCAGCTTCAGTTTCAGCTTCAGTTTCGTCTTCAGTTTCAGCTTCGTCTTCAGTTTCAGCTTCGTCTTCAGTTTCGTCTTCAGTTTCAGCTTCGTCTTCAGTTTCAGCTTCGTCTTCAGTTTCAGCTTCTACTTCCGGCTTGGGTTTCTTCTTAACCTTCTTCTTGGGGATCTTAATCTTTTTAGCAACCTTCTTTTTCTTAGACTTAGGGCGTTTTGAGTCCCATTCCTTAAGAAGAGTTGTACTTAGATCGATCAGTTCATCAAGGTTCTCAAGGAACTCAGCCTTATTAGACTCAATGTCCTGGGTTTCAGAGTCAGCTAGAGATGTCCTAATGACAAGAACGTTTTCCAAGGGGTGAGGGATCAGATATCCCGCATAAGAGACGTTGGGACGTCTGCGCAGGTATTCTGAAACGACGTTTCCGAGGGTATCGTCCTCATCCTCAATAAGGAAGTCGATGGCATCCATCTTGGCATCAGCCTGTCTAATCTCAACATTTTGATTTTCCTGAATTTTTGCCTTGGTATCCTCTAGCTTCCGAATAAGTTCGGCAAGTCCCTGGTAGAAAAGCTCAGGGGTTGGCACAATACCTACACCCTCAAGGTTAAAGATGTACTTTGCAGGCTCGTTCTTATCGTTTTTGAGATAGAACTGGCCACCACGCTGTAGACGGAACGCCTCCCGGGCTACCTCATCGTTAATTTGAGAAAGCTGCTTGTTAAGGGCAGCCTCGTCCAACGCAAAGGTGTAAACTGACAGGCAGGCCGGGTTAAAGGCTGCTCCCTCCTTCCGGTTGCTAGCTAAAGTTTCTGCTTTTACCGTTGATTCCTTAAAGCTGGAAATGAAACTAAGATCCTCACCAGGCTTAAGCTTGGTAAAAAGGATCTCAGTGGTAGCAAAAACCTGGTTTACCGGAATCTCTGTTTCCGAGTAGATATCCTTTACCTTAAACTCATCAAGGTTGATGGTGATGGTCTCTGCAGTTTCGTTTTTTTTACTAAAGGAAACTTCAAGCGTCTCGTGCTGATACTTCTTCATAGTCTCAGCGACTACCGGAAGCAGCTCCAAACGACGTGCCAGAAAATCGTTATGTAAAGTTGATGTGTTGCGGTCAAAAACAACACTATCTCTATCGATTATCACAACAGGTATCTCGGAGAGAATAATACGTCTAATCGCATTAATCAGAGAGATATCTAAAGCGTTATCGGAATTGTCAATCTCAAACTGTAGAATATCATCTACTTTGTTCAAATTGATATTAGTAAAACGTTTTGACATACTACTTATACTCTATAATATCTTTTTAAGCCAAAATCGAAATCACTTTTTTTGGGCACTAGGGGTGCAGCTAGAATGCGTTGCTTCTAAGAACAATATTTATGTCAACGTTTATATAAGAATGAGCAGTGGAAGAACCATCTTATACTTTAGTACGGCTTGCCCTAATTGCCAGGATTTTATGACTCGTCTCACAAAGCACCCTGATTTGAGCCAAAATATTGTTAAGGCCCAGGCCGGAAAGCACCGTTTTCCACCATTTATTAAAAGTGTTCCGACTGTCCAGATCCCTGATCCTAGAGCTCCAGGTAAAGCTATTATTTATGAAGGCGACGACGCCTTCTCCTGGTTAGACGATCAAACTGCGGCTAGTTTAGACGCTGGTCCCGGAGGCGCAGGAGGTCTGATGGACTACGACCCTATGGCTATGGGTGGAGTGTTCGGAGGAGGAGCCTTCGCATTTGCCGGTGCTGACGATAAAGATGCAGGAGTAGAAAATCTAACTATGGCTAACTATAACGATCCTAACAGTGGAATGATTGGTGTTCAAGAGCAGTCTGGCATGAGTGGAGGCTCAGCTAAAGAGGACGAGATGAACCGCCGATTCGAAATGATGCAGATGCAGCGCGATAAGGATATGGCATCAGTCATGGGTAATCAGGGCCCACGAGGCCAGGGACCACCACCTTCAATGTAATCAAAATTTAAGAAGACGTGTTTAATTTAGGAGTTTGTTCATCGGTAAGGGGAATATAGTATCAATGAGCGCAAATCTTAAGAAGTTTAACAGTGTTTTGGAGGCCCTGATCAAAACCATTATCAGGCTCTGTCCTGAGGAGACTAATATCAAGGTTGGTTACGAGTATTTCAAGATCTGTCCCAGTAAGAAGATTTGGGAACTCTTTGTACAGAATGTTTATCCTCTACGGCTTTTGATTCAGGCTCGCGACGAGGATTTTTTCCTGAACAGCGAAGTCAATAAGGAGGCGCTTGAGGAGAACGTTTCAGCCGATGTTGGTGGCGAAGGCGCATTTAACTCCATCCTCAACATTAAGGACGCCTGGGTGAACCGACTTTCCAATGTCGAAAAGGAAAAGATCTGGAAGGCTCTCGGAGTTCTCATCATTCTCTGTGAGAAGGTAATGATGGAGGAGATGGCCAAGTCGCAGGGATAAAACCAGTCCTCCAAGTCAAATTATATTTTATTTTTATTAGCAACCACTTTGCTATTAAAAGTTTAAGTTCAGCTTTGGTTTAGGGTTTTGTAACCGGTAATATAGAGTATGAGTGATAACAGTGCAGTGCAGCAGTTCAACCGTCTTTATGCCGAGCTCGTGGGACAGCTAAAGGCTACCTTCCCTAAGATGACTAAGGGACTTCCGGATTATTCTAAGTACGGACCTAGAGGTTTTATCAAAGACTTCGTGAAGTACAACCTCCCCTTTATGGACGATCTTTCTGTAGGAAATGTTGATGTTTTTGTTTTCCGTCATAAGAACGCTCTGCTGGTAGAGGGACTTCCCTTCCGTCGTGTCGTAAAGCGATCACCCGCCGCTCTAATTGAGGCTCTTCTGAACTATCTTCGCGATCTCTATCGTGTTGGTCACGAGACTGGGCTGCTTGAAAGGCTGTCTAAGAAGGTGAACGATAACCTGATTGTTGAGCGCATGACAGTTTTGGAGCATCATGATGCTATTATGAAGAACTGGAAGCGCCTTGGACAGGAACCAGAAGACGATGAACTTTCAGTACATTCCAGCGACGAAGACAGTCAAGACGGAGGTGATGGTGATCTTCTCTCTTCACTACTTGGTGGTCTTGGAGGCGGTGCTGGTGGACTAGGTGGACTTGCTGATCTAGCCGGACTGGCTGGTGGACTTGGTGGTGCAGGTGGAGGCCTCCCCGATCCTAGCGCAATGTTCTCCAACCTTGAAAACTCTGAGATCGGTCGTCTTGCCAAGGAGCTTTACGATGGAATGGGAGACGAAGAGATGGAACAGCTAAGCGACATCGGACGTCAGGGAATCCAAAACCCGGCTGCACTTATGGGTCAGCTGTTCGGAGCCGTTTCGGGACAGAATCCTACTGGTGGAAACAACGTTATTGGCAACCTTGTAGAGCGCACCGTCAATAATATTCAAGAGAAGATGGAATCTGGAGAGATTAATATGAATCGTATGATGAACGACGTCCAAGGGTTCCTCAACGTACTTGATCCTAACGGCGACGCCATACCTCCCGGTTTCGCTGAGGCTGCTCAACAGGCTGCGAATGAGATGGCAGCCGCTACTGAAGCTGAAGCTGACGCCGAAGCTGAAGCTGAAGCTGAAGCCGAAGCTGAAGGCACTGAAGCTGGGGAAGAGTTGGATTAAGCATTCTTTTTCTGGTGTTGTAATATATTATGGCAGCGGAGTTTTGGTTAGATAAGCCCTCTGTACTGTTTACTGCAGAGAACTTCTTAGATATTATTCCTACCGATAACATGTCATTGGTGGAGAAGCTAAACGCCATCGCCAGGCTTTCTGTGTACCTGGGGGTGGGGATAACGCTTCTAAGCGGAGATAAGACCTATCTGCTGATTGTTCCGGTAGTGATGGGAATCACCGTCTTTCTTTATAAGAGACAGGCTGATAAGGTAGAAAACTTCTTTGTAGCATACCAAAATACACGCAATCCTTTCTACACATTCCCCACCGTTAACAATCCTCTTATGAATTTTGATAACATTGGCGATCCACGCGATAAACCTCCGGCAGTTCGTTCTTTCAATAAGCCGGTTGTACAGGAAGCGATCGAAGATACGTTCAACGAACGGTTGTACCGCGATGCTGGTGATCTTTTCCACAAGGCAAACAACCAGCGTCAGTTCTACACCATGCCGAACACGACAGCTGTACCAGACACAACCGCCTTCGCTAAGTGGCTCTACTCTACGGATGCCACCTGCAAGGAGGACGGCATCAAGTGTGCTCCCTACTACGATCCTCAGGGCGCTGTTTAATAATTCATTCAAATTTACCAATTGTGCAGATATTACACACTTGGTCTTGTTGTTCCTCACTTGGGTTTAAATCATCCAGACAATCTTCGCACAGCTGGTTGCAACAAATAGTGCAGTTCTTTGTTGCACGAAGTTGATGACATGAATCACAGTTTTCATACATACTTGTTACATCTGCTTCTGCGCAGTAGTTACAGATGAAGTTGCCAAACTTATCGTAATCAGGATCACGCCAGCATAGATGGCAGAGCTTGACGGTATCGTGGCAGTAGTTGCATTCGTGTAGATGCCACACAATAGGACATGGCTCATAGCGATGCTCCACATTCAAACATTTAGAACAGACGTAATTACTCATAATAAGCTTTAACACAAAAGAATCTCTAAGTTGCGGGAAGGGTAGAGTAGTCACCATGTTCTGGATGGTCCGGAATCACCACGACACTATCAATACTTCCTGCATACCACTTCTTGTTCTTCTTACTTGGACGTTTAAAGAGAGCTTCCCATTTGGACTTTAGAGGTTTACGTTTACGTTTTTCCTCTAGATCGTTCCCAACTATGAGTTGACCGCCGAATTTAGATGGATCGCTAATCACTAAAATGTTATGATCACCAGAGTCACCGGTGCCAAGTAGATATCTAAGATAGAGATGCTGTAGTGTTGCCCTCTGTATCTCTGGCGTTAGTTCGGTCTCAGTTAGTTCGGATACACGCTTTACCATTGTCCCACGTTTAATAACATCAACATCAGTCTCCATCTTACTACTGCAGATCTCACTTTCAAGGTGTTCAGTGTTGCCAACATTACGTGCAACCAGATAGTATCGCGGATGCCTCTTAGCTGTACCGGGTACCTTCAACACAGCCTTCCAAGAAAGTGCCGATCTAAGTTCTACCGGAAGCTTTAGATGGTCCTCAAGTTCTATTAGTTGTGCTGTTGTAATTAGATTCAGTAAAAGAGTCTTATCTGTAGGTTTGTAAGGTCCTTTCACTACATACTGGACACCGTCAGGTCCAGTCCAAGCTTTCACCTTCTTCTTATACGTTGCTGTTAACTTCTGACACTGTGGGATATTGTCAAGGTTAAACCCTTTTGGCACAGGTTCAACCGGTACGCCCAATAGATCACAGGTTGATTCAATCCTTAAAGTACTGATATCCTTCTCACCTCTGTTATATCTGTCCAGGATTAGCTTAAACTTAATATAAGCATCTCTTGCCTCTGGCCAGAAGAACTCAGTGCACTCATTCTCTACAAAGGCACCCTCAAGTGCAAATCGGGCTAGGTCGTTACCAACCTTCTTACCAGTATGTATGTCGTGGACGTAACTGTCCAGTTCAATCTTTTGATGATCAGTGTAAGGGTTACTATTTATAGGCAATGCTGTACTACCTGCGAGTGAGTAATTAAACCTGTTCTGATTGAGTACTAGTAGTAGTGCATGATAAAGATAGATAGGACGTTCTGCATGTGTCATCTTCTTGTAAATCTGATTCAGGGCCTCCACTTGGGGTTTAATCTGGGGGTTAACATTTGACTTTAACAGTTCCTTCCAAATCTTAGTGCAGTTCTTTTTCCAATCTGTTTGTTCCATCAACATAGAAACCGGTATAAAGAGATTGATATCATTGTTTTGCAAGAGGGCGTACCAGCCTTGTGGGCTAATACTTGCATCAGAGGGAAGAGCAAGATCCTCTACTGCTAGTTTATGTAGTGGTGCTAATTTCTTTAGGTCTTTCATGTAGTAAGGACGTAAGTTATAGACTGACTTTAGATCACTGATTAGTCTCAGTTTTTTAGAGTGAACCAATAGATTTACCATCTCAATTAGGTATTTCTGACTTTCTGTTGCTAGTCTGTGCTTTTGCCAGAGAGTGTACAGTTTAAAGATCTCAGCAGGTAACCACCATTCGGCAATACCGATGTCTTCACTACAGATTACAAGTAAACGATTAATCATATTACTCCTAATCCTCTTTGCATTGGCTTTAACTGTTTTACGATCTGTATCTTTATGTTTAATTAGATATTTAGTAAGCTCTTTACTTTCAGTCTCAAGTTCGCGAAAAAGATCAAGCTCAATAGCACACCAAAGAGCTTTCTCTAGATTCCCACGACGAATATATTTTTGTATACCACTTTTTAGAACTGACAGCGAGTATCCATGGTAGCTTCGTTCTTTTCTACGTTTTACACAGAGCATTTGATATTCAGTGTAAAAAAATAAACTTCTAGATCTTAGTGGGTACGAATTCGCATCGGTACTTGGTCGATCTTAACGATGGGTGCGTTGATCTCTGGTACTGTAATAGAACCTCTTAGTTTGCAGATGACGCTAAGGATACTTTGTGAGCCACGATTTTCTACGAACTTCGGATTATACTTTTTAGCTCCTCTTGCGTAATGATCTGTAAAGTAATGAAGATTAGTGTAAAGCATACCGTGCCAACTCTTCATAATAGTTCGAAGATGGTGACCGTTCTGCATAATAAGTAGGTTAGAAAGATACTGACCTGTTTTAGGGATGTCTTCGCTACAGAAAGAACCCCAATAATCAAACATATGTTGAATCGTATAACATTCCTCTGGATCTTCTGACTGGAAAATAACAATATCTTCCTTTGAGTTGTAGAGAACGTTCAGGTACTCATCAAGGATTCCCCAGTGCTTGATGTCGAATTCGTAACTCGGATCGAGGTAGATAAGGATGTCGCCTTCAGGAATTTCGTTAAGTCGACGCTGGATTACTGCAGGCTTCCATAGAGCAAACTTGTCTAAATCCATGCGTCTCTTGTACCTAAATGCGTTGGCAAAGTCTTCACCAAGGTCTTCAATGCCGTAAGCAGCAACTGTATCGAAAATATTATACGATTGTAACGTGTTTACAAGCTCTATAGCTTTCTGATCGTTATCATTACAGTAAGTTAGGAAGTGAAGACCTGGCATCCTTATAATTAGTTCTCCCTTAATTATCCTCTAAGATTGGATTCACCCCTCTTAGATGAAGCCAGATAGCAAACATATCATAATTTTGGTAGATGATCTGCCGATCGTGCTCAACATTGAGTTTGTACATCTTTACCATCTGCTCGTAGATGATCGGATGTTCGATCTTCAGCTTCTCAATATACTTACAGGTAAG